>Ga0007881_1000824_pt1 | contig 13118 bp, 12 predicted proteins | sample CryBogCBH12Aug09_FD_70959 | JGI IMG/M metagenome (GOLD analysis project Ga0007881, IMG submission 70959) | Freshwater microbial communities from Crystal Bog, Wisconsin, USA - CBH12Aug09 | ecosystem: Environmental > Aquatic > Freshwater > Lake | place: Crystal Bog, Wisconsin, USA | collected... | reverse complement strand
CAACGGCACCGGAAACAACGTCCTCGGCTACATCGCGTGGGGTGCCTACTGCTCGCCGCCGTCGACGCTCACCACCGAGATCAACACCTTAAAGAATGCGCCGTGGGGTGGTAAATTCAACACCCTGCAGTTCAACCCCGGCGTGTACTGCAATCCCTAGGAGGCATGATGAGCGACGCGACGAACGAATCCTCCCAAGACATCTTGCAGCGCGTGCGCCTACTGGCGCAGCCGCTCGTGCAGTCCCTCGACGCCAAAGTCCGTGATGAAGTCGAAAAGCGAGTTGATGACGTCGTACGTGATCGACTGAGCACTATTGAGCGCGCCATCAGTGACCTCGACCGCTCGATTAAGGCGCTCGAAGCGCGCCTCGACGCCCGCGACTAACGGCGGCGTTCGCGGTCACGTCGCACCACGAAGCGCACCGTCAAAACGGTGAGAACGACGATGGCGGCGACGAAAAGTCCGAAGACCACGTCGAAGGCGGTGGTGAATTCGGCGAGCAACATGACCCAAATCTAGTCGTGTTACAGCCGTCGATAACAGTGGTCCCATGACAACGACGACAACTGCACCCACCAGTGTCGTCGCCGTATTGCGCGGTGACCTCACTGATCGACCCGAACGCAACACCTGGTCGGGACCGACCGCTCGACTCGACCTCGAAGCGACCCTGCGCAGCGTCGAACACCTGGCGCTCCCCGTCACCGTGCGTACCTCAGAGATCACCCACGGCGGTCCACTCGAGGGGGCCGGCAGCGCGAGTCAACTGCGCGGTCTCTTGCTCAACGCAGCCCTCCGCCTTCTCGTTAATGGCGTCGCCCTCGACGACTTCTTCTACGATCCCCTGCGTGCCGCCCGCAGCACCTCCGATGCATACGTGTCCGAACTCATTTCGCACCTCAACGCCGACCAAATGGCCCGCCTGGAAGCGGACGTCCGCAGCCACGTCAGCACTCTGCGTCACCGACTGGGTCGCGTACCGAGTGCGTGGCTTCCTCGCACCAGCCTGCGTTCAAGTGTCGCCCTCGGTGGCGGGTCGGTATTGCTGCGCGACGATGTTGACCTCGTCCTCGGACACACGGGCGCCGCTGACTCCCACGTGGGCCTCCTCGACATCACGACGGCACCCCTCGGCGCCTGGTCCGAGCGCCTTCTGAGTTACCACGCACTGGTCTACGCCATGCGCACGCACGTCGTCCCGCTCCGAGTCGGTCTCTTGTCGACCGCGACGGGTGAGCTGGTGACGCGTGACGGCACGCCCGAGCTCATTGCCACTGGCGCACAGAACGTCATCTCCTACATCCAAGGTCTCGCGGTGCAGCCATGATGCTCTACCAGCGTCACTGTTCGGAACGTGACATCAATGACCTCATCGCCACTGCCCCCGAGAGCGACGCCCTGTTGCTCGACCAAGTCGTGCGGTTCAGCACGCGGGTCAAGAGTATTGCGTCACCCTCCGCACGCTTCATCGACGCCTGGGCCGTCGAGCAGGCCGGCAAGCCCTCGACACCGTTTGTCTGGCGCGCCACCACGGCTCGTCGCCTCATCGCGACCAACGCGCTGAAGCGCGTTCGTCAGGGCGCCCCCATTCTCGACGCCGTGCGTGCCGAGATCGACGAACACCTGGCTCTGGGCGTTCGAGGCGAGACCCGCGGCGGTTCACTCGGACAATGGCTGAGCTCCTTGCCCCAGGCCGACCTGGGCATCGTCTGTGCCGAGGCCGTGAACTGGACTACCGCGCTGATCGAAACCCAGCACATGCTCGGGGACGCGGCCACGCCCGCCGACGCCGACGCCTACTTCAACGTCTCGGGCGCCAAGACGACCTTGCGAGCCCGGCGCGACTTCACTATCGGTGAGGGGGCCGACCGCGTCATTGTGCGTGTTCGCAGCGGTGTACCCGGCAAGACGGCCGGTACGGGTTTGCGCACGGACCTCTTTATCCACGCCCTCGCACACAACGAATTTGCCGTTCCCCGTCGCTTCATTGGCCTCTGGCCCGACGCCGGCATTGCGCTGGCCGTTGATGGCACCCTCGATAACCTGCGCGCTGGTGCGCGCGACATTGTGCGCGTTTGTGAGACGAATAGGCGTCATCAACTCCAAGAAGTGGCCTAAATCGGCCGAGGGTGGCGCTGGCAACTAGCGTGGTGTGGTCATGACACTACGTACATCCCTCAGAAACATCGCCATTATTGCCCACGTTGACCACGGAAAGACGACCCTGGTTGACGCCATGTTGCGCCAGACCGGATCATTCACCGCCCACGAGGCCGTCGCCGAGCGCGTCATGGACTCCGGTGACCTCGAACGCGAAAAGGGCATCACCATTCTCGCGAAGAACACCGCGGTGCAGTACAACGACCTCACCATCAACATCATCGACACCCCCGGCCACGCCGACTTCGGTGGTGAAGTGGAGCGCGGTCTGGCCATGGTGGACGCTGTTATCCTCCTCGTCGACGCCGCTGAGGGCCCACTACCCCAGACCCGCTTCGTCTTGCGCAAGACCCTCGAGGCACGTCTGCCCGTCGTACTGGTCATCAACAAGGTGGACCGTGCCGACGCCCGTACTGAAGAAGTCGTCTCCGAAGTAGAGAACCTCTTCCTCGACCTCGACGCTGACGAAGAACAGATCTCCTTCCCCATCCTCTACGCGTCGGCGCGTCAGGGCTGGGCCTCGACCAACATCGAAGACACCAGTGGTGACCTCACCCCGTTGTTCGAGACCATCGTGAACTTCGTGCCCGCTCCCGAGTACGAAGAGGGCCACGGCCTGCAGGCGCTCGTCTGCAACCTGGACGCCTCGCCGTACCTGGGTCGTTTGGCCCTGTGCCGCGTCATCAACGGCACCCTCGAGCGCGGTGCGCGCGTGGCGTGGTGCCACGTTGACGGCACCATCGAGCACGCCAAGATCACCGAACTCTTCATGACCAAGGCCCTCGAGCGCGTGCCCGCCGAAAAGGCTGGCCCCGGCGACATCGTTGCCGTGGCGGGATTTGAGACCATCACCATTGGTGAGACCCTGGCCGACCCCGAGAACCCCATTGCCCTGACGCCCATCACCGTTGACGAGCCCAGTTTGTCGATGACGATTGGTATTAACACATCGCCGCTGGCCGGCCAGGAGGGCAAGCTCCTCACCGCTCGTATGGTGAAGGACCGTCTCGACAAGGAGCTCATCGGTAACGTGTCGCTGCGCGTTCTCAACACCGACCGCCCCGACGCCTGGGAAGTCCAGGGCCGTGGTGAACTCCAGCTCGCCATCCTCATCGAAACGATGCGTCGCGAGGGCTTCGAGCTCACCGTGGGTAAGCCGCAGGTCGTGACCCGCGTCATCGACGGCAAGACCTACGAGCCCGTTGAGCACGTCACCATTGACACGCCCGAAGAGTACGTCGGCGCCATCACCACGTTGCTGGCGACCCGCAAGGGCACGATGCTCGACATGATCAACCACGGCACCGGTTGGGTCCGCCTCGAGTGGAAGATTCCCGCCCGTGGCCTCGTTGGTATCCGTACCGAGTTCATGACCGAAACCCGCGGTGCCGGCATGATGCACACCAACTTCGACGGCTACGAGCCCTGGTTCGGTCCCATCCGCCTACGCGCCAACGGCGTGCTGGTGGCTGACCGCAAGGGTGCCACCACGGCCAACGCCCTCATCGACCTCGAAGCTCGAGGCACGTTGTTCGTGTCCCCGGGTACCGAAGTGTACGAAGGCATGATCGTGGGCGAGAACTCGCGTTCCGAAGAGATGGACGTCAACCCCACCAAGGAAAAGAAGCTCACCAACATGCGTGCGTCGGGTTCCGACCACACCGAGCGCATTACGCCCGCCACCGTGATGTCGCTCGAGCAGGCACTCGAGTTCATCGCCGACGACGAGGCCGTGGAAATCACGCCGAAGTCGGTGCGTCTGCGCAAGGTCATCTTGGACCAAGCGGGCCGCGCTCGCGCTCGCAAGAAGGGCTAGTTCCGGCGATCTCAGCAATTCCGACTACTTCTTGCGCGGCTATTAGTCCTCTAAGAAGTAGTCGGGAACATCGCCGTATGGAAGAAACGGTTCGGCTGACTGTAGGAAAATCGGCGCGTGTTCCATCACGAACACACCAGTGTCTTTGTGCACTAAGTACACGATGTCGTCAACTATCGCATACGCGCTGTTGAATTCAAAAATGTATTCGGGGAGGCCAACCATCAGGCTCCACCACTCTTGGCTATGCCAGCCCCAAGGTGCAACGACTACGTAATCATTCTTCGATTCGATGTAGGCAGCGACAATCTGCCGCGCGGACTCGAAATCGACTATTGGCCGCTGCGAAGCATTCCGCGAATCCGAATCCTTATCAACATGTACTTCTTCGGGCGTCTGATTCAATTGACGCTCAGGAATATCGGACATTTCATGAAAATAGCATTCGGAGCAATTTTGCGTTCCTCCCAGTCACCCCTAACTGCTATTCCTAAATCAAGAGAGCACACTTCGAGTTGCCTTCGCCTCGCCACGGTGTGATTACGCCGTAATGCAACTGGAAGTCGTACAGCACGACGTCAACTAGAATTAAAGATGGAAGGGTGTCAGAGCGGCCGAATGAACCGGTCTTGAAAACCGGCGTGGGCTTGCCCACCGTGGGTTCAAATCCCACCCCTTCCGCCAGGAGGCAAACACATAAGTAGGTGGTTCGGAGTTGCAAAAGTCCGAATTTCACCGACTTAGTTGAACGAACACCGGTTGGTTAGCCAACCCGAGGCAAGTTCAAACGGAGATGTTGGACCGGGTAGTTGCCACAGATGTAAAGGACCCCCGCTGGGCCGTGATCGGTCCCGCGGGGGTCTTTAGCTTTAGGAAGAGACTCGGTGTTAGGTCGTCAGTGGGTGCACGACGACATCGACGCCGGCCACGCGCCGAGTGATGCGCGTCAGGCGGCCACGAGCATCCGAACCTTGAATCAGCGGTGCCACATCGACACAGTGCTCTCTCCGACAGAAAAGGGCAACGGAGATCGAACGTCACCGTTGCCCTTTCTACGAAGCAATAATCCTTTCTTGGAACTGCGACTACACCTTTGCGATGAAGATACCGCCAGGGGTGTTGCCACCGATAAAGCATGTAGTCACACTGCACGTCACTGCGGTCAAATCGGCGCCAATGAGCGATGGCAGTGAAGGCAACCCAAGTGGCAACTGGTGACCCCACGTGGAAGGATCCCCCTGTAGGACAACGGGCGCGTTAGTGGCATCCACCCCAATTGCGACACAGAAGTGTGCCGATTTACAACTAATTTGCAGATTCGTCGGACCATTCGATCGAATGGGCTCCACGAGCGCTGTTCCTGAGGACTGACTCCAGAGTGCTGGATTACCCGTGAAAATTGTCCGCCCCCCCGAACCGATACCAACACACGCAGTCGCTGAAGTGCACGTTTCGATGGTGGCCGATTTCAGGAAATGATCGCTCTGTTTCGCAGACACCCAAGTTTGTGGGCTACCGGTAAAGAAGAACTGCTTTCCTGACCATGGGGATCCACCGTTCGTTAAGAATTGAGATCCTTCCACGATGCAAGAGGTCGTAACAAAACATTGGACACCAATGAGCGCATCCGTAAAGCCCTTGGGCGGCGCAGTCATGCTGACGTACTTCACCATGTTTGCCTTCCACTTCAAAGGATTGCCAACGACGACGAAATTCTTTGCTCCGTTTTCGCCCACGCCAACACAGAGAGTGATGTTGAGACAATCAACACCAAGCAGGTAGTTGCCGTTGCCGACACCCATTGGCAGCACTTTCGCGTTAGACGGTCGCCAAGAGGTCGGACTACCCGACCAAGCAACAACCTGGCCACTTACTTGCGTCGAAATAAGAAGACATGAAGAACCGAAGCATTGGAAGCCCGTCGGATAAACCGGACTGCCCAACCCCGTAGCCGAGGCATTGCCGAGCTGAGAAATCGGACTTTTCACCATGTAAAACATTTGATCCGCTCCTTCGACGAACGAAGTACAGGTCTCACCGCTCTCGCATCTCAACATACTGAGCCCCCCAGGTCGATACGGAGAGAACGGCGGGACTACGGGTGCCGAAAGTACCTCAGCCTGGGCAGTACCTAATTCGGGATTCAAAGCATCAACAGACGGTCCCGCCGGTGTCGACCCGGCAACAGCGCAGAAATCAATCTCGGGGCAACTCACGGTGGTCGGGGTAAGGCCTCCGGGAAGTTGGGTCATCTTGGGATAAGGAAAGAGATAAAGCCAGCTCATTGGATTGCCGGTGACTTCAAATCCACCACTGGAGTCCGTTCCAGCGAGGGTGCAGATGACCGTGGAAGAATTCACGCAACTGATCCCGGTAGCCGTCACCCCCTGTGCGAACACATTCGTGGAAAAGGAGTATTGCGATTCCCAACTCGACGGACTGCCAACTGCGAAAAAATTTCCGCCTTGATAATTTCCCACCAGGACACAGAAGTCGGCTTTGGGACAGCTAATGCCCGTTATCTGGTTCTGTCCGAGAGAAATTTGCCGAAACGGGTTGGCCCACGACGTCGGGTTGCCGACGGTGAGAAAACTAGAGCCCGTGTCAGAATTCCATCCGTAACCGTAACAGATGGTAATTGAGACGCAACTAGCGCCCTGAATCGGCGCGCTCGGCGTTATTTCCGTCCCTTGATTGGTCCCAAAGGTCTTGGGATTACCTACAAACACCGCGTTGTTACTTGAAAAGTCACTCCCCACTCCGACGCATGACGTCTCCGACAAACAGCTCAGTGACGAAATGGATTGGCCCTGCAGATAGTTATCGGAAGAAAAGTACGATGCACCTCCCCAGGTCGAAGGATCTCCGGATATCTCCACGTTGTTCGACCCATCAGTGCCAATAGAGTTGCACTGAAATTTGCTGAGACACGACAACGCTGAGATTGACGTTGGCGACCACGCCCCAAACCCATGCTGGTAATCGAAGAATGGTGTTATCTGAAGTTGGCCATTGGATACCGTCGCTGCCGCTACAGGCTTAAGCGGTGGTGCCATTATCGCGAGGCCAAAAAGCGCCACCAGCAGCAGGACTCTTATGCTCTGCGTTAGTGGTCGTCGGCATTTCTTTTCCTTGGGAAAATCAGTCACAGAGGTCATGCTTAATATTCCGATAGTAAGTCAATGTTTGCAATGTTTGTTGAATCAATCAGCAAAAATCCAACTGGCCGGCCAGGGCAATCTATTTCTTAGGATCAAATGTGGGTGACCCTACGTGATGTCGGCCACGAAACGGACCTACGAGCCTCAACTAATGGGGCACGTTGCCGAAACCGTAAAACTCGAACCATCCGCCGAGAGTGGTCCTGGGGCCGCGAACGGGTCGGCGGTAGTCGGATTCATAATTTCGAACGGCTGATTGGTGAAGGAAGTATTTGAGTCTGAACCACTCGCCGTTGAAGCCGATGCATTGGTAAAAGTGACCGGGGTCGTTGAGTCCATGGTGCCAATACCTTGAACACCTGCAATCACTACGCCTGAGCGTTCAACAATCCACTCAGCACTCGACTCCGCTGGCACCGGTGAGGCGCCACTCACAAGTTTTATGTACGTCCAGCGTGGAGGCAAATACATAAGTAGGTAGTTCGGAGTTGCAAAAATCCGAATCTGATCTACTCGACGGATTTTTCGGCGATCACTCGCCGAAAGGTGCTTCGGGAGGTGCGAGGGCACTTTCGTAAGGGTCAGCAGATGAAGAGAACCACGCTGGGCCGTGAAAGGACCAGCGGAGGCTCTTTGTTGCTTGGAACTGTGAAGTCGCCTCGAAGTCGGTGAATAACTCACGGCAGCGTTGAGGGGACCTATTTTGCAGGGTTTCCGCGAACCCGACTGAAAATTCTGACGTTTCGCTCTGAAAATGGTTTTGCCTAATCAGAAAAGCACCGACGCCACTTGGCCTCTGGACTTTTGTATTTTCCCCGCCAGATAACACCGTCAGCGCGTTCTGCGCTGGCGGTGTTTTTTGTTAGTCGCGAATGCGTGAGCGCAGGTTGTCGATCCAGGCGTCGGCGCTCTGGCGTGCGCTCGTCACGTTGTCGCGACGTTCCTGGGCGCCCGCACCCGTCACCGGATACGAACCTAAGAACTTCACGGTCACGAGGTGTGCCTGCACGTCGGCCAGGCAGTCGGCCACGAGGTCATCGGCGATGTGACCATCAAACTCGATGACGAAGCAGTAGTCACCCAGCCCGGTCTTCGTCGGACGACTCTCCAACTTGGTCAGGTTGATGTCGCGGGCCGCGAATTGACCGAGGATGCCATAGAGCGATCCCGGACGGTCCGCGTCCTGGAAGCAGGCAATCAGCGTTCGGTCCTGACCTGTGGGCGCGGCGATGTCGTTGCGCCCGACCACCACAAATCGTGTCGCGTTCGCGGCGTGGTCGGCAATATCTGCGGCGATGACATCCAAGCCAAACATCGAGGCGGCCAGTGCCGAACCGACGGCGGCCCAGGGCTCCGTGGCGTTGGCCACTTCTTCGGCTGCCTGGCTCGTCGACATCGTCTGTGCGATCTCCACGTGGCCCAGACGCTGCAGGAATCCGCGCACCTGGGCGAGGGCGTGGGTGTAGCTGGAAACACGAGTGATCTGGTCGAGCGTGACGCCGGGCCGCGCCAAAAGATTCATGCGAATGGGGAGAACAATCTCCTCGACAATGAGGAGGTCGTGGTCGAACACGAGGCCGTCAATAGTCGCCGACACGGTGCCCTCAATGGCGTTTTCGAGGGGAACGAGACCGAGATCAAGGTCGCCGTTGGCCACCGCACCCAGGACGTCGGCAATCGTGGCGCAGGCCACGGGCGTGCTGTTCGCACGGGTCGTCAAGGCCTCGTGCGAGAAGGAGCCTTCGGGCCCGAGATAGCCGACTCGGGGAAACGTCATACAGGGATGTTAGTGCCCCCACCCTCTACGATGGCTAGGGCCCTAGGGAAGGACGTGCAATGGCGCACCCAATGTTTGAACTCGACCCCGAGTTGACCGAGGCGATATTCGCTTACTGTCGCAGCCGCATGCTCGAGGACGCACCGCTCGATTTCGGCTCACTCGCCCCGACCCCGATGCCCACGCTCGATGGCTTCATCACCGAGGAGGGCCGCGACGCTGTCGACACTTTGCAGTTCTTCATCGCCGAACTCGCCGAACGCGTCATCTCGATTGACTCGCCCGGCTTCCTCGCGTTCATCCCGAATGCGCCGACGAAGAATTCGCGCCTCTTCGACATGGTCATTGCGGCCTCCGCGCTGAACGGGACCAGTTGGCTCGAGTCGGCCGGAGCCGTCCAGGCCGAGAATCAGGCGCTACGATTCCTCGCCGTGCGGGCTGGCATGCCCGAGACGAGTGGCGGCGTGTTCGCTACGGGCGGCACCATTGGCAACCTCTCCGCCCTCACCGTCGGTCGGGACGTGGGGCACGCCCGCAACCCCGACATCCCCCGACACGACGTGCGCTTCGCCATTTCGGCCGACGCCCACTCCAGTATTGGCAAGGCCCTCCACGTGCTCGGTATCACGCCACTCCTCGTTGAGCCCGACGACCACTGCTTCACCCTGGCGTCGCTGCAGCGCGCACTGGAACAGGACCCACACCCCGAAACCGTGGTTGGTATTGTCGCGACGGCGGGCACCACCAACGCCGGCATCGTTGACGACCTCGAAGGTCTGGGTAGCTACGCCCGCGCCCACGACCTCTGGTTCCACGTCGACGGTGCCTACGGTGGCGCGGGAATATTCTCGGCCACCGAAGCCCACCTGTTTTCCGGCCTACGTCACGCCGACAGCTTCATCGTCGACCCGCACAAGTGGCTCTTTGCCCCGCTGGACTGCTGCGCCGTCCTCTACCGCGACCCACTCCTGGCCCGGCGATGCCTCGCCCAGCAGGCGGGTTACCTCGACGTGCTGCACTCGGGTGACGATGACCTCGAATGGAATCCCTCAGACTTCTCCATTGGCCTCTCGCGCCGCGCGCGGGGGCTCCCGTTCTGGTTCTCACTCGTGACCAACGGTGTCCGCTCCTACGAGACGGCCACCCAGGCCTCCGTCGACCAGGCCCGCTACGCCGAGCAGGAGATCATTGCTCGCGAGGGCTTCGAAATGGTGCGTCCGTCGAGTCTCGGTATCGTGCTCTATCGCCGACTCGGCTGGGACGAGCAGCGCTACAACGACTGGAGCCAGCGACTCCTGCGCGAACAGTTAGCCTTCGTCACTCCCACCAAGTGGGAGGGTGAAACCGTCGCCCGCTTCTCATTCCTGCACCCCGACACCAGCCACGATCTGATCGATCGCATCCTGGACTCAATGCGCGATTAGCGCCCTTCGAGGAGCGGTGACTCGGGGCGACGCACCGCTTTGCCAGCCTGCTGCGCCCTGCGCCAGGCAATGCCCGACAGGGCTTCGAGGATCACGCGGTTGCCGAGGTAGGCCGTGATTTCGGCGTGGTCGTAGGGAGGCGATACTTCGACGACGTCCATGCCCACCACGGGTGCCTCCATCGCGATGCGCCGGACCGCGTCGAGGAGCTGACGACTAGTGAGCCCGCCGGGTTCGGGCGTGCCCGTGCCGGGCGCCGCACCAGGGTCAACCACGTCGACGTCGACCGAGATGAACACGCCGTCACAGTCAGTCATGGCGAGGCCGATTGCTTCGGTTAGGACGTCATCGAGACCACGGGCGACAATCTCACCCATTTCGAAGGAACGCATGCCCTGCTGCGCCATCCAGGCCAGCGTCTCGGGCTCGGGCCAGTAGCCCCGGAGTCCAATCTGCAAGAAGCGGTCACCGCGGCACGCGCCGGACTCAATCAGCCGGCGCATGGGCGTGCCGTGTCCGTGGAGTGAGCCAAACTGCGTGTCACCGGTGTCAGCGTGGGCGTCAAAGTGGATCACGCCCACACGGCCCCACCCCACGTGGCGGGCGATGCCGGTCACGTCAGGCAGAGCGATGGTGTGGTCGCCACCGAGAATGATCGGGATCACCCCGGCGCCGGCCACCTCGGCCACGCGGGCTTCCAGGGCTACGAGCGAGCGCTCGGTGTCCCCCGAGGGCATTTCCACGTCGCCCAGGTCAACGACTCCCAGGTCGGTCAGCGCATCGACACCCAGGGCCATAGAAGGCCGCATACCGTCGTGGGGCAGGTAGTCCGTGAGACGCAGGGCCTGAGGCCCAAATCGGCAGCCCGAGCGGTGCGAGGTGCCGCCGTCAAAGGGGGCGCCGATAATGACCGCAGCCGCGTCGTGCCACTCAGCGGCGACGTCGGGGTCAGCGGCGGGAACGCCTAAGAACGTGGCGTCGGGACCGTAGAGATTGCCAATGCGCGTCACGAAGACCTACTTTGTCACTTGGAGGGGAACACCAGTGTTGAGGAGTTCAACCCAGGTCTGACCGGGTGTCAACAAGATCGACTTTCCGGTCTTGTCGACGTACTGCACGATGTCGGACTTGTTCGGTCCACGCTTCCACGTGCAACTCTGCTCGAGGCCGTTCGAGAAGATGGCGCACGGACCAGAACCCTGCAAAATGGCGTAGGAGTTGTCGGCACCGAGCTCGCCGTAGTAGTTGACCCACATCACGACGACGTTCTTTGGCGACTCGATGAAGCCGTTGGCGGTGCGGTCGACGGGCACGGCGGGGCTGAAGTCATTCATGCCACGGTTCCACGAGTTGGTGGTCGCGTCGTAGGTCCACGTCACGGGGTAGATACTCGGGAAGGGCACGACGACCTTGGTGACCGGGGTGCCGAGCGCCGTGGCGCCGGTGGGCCGGTACTGGAACAAGGCGGGAGGTGGAGAGGGCGAGGTGGAGAGGGCGAAGAGCTTGGCGCCAATACCAACGAGGTTGTAGGGCGGCACACGGTTCGGGTCACGCCACATGGCGCCGTCAGCGCTGCTCTCGTTGATCAGCTGCACTGGCGCGGTCGAGATTGAGTCCACTGCGTACTGAGCACCGCCCGAGAAGACGAAGAGTCCCTTGAGTGGCCAGACAATCTGGGTGTCGGTGGGGCGCACCGAGCGGACCGGCTCAATGCGGCCAGGGGCCTGCTGGTTGAATATGGCGGCGAGACGGGTGATGCCACCGTTGACGATCTCTTCGTAGACGACGTCGGCCTGGTTCACGCCCCACTGCGGAAGTGAGTTCGGGTCGTTCTCGATCTTGACCGTCATGGCGGGACGATGCAGCGCCGCACCACCCGGGTCGGGCAGACCGGTGAGGGGCGCGATGGGCACTGGCACCGTCGTCGTGGTGGGGGTGCTCGACCCCCCGCCGCAACTACTAAGGCCGACGGCTGCGCCGGCGAGGATGAGTGAGGCCACGAGTGGGCGCTTGGGAGAGAACGTCATCCCCCTAACTTACCGACTGATTAGCCCTCGTTTCCCAGTGCCTTCCAAATCACCGTGTGGGGCAGGCCGGTATAGGGGCTCAGGTGTTCGGAACCTTCGACCAGGTGCCACCCGAGACGACGATAAAACCCCAGCGCAGTGTCGCGACCATTCGCCCAGATTTCACGGGCGCCACGCGCGAAGGCCTCGGCCTCCATCATGGTCAAAATGGCGGCACCGACCCCCTGGCCCTGCACGTCGAAGTCAGTCGCAAGGTAGCGCAGTTGATGCGTCGGGACCTCGGGGTGGACGGGTGATGTTGAGGTATAGATAGAGCCACAGCCCACGATGCGGTCGCCGAGAAAAGCTCCGTAGTGGCGGGCGTCCTCGTCGTGATCGCGCGGGTCTCCAACGTCGGCAGTTGGGTCGTCGCTCCGCAGAACGCGACGACGTAGGTCGTAGATGTCAGCGGGGGTGACGTGACGAACCGAGAGGCTCACAGGACAAGCCCCATCGGTTGGAACTGCAGTTCGGGGTGATCCTCGTGGGTGACAACGTCACCGTCATCACGGAAACCGAGGCGCTCGTAGAAAGCCTTGGCGCGTGGCGCCTGGGTCGAGACGAACAGGTGTAGCGAGGTGCCACCATCAGCCCGCGACCACTCGGCCACGGCGTCGACGAGGGCGCCGGCGGTGCCGTCGCCGCGAGCACTCGGCGTGACGTACATGCCCCAGAGCCAGCGGTGCAGCGTGGTCTCGTCTTCACGGTCGT
>Ga0007881_1000816_pt1 | contig 13157 bp, 15 predicted proteins | sample CryBogCBH12Aug09_FD_70959 | JGI IMG/M metagenome (GOLD analysis project Ga0007881, IMG submission 70959) | Freshwater microbial communities from Crystal Bog, Wisconsin, USA - CBH12Aug09 | ecosystem: Environmental > Aquatic > Freshwater > Lake | place: Crystal Bog, Wisconsin, USA | collected... | reverse complement strand
AATAAAATAAAAAAAAATAAATAAAATAAATAAAATAATAAAAAAAAATAAAATAATAAATAAAACAATACTATTTTATTTATTATTTTATTTTACGTTACGTTTTTTAAATACATTATTTTACATTTTTTTTACATATTGGACATGTTGTATTATATTCGTTTAACCATTGTTTAATACAATCAAAACAGTATTCGTGTTTACATGGTAATTGTGTTACACACGAACCTGGTAATAATTTATCTAAACATATATAACATTCAATAGATTCTGTTAATATACGTTTATGTAAATTATTTATATCTTCAATAGAAATAACAGGTTGTGAAAAAGTAGTAGTATATTCTGTATCAAATACATCTAAAAATGAAAACGTGTTATTATCATCGTTGTTTAATGCTGATGTGTTTATTGTAAAAACTTGTACAAATATATCATCAACATTATCAAATAAACTAGTAAACGATGTTATAGTATCTGATAATAAAGAATGAATATTATACGATTCTAAATTTCTTGAACTAAATACTATATTATTAGTATTTGTAGTATTATTTGTATTTTCCATATGTTGTAATTCATTATATTCGTCATTTATCATAGAATGTAATAAACGTGATATATTGTCTCTGAAAAAAAACATAGTTTTATTTTTAATTATATTTTTATTTTATTTTAATTAATAGAACCATATTTATTTAACTACATGTTAATAACGGTGCGATCTTTTTTTCATAAGTATACATTATACTTTTAAATAATAAAATATGACAATTTTCAGTATAACGATGTTGTTTTAATATATTATAAAATAAAGTAATAGCTATACATATATTTTCTGTTTCTTTTTGGAGAATATCATAATCATTACATTCTATATTATTACATGTATATTTTGGAAAAAGATATAAAAAAAAATATAAACATTCGTTATTTGTTTTTTGTTTTTTATTACAAAAATCTGATAAATATTTGTATAAAAACTTTATACTAGCATAATCGTCATCATCGTATGTACCAAATAAATAACCAGCTTTTTTAGTAACATTATTTGATAAACTTTTTACTGCCGCATGTGCTATTGTTTTAGCAATATTATTTTTTATTTTATCGTCTACAACACTGTGTGCTATATCCGTTAAAAATCCATGTGTATCTTTATTATTAGCTATATTTTTAATTGTCTTTGTGGCTGTATTTGCGGCCATTTTTGCCCCTTTTGCCCCTAAAGCTGTTGCTACAAACATTTTTAAAATAGTTATTATATTAATAGTATTAAATTTAATTTTTATACTTGTAATAGTGTTTTAAGGATTTTGTGTTGATATAAATAAACCAGGATAACCATAAAAATTAGATGTTTGTTGAGGATAATACAACAAATTATCCGATATATCTATATCTTGTTTATTTCTTTTTGTATAAGATGGTAATGTTTTTAATGTAAATTCTTCTATTTCTTCATCTATTGTTTCTTTATAGGGAAAAAAATAATGAAATTTTAATTGTTGTTGTGTTTTTTTCTTAAAATCTTGTGTTTTTTGTATTGTTTTTGTAGTGTTGTCTATTTCAATATTATTATGATCATAATCCATATGTTTTTTTAAAATAGTTTCAACATTAACTGTTAAATTATTTAATTTATTTAATTTACATATTATAATACAAACAATTAAAAAAAAACACGATAATGATAATATAAGAATAACAGTTTTATTTATAGCATCAGATTCCATTTAATTTATTATTATTATTATTATTATTATTATTATTTATAAATAAATAAAAAACATATATTATAATAATAAATAATTAAAATAAATAAATTAAATGGCATCTAAATGTTTGATAAATAACGCACAATTAAACACTATATCAAATAAGATACAATACATAATAACAAAAAATGAAAACAACGGAGGTAAAAAAAGAAGTGAAATTAATAACATACGATCAAAAATAAATTTTATTATACGTAAAAGAACTGGTAAATGTGAAGAACTTGAAAAATTATTATTTAGGAATGAACGTTCAAATATAACACGACAATATTCTATAGTTGAATATATAAATTGTGGTTCTTATGGCTGTGTTTTTGGTATATATGATAAACAAAACAATAATGATCTTTTAGTTATTAAAATAGTTTATCTATTAAACGATAGCCAAGTACAAGATTTTAAAAAAGAATTTAACATAAATAAAAAAATGGCAGGTTTGGGAGTAGGTCCACCTATTTATAAAATAAATAACAATGATTATATTATTATAAATAATGGACAAAACTATCCACCAAAAATAGGATTATTTGTATTGAAAAAGTTAACAATTACTTTAGAAAGTTATTTAAAATCCAAAATAAGTATACCTATTTTTGTTATAAAAGATACAACAAAAAAAATTATTCGTAATATACAAATTTTGTATGATAATAACATATCTCATGATGACATGCATTTAGAAAATATAATGTTAGATATTTATGACGACAATGTATATTTAATAGATTATGGATATGTACGTGAAGGATTTAATAAAAAATATGCATTTTATTTATACGATGTGTATGTAGTATCATCGTTTATAGAAATATATTATAATAGAGAAAGGAATGAAACATTAGAAAAAAAAAATTATTACAACATGAATATTTTTTTATTTTATTATTTAAATAAGTTTTTTTCAGATCAATATAATCATTTACAGGCTATAAATAATAAATTTTTTTTAACTAATATATCGTCTCTTCATTATTTCATACAATATGTGTATGAAAAAAAAACCGATATTCAATTATATTTAGATAAAGATGAAATTAATAAAAAAACAGATTTTTATTTAACGGTGTATTTTTTTAACTTGTTTAAGATTATAACCATACAAGATATAGATAATACTATAATAATGTTATTTGATGAATTTGCAGGTTATCACACAAACATTACATTTATGCCATACAGTTTATCAAAAATTTTAGAAAATATTTATTTAGAAACTTCTAGAATATGTGCTGATATTATAGAGTATATTGATATATATAAAGACGAACCGTGTTTATATGCTATCAAAACATTATATTATAACCCTGTGTTACGGCGTGTAGATATAGATTTTGATGAAAAAAAAAATGCCGAAAAAATATCTTTTTTTGATACATTAATCATGTATTTTGATAAATTAAAAAGAACATATCATGAACAAGTAATGAATTCTAATTTTTCTAGAAATAGATTTAAAAAAATTATACAAGAAATTAATATTGATAAAAATGAAGCTTTTAGAAATTTTTCTTTAAATTTAAAATACAATAGATTATGTTATATTTCAGATACTGTTTATTCGTATTTTATTAAAAATTAATTTTTTATACGTTTTCTTTTTTTATTTTAATATCGTCTGTTATTTTTTTTAATTCATCGTATATTTCATTATAAATATCACATGTATAGTCAAATTTCCATCCTTTTGTATCTTTATCCCATTGGCCTCCTTTTTGTTTAAGTATATCGCGAACGTCGTATGTTTTACCACTTATTGTAAAATAAAGACAATTTTCATCTTCATCTATATACGAAATAATATGAAAATATATATTTTTAGATTGTGTTTGTTGTGTCGTATTAGACGAATATTGATTATTATATGTTTGTGTTGTTGTATTGTTTTGTATTAATTTATTATTTGATACTGTTAATTCCTGAATTAATGTTAAATAAGTTGTTGTTATATTTTTTAATTGTTCTTCAATAGATGAAATTTTTATATATATATCGTTATTTGTATTTATTTCTATATCATGATCATAAGAATCATCACGCATGATAGAAGAAGATTCGTTATTTATAAAATTATCCATTTGTTTTGTGAGAATTGTTGGATTAGTATATATAGTATTATTTCTTTATATCCTTTTATATAATCATATGTTCATCAAACCATATTATAACATCATACAATGTATTAAAAGTATTAGGTATATTTATAACATGGCCATTTTTATCACGTATAAATTTTACAATATTTGCATTAAATTTATTACTATCAAATAAAGGATCAAATTCAGATATATATACCTTTTTTTCTTTTAAAAAATCATAAGGTTTTAACAATTCAGGTTTTTTTTTAAATATATCAAAACTACCAGCTACACGTGAACGTCCATAATCTATAATAGTAGATACATAATTGTTTATTATAGGAACTCGAAATGTTGTTAAAGATTGTTGTATATTTACATCATCATTTTTATTTTTTTTTTGTTTTTCTTTTAATTTTATAACATTTAATATATCTGGATAAAAAGTATAATCAATATAACCTGTTTCATTAAAAGACGAATCGTCACCATTATAATCACTAATATCATAATTGTCTTCAGCTGTTAATTTGCGTATTAACACATTACCAAAATGTAGATCATAATGAACATAACCACAACACGATTGTGCATATGCTAATGAACAATAAACTTGTAATAATAACGATTTTATTAATTTATTCATATTTTTAGGTGGTGTTTTTTTTTTAATAACAGTTGTATCCATAAATATATCTGGATCAAAAAATTGTCTAAACGATATACCAGGTTTAATACGTTCAATAGCTAAATATTCTTCTGATATTTGTTTATTTGTTTTTTTATTTGTTTCTGAACATTTGTATTTTATATATCCATATACTTTTTGAAAATTAACACAGTTTTTATCAATATGGTTTTTAAGATAAATACCTACTAAATATTCATATTCTAACGAATCTACAAATCCTTTATTTTCTCTTTTTCTTGGTACTTTTATCACAACATTATCTTTTTTATATCCATTTATAAGTAATGCGTAAGCATTAGAAGATTTATCACCAATAACTTGATGGTTTTTTTTATTTAAAATATAACGTATATTGTTTTCTAATTCAATATCTGTTTCATTATCATCTTGTTTGTGTATAAACACAACACAATTTTTACTTTGTGGTAGTTTATTAGTCACGTTTGTTGTTTTTGTATATTGTATATTATAATTATAATTATACATGTTATTAAAAATAGATATATATTAATACTAATGTAATTTAAAAAAATAAATAAATTAAAAGAAACAAAAACACACAACCTGTTTTATACAAAACAACACACACAACACACTGCATAAGCAAAAATGTCGTATACTATAATTACACCAAAAACAAAATTTGACGCATCTTTGTTTACATTTTCATCATCTGTTTCTACTGATAAATATAATGGAAAATATATGTCTTTTAAATACAAAAACAAGCCTATTCTTATTCAATCTCCTTTTCTTATATCACGAGGTATGCGTTTATTTGATACAACATATTCATTATTATTAGCAATAGACGATGAACAGTTTATATCTTTATTATCATCTATAGATAATCATATAGTATCACAATTATACGAACAATCTAATACATAGTTTAATAAAACATATTCTAGTATAGAAACTATAAAAAATGATTTATATACACCGTTATTACGTAAAAATGGAACATACATACCATCTATTAATTTTAAATTAAAAAAAGATACTGCTACACAACAAGCTTTATTTTCTGTTTTTAATGAAAATAAAGAACTTATAGAATTTGATACAATAAGTTCTTTAACATCTATTATAACAAAAAATTGTAAAGTAAAAGTATTGTTTAATTGTTCAAGTATATGGTATAAAAATAACAAATATGGTATAATGTTATCTTTAAAACAAATACAATTATCAAGAGATATGTTATCAGAAAAACCTTTTTCTTTTTTTATGTTTATTGATGATGAAGAAGAAGAAGAAAAAAATGAATTATAATTTTTAAAAAAACAAAAAGAATAAATAATATAAAAAAATAAAAATAATATAAAATAATATCTAGTACACAACAATGTCTTCTTATTTATTTGATATTAATACATGGTGTACAATAAAAAGTTTTTTATTTCATGAACAAGATTTGTTATATTATAAATGTGTTTTGTATTTAGATCCTGAAATAAAAAAATTATATACATTTCATACTACATCTTTTAAAACTGTTTATTCAAAATTAATGCATATAAGAACTCTTTTAAAATCTATTAAAAAAACATATCTAAAAATGATATTTTCTATACCAAACACATTAAGTATAAAATATAAACTAAATCCTTTATTATATAAACAATATACATGTATGTGGCATCCACAACATGCATTTAATCCTGAACAAACAACATGTGCGTGTAATAATATATATATACGAAAAGGATGTAAACCAGCATATACAACATGTAAACATGTTCATTTATTATTAAACGAATATATACCACATAAAGATATTATATATAGATATTTTAAACAACTATCTAAACACACATACATATTAAACGATATTTATAATAATACTATACACGGTTCAACAATGTCTTCTTATTGTTTAGATTCACATTCACCTTTTTTTATTGTATTATACGAATATTGTCATTTTTTATTACGTTCTATAAACACAACTACTTTATTACACGAACTATCTTTATTAAAATCATTAAAAAAAAAAAAAAATTTAAAAAGATACACGAAACTTATACATTCTATAGATACGTATATTGAATCGTTATGTTTATTATCAACAGATTATAATCAATCAAATAACGATTCATTATACGCTATTCCACAACATGACAACATGTCTTATTTACACTTAAAAGAATATTGTATAACTATGTGTAAAATAATAAATTATGATAATTTATTTGTATTAAATAATATAATTTCTTATACTGTTTAAAAATTAAATATTCTTTTTTTTTTAAAAATAGTATTTATTTAATTTATTATTCCATTATTAATTATATATTTTTTTTAAAAAAATGTCCCGTTCTATTTTTGATAAAGATTATATAAACGACACATCTTGGTGTAATTCGAAAGAAAAAGCCTTTTTATTACATCAAACACAATTATCAAATTTTACTGTAAATAATCCAAATAATTTATTAATATTTCATGGATTAGGTAGTGGTAAATCTTGTACAGCTGTTATTATATCTGAAATGTTAAAACAAAAAATACCTAATTTAGATATATATGTAGCTACTAAAAAAAGTGTAGTTAATCAATTTAAATTAGAATTTAGTAATTGTCCTTTAAAAACATCAAAATTAGGTAAAAATCCATATAAAATAGAACCTTCTAAACAATTATTATTATTACGAGAAATGTTAAATAAAAACAAATTACAATTAAATAAAGAAGCACGTGAAGAACGTGCATTTGTTATAGAACAAGAAAAAACATTAGAATTAAACAATATATATGTTATAACACATCATGGTATATTGTCTTCATTACAATCTATTATTGAACGTAAACGTTTAGCTGTTATTATTATAGACGAAGTACAAAATTTTATATCGGATGAATCTGCATGTAATGTTAATTTAAATTCTCTTATTTATTCTTTATCATTAAAAGGATTATTATCACGTTTATATCTTTTAACAGCAACACCTCTTACAAATTATCCTAATGAATTTTCACAAATTATACAGTTATTAAATTATGAAACTACTATGCCAATTGAATATAATGAATTTATTAAAAAATACTGGGATAATTTAGATTTGTTTAAACAAGATATAAAAGGACATGTTTCTTATTTTTCAGGTGGTAATCCAAACGCATATCCTTTAAAAAGAATAATTGTAAAAGAACATTATTTATCACAAGAACAAGAAGAAAAATACATTGATTCTATATTCCGTGTATTTAAAAGTTTTAATAAAGAAGAAGATTATGGTGAAAAAAATATAACCAATATGTCTGAAATAGGGAAATATTGTAATTCTTCACGTGATACAACACAATATGTATTTAAAGAAGTACAATCGTTTGCACCTAAATTAAATTGGATTATCCAATCATCTATTAAATGTCCAGGTACTGTTTTTATATATTCAGAATATATAGGATATGGTATTAATTTATTATCGCGAATATTATTAGATTATGGATACGAATTATGGGAACCTTTAATGGCTACAGAAAAAACACCATCTGTTAAGAAACGTTTTTTTGTATGGACAGGTGATTCTAAAATAAGTACCGAAACAAAAGAATTAGCTCGTAGTATATTTAATCAAGTATCTAATATAACAGGTGATTATATTAAAATAATATTAGGATCACGCGCAACATCTGAAGGTGTTGAATTTTTAAATTTAAACACTATCCATGTTGTTGATCCATGGTGGCATTTAGCATTATTTCGTCAAATTGTAGCAAGAGGTGTACGTTTTAGATCACATTGTGCATCTTATAATCCGGATGTATTAACAATACCAACTGTCAATATATACAGACATGTTAGTATTTTTAATAAAAAACGTGTAACTATACCATTGTACAGAAGATTACAAACATCAATAATACCAAAAAGAACAAATAATCATCCTTTAATGTGGATGACAAATGATGAATACCGCGTGTTTTTATCTTCGCGTAAAAATATAATAAATACACCATTTGAAGAAGCTGCAAAAGAATCTGCTATAGATTGTTACGAATTTCAATATGGAAATATATACAGATTAGAAGAACGTTTAATACCTGAAAAACCTGGTATTATAAATAATCGGTATTATTTGTATTATGAAAATCCATTAAATTCGTTAAAATATAGAAAAGATAATGAAGGAAATATTCATGATATAAATACATATAATTTAAATAATTTTGAAAAAGTACCAACAGGTACACGTTTTATACTTCAAAAAACAACATCTGATAAATTAACATTAGAAGACGATATATCAGATGACAATAATGAAAATTATTTAATTGTTGGTGTAAATTTAACTTCTACATTAATTGGTAATGAAAAAATAAATTGTATGTAAATAAGAATAAAAAAAAAATGGACAACGAAGAATTATTAAACAGAATTATAACAAAAGTATCAAAAGAAGATATTATAAATTACATGTTAGAAATGTGGCCGGCATCTACAATAATGGAATGTATAACTACATTTCAAAATGAAATACAAAAAGAAGGAAAAACACCTGTTAATGTTTTATCAGAAACAGATTTACAAAAAATAGAAACTGAAACAGAAAATTTAATAAGTGGTGAAAACGAAGAAGATGTTTATATTGGTAAATTTGAAAACGAAGAAGAAGAAGAAGAAGAAGAAGAAGAAGAAGAAGAAGAAGAAGAAGAAGAAGAAGAAGACGATGAAAGTATAAGAAAAGAAAATGAAAAAAGAAAAAAAGAAAGAGAAGAAAAAGAAAAAAAAGAAAGAGAAGAAAAAGAAAAAGAAGAAAATGAAAAAAGAAAAAAAGAAAGAGAAGAAAAAGAAAAAAAAGAAAAAAGAAAAAAAGAAAAACAAATAATATATGTGTTATATTATATAACAAATATACGCGTATACGTAATAAGGAGAAGTAAAGATGGACAATATGCACTTATGAAAGAAAGCGAATATAACAAAATAGAAAATGTTTATGATGTAAAATATGTTAATGAAAGTACATTTAAAAATTTATATACAAATGAAAAAGAAACAACAACATTATTTAAATTTTTAAATTCAAACGTTAGAATATCTGATAATAATTTTTTTAGTGATTATATAAAAGAAATTGTAAATAGTAAAAATAATTATAGAAACATAAGTACTAATAATATTAATTTAATAAAAAGTTATTTTAGAAAAAGATAATAATGTTTGTTTAATGAAAAATTATTATTAATATTCAAGAAACAAGAATATGAATAGTGAACAATTTATAAAACCTACTTTAATACGTTCTTATCATTATAATAGTACTAGTAATAATATAGTATCAACGCCACACATTTCATTAATACCTTTTTCAGTATTATACGATACATATATTAAAAAACATGTTTCGTTTATAAATATTATAGGATTTGTTGGTATTTTTGTGTTCATATTAGGTACTTTTTTTCAAACATCTTTTTTAAAAAATAAATTAAAAAAACATGAATATAGATCTACTTTTAAAAGAACGTGAAAAAACATTAGAAAATAATAAAAAAATACCAAATAATAGTAAAATTGAAGAATTAGATGATAATGATGACGATGTAAATGATACAGATAAAAACGACATGTCTACAAGTATATTGTCTATTATACAAGAACCTGTACCATCACAACAATATAAACAAATGCCTATACGTAATAATAACAATAATAATCAAAACACATGTTCTAGTACAGATTCTGAATCAGATGATGATAGTGTAGATCTAAAAAAACAACAACATCCAAAACAATTAAAACCTGTTATGTTTAAATCGTTATTTGAAAATATATTATCTCCTTTTTCTTCTTCTTCTACATTACAACAAAAACAGCTTCCATCGTTTGTGTCTTATTTGTTACTTTTTTTTATACTTGTAGTATATAAATTACCAGCTGTTGATACTTTTTTATATACGTATATTCCACAATTGTTTGATAAAACATCTAAAGTATATACTATACAAGGTTGTGTTTATATAAGTGCTATATTAACAGTGTTGTATTTTATAGCAATAAAATATTTTTAAATAATTAAAAATGAATGAAGATTATGATACTATTAATAATAATGGTAATATTAAAGAACAATTGTTATTACAATCTTTAAAAAAATTTTATATGGAAAACGATTCAAAATATTTTTATATTATTTTATCTATTTTATGTTATAAAACAATAAAAGACAATAATAATAACAATAATGTATCTAAAAAAAAACAACAACAACAATCTATAAATAACAATAATAATACACTTACAAAAAGAATATCTTTAAGATTATTAAATTGGTTAGTAACAAATTATTCTAAAAAACATAATATACGTTATACATTAGAAAATAATCAATCTTTTAATATTTTTTTAGAATATAAAAACCAATTAAAATCGTTTTCTAAAAAATTCTTTGATCCTTTTAGAAGACGTAATCGTGTTTTTTATACAAACACACATGATATTATCTTTTTACAATCTAAATTAGATCATGATTTGTATAAAAAACGTAAAGATGGTATTATAACAACATTAGCACAATTAAACGCATTTCGGTGGTTTTTAAAATATAAAGTATTAGATTATGCATTACAACATTTAACAGAAATAGAAAAAGATATGATTACTACAGAAAAATTAGAAATACAAAAAATACAAGAAAAAAAACAAGAAAAAGAAAAAAAAAGAAGAGAATTATCTAAAAATTCACATAAAGGTTATACTATGTATAGTGTTTATGTGAAAGTATCTTTTTAATTTAAATAAATAATTTTATATACATTAATAATAATTATTCAAATAGGTATTATTCTTTTATCTTCGTCTAATTCGTGTACTATTTGTATAAATTGTTGAATTGTATACATATTACTAAGTATACGTACTATTCTACCTTTTATATGTATTTTTGTTTCATAATATTCTTTTTCATTTATACGTACTTTTTCTCTTATTCTACAATATAAATTCTTAGAATTTAAATAACATGTATGGTCTAATAATACAGAATGTTGACGATTACTGTTTGAATACATTTTTAACGTGTTTTTTATATAACGTGTTTGTCCACACATTATAGTATATGTTTTTGTATCTTGATCGTTGTTAAATTGTATAATAACAAAATGTTCTTTTAAACTATCTGATTTTACATCTATTATTCTATTATCCGTGTTTATGTTTAGTATTGTTTTTAAACGATATGTTTCTTTTATGTATGTATACGCTGTTTGATATTTTAAGTAATCGGTGAATAATTCTTCTAGTTTTATATAATACTTGATAAATTCTTTTTTTGCGTTACATGAAAGAAGTAACATTTTAAATGATTGTTTTGTAAATTTGAAGAAAGACATGTTAGCATATCCTCTTTTTTTAGTCACACCAAAAAAGTTTGCTAAATTTTCATCGTTAATTACATCATTATATGTATATTCTATATAATCTACAAACTCTACAAATCCGCATCTTTCTTTTATTTTTAAATTTAGTTTATGTTTTACACTATATCCAAATTCTTCATATAATTCTTCCGTCATGTATACCCAATCATCATGTTCTAATTGGTTTAACATGTTCCAAAATTTATTTACATACAACTGGTTTATATCGTATCCTGTATATTGAATAAATTCTGGTATAGTAAACATGTCATTATCTACATTTACAACACCAACAAACCTGTTAGCATACTTCTCGCCAGAAAATTCGACTAATAGTTGTTGTTGTTCAATGAATGTGATTTCCATTATGTTGTTGTTGTAGTATTGTTGGTGAACAAGTAGTGTATGTTTGTTTCCTTTAATAAGTGTTATTTATTTAAGTTATATTGCATGTTTATTAATAATTTATAATGTTATCTGTGTGTATAGAAACAGCAGTATATATACATTCAATGATAACAGAAATAGGACATATAAAAAATTCTCTATCGTCGGACATTCTATAATGTTGTAACAATAAATGTACCTTTTTCTCAACAACAGTACATGGTTCATTTTTACATTCTAATGTAAATAAAAATGTACTTTTTTCAGGATAAGGTGTACTAAAACCTTGTAATCTGTTTTTTAAACTTTTAGTACACCCTACTTTATAACAATTAGCATCATAATAATTAAACATGTTATTATGTAATATATAAATATATCCAAAAGTACTTTTAATAGTTTTAATTTTTTTATGTTGTAGTTCGTATGTTAACATATAAAGTTTAAAAAAAGCCTGTTTTGTAAATTTGAAGAAAGACATGACAGATAAACCTTTTTTTTTATTAAAGGCAAAATTTTCAGTTAAACTTTTATTGTTAATTACATCATTATATGTATATTCTACATAATCTATACCTTCTGTAAATCCACATCTTTCTTTTATTTTTCTATTTAAATTTTTTTTCTGCGTATACCCAAATTCTACACACAAGTCTTCCGTCATGTATACCCAATCGTCATGTTCTAATTGGTTTAACATGTTCCAAAATTTGTCTACATATAACTGGTTTATATCGTACCCTGTATATTGAATAAATTCTGGTATAGTAAACATGTCATTATCTACATTTACAACACCAACAAACCTGTTAGCATACTTCTCGCCAGAAAATTCGACTAATAGTTGTTGTTGTT
>Ga0007881_1000771_pt1 | contig 13625 bp, 15 predicted proteins | sample CryBogCBH12Aug09_FD_70959 | JGI IMG/M metagenome (GOLD analysis project Ga0007881, IMG submission 70959) | Freshwater microbial communities from Crystal Bog, Wisconsin, USA - CBH12Aug09 | ecosystem: Environmental > Aquatic > Freshwater > Lake | place: Crystal Bog, Wisconsin, USA | collected... | reverse complement strand
GAGGATTACAGGAAGAAGCAAACGAGATCGCTAACCAACGCTTAGACAACGTCAAGTTTGTGCTGAACAAGCGATGGTTTGCAAAGCGAGGCAAGAATGTCGACTTGGCGAGTCTGGTGCGAAACGTGCCTGGTGGTATTACTTTACTTGATGATCCTGACGGTGACGTTAAGGAAGTAACGTGGCCTGACGTAACCCAGTCCAGCTACCTAGAGCAAGACCGCATCGACAGCGACTTTAGCGATCTAGCCGGTAACTTCGACCCGATGCAAGTGTCGGGCATGAAAGTAGGCCAAGCCAGTACCGCCACCATGCGGATGCTGCAAGGCCCAAGCAACCTACTCACCGAGTATATGCTTAAGACGTTCACCGAAACGTTTGTGCAGCCGGTGCTTAGGCACCTAATTTTGCTCGAACAGCATTATGAAACCGATGAGGTGGTGCTTGGCGTGGCAGGCCAGAAGGCTAAGGCCATGATGCGCTTTGGCGTATCCGAGGTGCAGGACTCAATGCTCGATCACGAGCTGACGTGTACCGTAAACGTAGGCATGGGCGCCACGGATCCGGTCGCAAAGCTGCAACGGTTTATCTACGGCATCCAATCCTTTGCGGCTATTGCCAAGATGCCACCGGCCGGCATTAACCTTGAGGAGATTGCTAAAGAAATCTTTGGGCTGTCTGGCTACCAAGACGGCGACCGATTCTTCAACGGTCAGGATCCCGACAAGGTTCACGCTCAGCAGGTCATTACCGCGATGGCGCAGAAGCTCAAGGAAGTTACCAGCAAGGTGCGCGAGAAAGAACAGACGCAAGTGGTCAGGCTGCAAGTCGCACGCGAGGCCAATGCGACGAAACTACTGGCTACCGCTATGCAGCATGACAACGGCAATCGGCAGTTATTAGCGCAACACTTGATGGAATTGGAAAAGACTCAAGTGCCGCCAACGATGGCTGCTGAAGCGCAGGCGCCCGGACAACCGCCACAAGGGATGCCTGTTGCGCGACCGGCACCACCGCCGGGTATGGGGGCAGGTGCGCCAGCAGCAGGTGGTCAGCCAACGGCAACACCGGCACCACCACCGGGAGTAGGGGCAGGTCTTTAACGGCAACTGAGGGGACGTATGAGATTAGATCCAGAAGATCCCAAGGTGCGATGGGCTACCTTTGGGAGACAGGTCGAGGACTTTCTGACTGGGGATATAGGGGATTACCTATTGAGATTGGCTAGTGCCGAGGAGCAGGAAGCGATGGAGCTTCTCAAGACGGTCAGTCCGTGGCGCAAACGGCGTATCCAAGAGCTTCAGAATCAGGCGTGGGTGGCTGGCAAGATCCAGCAGTGGTTAGGCGATGCAATAGCAAGCGGCCATGCCGCTATGGAACAAATTAAGGGAGACGTAGAATGAGCGACGAGAACACCAGCAACACAGCACTAGACCTTCTGGCCAGGCAGAACAACGAACGGCTGAACCGCCGTAACATGATTGCTGACTCGGCAGATGAGTTCCGATCGGCTGACATGGATGACATCGACGGTGGTCGGCCGGTGAACGATGACCGTGAAGATGAAGATGACGGCACGGTGACGCAGCAGGCCGAGCCTGAGCACCCTAAGCACAAGATTAAGGTCAACGGCAAAGAGATTGAGCTGTCCTACGAGGAATTGGTGCAACGCGCTCAAAAAGTGGAGTCCGCTGACGAATACTTGCGACACGCTTCCGAATCTGTTAAAAATGCAACTAAGTTGGCTCTATCCACGCAGGACGAGCCAAGGCAGTTAGACGAAGATGATTTGGCCTTAGCCCGGGCAATACAAATGGGCAGTGAAGATGAGGCGGTACAGGCAATCCGCAAGATCAAGTCGCGGCCATCCGAGGTAACACCGGACGCCGTGGCGAGAGTTGTCGACGAGCGTCTGTCGTTTCAGCGTGCGGCTGAATGGTTTAACAACGAGTACAAGGAGCTGCTGGCCGATCCTAACCTGAAGAAGCTAGTCCTAGACCGTGATGCTGAGTTAGCCCAACTGGAGCCAAACACAGCGTACATGGATCGCTTAAAGCGAGTCGGGGACGAGATTAGGGGTTGGAATGGGCAGCGAGCAGGTACTCCGAAGGTAGACAAGGCGGCACGCAAGGCTCAAATGGCATCGGTTCCTTCTGGCGCAGCGCGTCAAAACACCGGAGCTACTGAGGAGTCTGACGATAGTCCTGAGAGCGTTATAGCAATGATGGCTAAATCTCGGGGCCAAGCTCGATCCGTACAACATTGATCTTTTGGAGATAACCACATGGCAGGTCAAGTCTGGGCTGTAAACAGCCTCGGTGGCTACTTGTATAGCCGCCAACTTTCCAACGTGCTGCGTATGACTGTGCAGCCTTTGGTCAAATTCCGTCAGTTTGCTGACGTTCACGATATTTCACAGCAGGGCAAGAAAAAGGGCGATTCCTTCACTTGGGACGTTGTTTCTGACGTTGCAACGGCTGGTGCGGTTCTTATTGAAACCAACACCATGCCTGAGACAAACATCACGATCACCCAGGGCACCCTGACGATCACTGAAGCCGGCAACTCGGTGCCTTACTCGGGCAAGTTGGACAATCTGTCCAAGTTCCCAGTTGAGGACATCATCAAGAAGGCCATGAAGAATGACGCTGTTAAGTCATTTGACCGCCTTGCTTGGGCGCAGTTCAACCAGACGCTTCTGCGTGCGATTCCAACCGGCGGTACGGCTACCGCTGCTGTGACTTTGTACACAAACGGCACGGTGACTGGCACCAACTCGATTGCGTACAACAACGGTCACGCTAAGTCGATTGTTGACCAGATGAAAGAGCGCAATATCCCAGCGTATATCGCTGACGACTATTACGCGATTGCATGGCCAACGACGCTCCGTACCTTCAAGAATAACCTTGAGACAATTCACCAGTATTCAGACACAGGTTTTAACCTGATTATGAATGGTGAAATCGGTCGCTATGAGAACGTCCGCTACATCGAGCAGACCAACATTGCGAAGGGTACCGGCACAGACGGCGTGACTCAGACCACATGGACGAACAGTCAATCTGACTGGATCTTCTTCTTTGGTAATGACACGGTTGCTGAGGCCATTGCGGTGCCAGAGGAAATGCGCGGTAAGATCCCAACTGACTACGGTCGGTCAAAGGGTATCGCCTGGTATTACCTTGGCGGTTTTGGAATTGTCCACACGCTTGCGGTGAATACTCGCATCGTCAAGTGGGACTCGCAAGCTTAAGGAGCTAATGCTATGTCACTGACTTCTGTACTTAAGAATGCCGCCTACGACAACGCTGCGTATGTCGCTCGCGGTAACTTCACTGGAATCATGACTGCCGGTTCAGGCGGCGTATCCACGAAGTTTGTAGCCCACGCCAACCTGTTGTTGTTCGGGCTTAATGCCTACACAACGACGGCTGGTACATCTACCTACACCGCTACGCAGTACTACAACGGTGGTACCAACAGCGCGACCGTCCATGTTGCTGCTACTCAGCTTTCGCTGATTCGCATCACCAATACGGCTGCGGCAGGTGCGGCTCCATCGCTGTCGACATCGACTGTTGGCCCGTTCTACATCGACCAGTACTACACGAACGGAACCGCCACCGGCGGCGTCGGCGCGTATGCTCAGGTCGCTCTGAACACCAACACCGGCACGGCAGGATTGAACGGCCTGGCAATTAACCAAGGCGATCAGATTTATGTTGTTAACGGTACCGATGCGTCGGCTGTTAACTTGATAAACATCGACTTCCAAGTGCAACCACTCGCTAACGTGATTGCTTAAGGAGTAATTTATGGCTGAGTTAAAGATAAAGGGCATGGAAACGGAGACGCCACAAGCTGCTAAGGACGGTCTGGCAACAGCCGTTTATGGCGGTGACGCTCCTGACGCCCGTGATGTCATCAAGTCCGTCAATGCTCGGGCGCAGAAGCGCCATGAGATGAAGGGCGACATGGTGGCTGACTATAACGTGTTGCCGGATTCGTCAAAGACCGTCAATAACGAACTAGTCGGCGTTAAGGATAGTGGCTACTTGGTCAAGAAGGGTTTGGAGTTTGGCGTCAATGCCAACTACAACAGCCTTCCACCCGGCACCGACATCGAGGATCAGGAAAACGCTGACATCCGTAAGATGGAATTGCACGAGTACAAGGGCGGCCTTGGCTATTCCGGCGACGGCTGGGTTTAAGGTTTAGGAGACACCCATGGGTAAGATTGTCCAAGAGAAATTCCAAGTTAATTACAAGGATGTCCCCGAGGACAATGTATGGGTGTCCGATAAATCTGCGAGAGTAAAGAAAGGTACACCGGGTCGGGAAGGCCTGCCCGGTGGTGACCGAGACAGCAAGTTTGTAAACAATGCTGTGTTCTTCAATAGCTTGCCACCAGGCACTGATATGGAAGATCAGGAAATGACCGATCAGCGCGTGTTCAATATGTCGATTAACGGCAACATGGCTCAAGGCCGAAATGCCGGTGATCTGACCAACAACGAAGTCACGGCTGACAGTTTGCGTAAAGGTTTCTCAAAGAAGAAACTGTTGCAGACGGATGACGAATACACACGCGAACACAATGACCCGTTTTACGACGACGTAGGTGGGTTTATCGAGCGTAACAATATGCTCGACAGGATTTAAGCATGGCTATGACACCAGTTTGTCCCGGCAATTCGGCACCACTAGCCGTATGCAATATTGATCCCGGCTCAGGAATCATTTATAGCCCCGGTTGCGCTAATTATACCTATGTCAACACGACCGGCACGACCACGCTAAAGACGACTGGCGGTGTGTATTACGGGTTGAATTGTATAGCCGTTGGCACTACTTGGACGGCAACGCCATACGACATTAACGTGACTGGCACGACCACCACAACCAACAACCTGACAGCTCAGATCACAGCGGCGGCGGTTGGCTTTCAAGGCGTACCCGGTCCAGGCGGTACTGGCGTGCGTTTCACCGGATCTCTAGTCGTTGTGACTAGCGGTACACCGGGTGGCTGGAATGTCCTTTGGGACTGACCGATAATCCTGTTTAGCGCGTCTTTGTAAGGAAAACGCGATGTCATATGATTTACCCGTAAAGCGCAGTCAACAAGCAGGCAGCGCTTTCACTGTTGCGACTCTGCCAACAGCAACTCAAATGCTAGCCGAGCCTATCGGTATGTTGGCCTACACCACGGACGGTGGTCTGTACGCTTGGAACGGCACCAGTTGGACTAAATCGCTTGTCAATACGTTAGTGACAGCTTTCCTTAGTAGCGGAACCTACACGCCATCTTTCGGTGCTATTTCCGCAAAAGTGATTGTCTGTGGTGCCGGTGGTGGCGGCGGTAGCGGTGGCTACAATGGAGCTGCATTCCCTTCACCCGGCGGTGGCGGCGGTGGCGGCGCTTATGTTGAGGCGTGGTTTCCCATTGCTCAATTAGGATCTAGCGTTGCAGTTACCGTTGGATCCGGTGGTACAGGCGGCGCTTCTGTGCCAATAGGAGCTGCGGCGGCAGGCAATGATGGAACCAACGGCGGCGCTTCGCAATTTGGCTCATTCATAATCGCCAGTGGTGGCGGTGGCGGCGGTGGCGGTCAAACCGATCTAACTGTTGCTGGCAACGGATCAGGTGGCGGTGCCGGTGGAAGCCTTGGCGCAAACGGACTTATTGGGGCAACTGGATCAACCAACGGCACTAGTTCGACAGGCAATACGACGTTAAATGGTTACAGCAATAGCAACGGTCTTGCTAGTTGCGTAGTGGTTTATTGCGGCAGTCCCGGTGGCGGTTATTACACTTCCGGCGGTGGAACACCAACTGTTGTTGCTTGTGTTGGCGCAACTCAATATGCCTATGCTCCTAGTGGCGGTGGTTGTGGTGGCGGTAGCAACGGTCGTGGCGCCGCTGGTGGCATATTATCGGCGACCGGCGTATCGGCGGCTGGTGGTTATACCAACGCCGCACAAAATGGTAGTGCCGCAACAACGTATTCACCGGGCGGTGGTGGCGGTGGCGGTGGATACCGAAGCGGTGCTGTCAAAGCGGCTGGCAACGGTATTCAAGGCGGTGGCGGTGGCGGCGGTGTGGGAATCCAGAGCGTTGCTTCTGGCGCAGGTGGTACTGGCGGTAGCGGATTTGTGTACATCGTGGAGTACTTCTGATGAACAGGTATGCTGTTATCAATAGCGCGAACATTGTTGTCAATATGGTGCTATGGGATGGAACTACCGATTGGACACCAGGCAACGACGCTGACGGCAATCCTTTGACGGTGGTGCCAGACACCGATCCACCTACTGCAAACAATGGTTTGCTATATTCAAATGGTCAGTTTGTGACTTCGCCCATTTAAGATTGAAAACGCTTACACTTAGACGGCTACCAAAATTAGACCGATCTCAGCCATACGGCACGGTCTACGGCGACGGTAGGGTTTTATTTGAACAAAACGGGGTAGTTTTCGGATCGGACGGCAATCCCGTACCACCACAAGGAACCGAAAATGGTTTGGGACATCAACGGACGGCAGGGCAACGAGTCAGCAAAGATTAGATGGGAGTTAGTCCCATATACTCGCGGTAGGGGAATAGACGTAGGATGTGGGCCTTATAAAGCCTTTGACCATTTCATCGGTCTAGACAACGGACACCATCAGGTGTTCGGTCACAGCATCAAGCCAGACGTTAAAATTGAGACAGCCGAGAAGCTCGAATTCTTTGCTAATAGCAGTCTGGACTTTGTATTCAGCAGCCACCTGCTCGAGCATATCCCACCGGGCGAGCCGTGCATTGTCACCCTCAAAGAGTGGTGGCGCACCCTGAAGATCGGCGGCTATCTATGCCTATATGTTCCAGCCGATGATTTATATCCCAAAGTGGGAGAACACGGCGCGAACCCTGACCACAAGTGGAACGTCAACTATGACGCCATCCTTGAGCTGATGGAGAAGGTCGGCAACTGGGACATGGTGGAATACCAGAAACGGGATCAAGACGACGAGTACAGCCTGTTTTTTGTGTTCAAAAAGGTAGGTAAAGGGCTGCATTTCAGTTGGCGAAACGAGAAACCTAAGAAAACGGTCGCTGTCGTGCGCTACGGCGCGTTTGGAGACCTGCTACAAGCCTCAAGTGTGTTTGCCGGACTCAAGGCACAGGGGCATCACGTAACCCTTTATACGAGTCCACCGGGGCACGAGGTGATTATCAAGGATCCGAACGTAGATCAGATCATATTGCAGGACAAAGATCAGGTGCCTAACCACGAATTAGGCAACTTTTGGGCGTACATTGCCAAAAAATACGACAAATTCATCAATTTAAGCGAGTCAGTAGAGGGTTCTCTGCTTGCAATGCCTGGCAGGACGCTTCATGCGTGGCCACCAAAGCTGCGTCATGAGCTGCTAGACCACAATTACCTTGAAGTTCAGCACAAATTGGCCGAAGTGCCGCATAAACCGCAGGTTAAGTTCTATACATCGCTTGAAGAACGCGAGTGGGCTGAGAAAGAAGCCCGAAAAATGACCAAAGACGGCCCGATTATCGTCTGGTCACTGGCCGGATCCTCGGTACACAAGACTTGGCCGTATCTCGATGAGGTGGTGGCCAAGATCATGCTCGACTTTAAGGATGCTCACATCGTCATGGTCGGTGGGCCAGAGTCAGCCTTGCTTGAAGCCGGATGGGAGAACGAGCCTCGGGTACATATGCGCTGTGGCAAATGGACTATCCGCGAAACGATGTCATTCTTGGACCAGGCTGATCTAGTGATTGGGCCTGAGACGGGCGTACTCAATGCTGCGGCTAATATGCAAGTGCCTAAAGTTGTATTTTTGTCACATAGCACGCCACAGAACCTAACGAGAGACTGGGTTAGTACGGTATCCTTGGTGTCTCGCAACACAACGTGCCCCGGTCGTGGTAATAACGAGGTCACGGCTTGCCATCAGCTCCACTACGGTTGGACGCATTGCAAGCGTGGCGAGAAAACAGGCGTAGCTCAGTGCCAAGAGGATATTCCCGGCACAACGGCCTACGAGCCCATTAAGCATTACATCAAAGAGTTTTATAAGCGCAAGGCGGCAGCATGAGTACCAGCGGCACATACAGTTTCACAGTCACAAGGGACGACATTATCCGTGACGCCATGCTCAACATCGGGCGTCTTGGACAGACTGAAACGCCAACGGCTCAGGAAGTAACCGACTGCTCCCGTAAACTGAACATGATGGTGAAGCAGTGGATGGCGCAGTACGACTTTGCGCCCGGCCTCAAAATGTGGACTCGGGTGCATCAGGATCTGTTCCTCAGCAGCAGCCAGTATCAGTACGCTCTTGGCCCGACTGGGGATCAATGGGCGGCTGGCGTGGCGACTAGCACCACAGCCAATTATCAGCAGAACCAACTGACGGCGGTCACGGCGTCCGGCTCTGCCGTGTTGACCGTAGGATCGGCTAACGTGGCTGAGTACACCGTAGGCGATTATCTGGTAGTACAACTTGATTCTGGCGATACGTTTACGAGCAAGGTGCTGAGCATAGGCGCGTCGACAATTACGATGACGAGCAACATTACATCGCAGGCGTCTACGGGTAACTACGTATTCAATTACACGACTAAAGGGCAGCGCCCACTTCAGATTACAACCGCTATCTTGCGTGACATCAATAACAACGACACGCCGTTAGACTTCATGACCTTGGAAACCTACGAGGCGTTACCGAATAAGACCTACACCGGCTATCTAACCGACCCGACCGCCATTTATTACGAGGCGCAGATACCTAATGGTCAGTTATATATCGACTGTGCAGGAGCTCAGGACGTTACCAAGCACATTCACATCGTCGGCTTCAACCCGATCATGGACTTTAATAACCCGACCGATAACCCTGAGTATCCGCAAGAGTGGTATATGGCATTGTGCTGGGGACTGTCTAAGCAGATTGCCCCCATGTTCAACGTGCCGTTTACGCCTGACATGGAAAAGAATTACCTAGAGGCGGTGGCGATGGCTCGACAGGCCAATGCTGAAACGACTCAGATTTACTTTATGCCTAGCAGCGCAAGCCCGTATCAGCCATGAAAATTGCGCCACTTTTTGGGAACGGCATTGCCGGCAGAAGCCTGCCACTCACCGCGCAACGGCGGCTTAATGTTTATGTTGAGAACCGCATTGACGGCGATAAAACAAAAGTGGCGTTTATTGGTACACCGGGCTTGGTCTATCAGTTCGCACTTCCAAACACCGCCCGATGCTTATTTGGAAGCAGTACCACCCTTTATGCCGTTGCAGGCCAGTCTTTTTATGCTCTTTCTCCATCGGGTAGCACGCTATTTACGGGGCAAATAAACACCTACTCAGGCCATGTTGAGATGTCATCAAGCCCGACGCAGGTCATGGTGGTCGATGGCGTTAATGGATGGATCTACTCAAGTGGCAGCTTCACGCAGATCAACAGTCCCGGCTTTCCGGCTGGCGCCAAGACAACGACCTTTGTAGGCGGCTACTTTGTGGCTGAACAGCCTGGCACACAACAATTTTGGGTGAGTAATTCCTATGATGGCACGACTTGGAACGCGCTTGCTTTTGCTAGTGCTTCTCAGTATCCAGATACTTTGGTGGCGGTGGACTCGCTTACAGGAAACCTAATACTGTTCTCTGAGCTTCACACCGAATTCTGGCAAAACGTCGGCGCTACGCCTGAGCCATTTCAGCCGATCTTGGCAGCCACCACCGAGTTCGGTCTGGCCGCCATCGGATCACGCGCTCACCTAGCCAATTCCATTTTCTTCTTAGCGCAAAACCCACAAGGCTCTATTCAAGTCGCGGTGGTCAACGGCTACCAGATTCAAGTGGTATCAACGCCTGACCTTGATTACATCATGTCGCAGTTCACTCGAACGGATGACGCCATCGGCATCGGCTATCAGATTGACAACCATGCCATGTATCAGATCACGTTTCCGACCGACAACCGCACGTTCCTATATGACATGAGTACCGGCATTTGGAGCGAGATGCAGACTGGTCTAACGCAAAACTACGCCACCAGACATTTAGCGAATTACTGCGCTCAGGTCGGCGGCGTTACCTACGTTTCGGATTACCAAAACGGCAACATCTACTGGTTCGATGAGAACACGTTTACCGACAACGGCACGCCAATCTTGAGGCAATTGACCACACGGCACGCTTCAACTAACTTCAACGTGTTTGCCATTGACGAGCTGTACTTTGACATGGATACCGGCGTCGGCCTGCAATCAGGGCAGGGTAGCGACCCACAGATTATGATTGCCTGCTCAAAGGACAACGGCAGGACGTACAGCACAGACCGCTATATGAGCCTTGGGCCGGTAGGCAGTTACCTGACTAGGGTCATTACACGCCAATGGGGATCAGCTCGTGACTTCGTATTCCGTATCCAAATGACCGATCCGGTCAAATTCATATTGAACGAAGGTGCGGTTACGATGCGTGAGAAGCCACAGTGAGCAGTCCGCTGCCGCCGGTACCAGGGCCGTTATCTACCGATAAGCAAGGTCGCCTAACCCCACCGTGGCAAGCATGGTTTCTTCAGCTATATAACTACCTATCGTCACCGGCATCTGGCGGCGGCGGTATCGTTCCAAACACCCGAAACGTCAACACGACAGCCCCCCTGACCGGCGGCGGCAATTTGGGCGCCGATTTAACGCTTGGCGTTAATACCTTTGGCTCAACGAATTCTGGCGTAGTCCCTGCGTCTGGTGGCAGCTCTAGCACGTTCCTAGCAGGCGATGGCACATGGCAGGTAGTCAGTGCTGCAACCGGCCCAGCAGGGCCAGCAGGGGCGCAAGGATCACCCGGCGTCGCTACCTACCTTGAAGGCGACATTGGTGAGCAAGGCGATCTAGGGCCACCCGGCCCACCGGGGCCACAAGGTAATCCGGGCGTAGGTGTTCAAGGCCCAGCAGGGCCTGCCGTATTTCTAGAAGCTGAAATGATTGAGGGCGATCTTGGCCCACCCGGTATTCAAGGTATTCAAGGTATTCAAGGCGCCGTAGGAGCCAACGGGCCACCCGGCCCTGCGATATTCCTCGAAGCCGAGATGGTCGAAGGCGATATTGGCCCACCGGGATTAAACGGTACAAACGGAGCCAATGGCGTTACCGGCTCACCTGGTCCTGCTGGGCCTGCAATCTTTCTTGAAGCCGAGATGGTTGAGGGAGACATTGGGCCACCGGGCGTATTCCCGTCTAACCCAAACATCGGTAACGCCACCGGATCGTCGCTAACCATTACAGGTCAGTTATTGGTAGGCACGGCGGTCACAAGTAGCGGTCAAATTTATTTAGTGCCAACAACCGCACTCCAATATCAGTTTTTCATGCAAGGTACAAATACCTTTGCTGGCAATCCTTATGGGATGTATATAAACCCAAACATCAACGGAACATCGGCAACGACCACAATGTATGGTCTTGTTGTAACTCCTATTTTTGCCCCACAAACGTCTGCGGCTGTTACCCAACAATATGCAGTAATAGGCAACCCATACCAAAATAGTTCTGTTCAACCAACAAACATGACGGCATTTAGGGCGTTTACAACGCTATCAGCCAATGCTTTAACTGGAACTATTAGCAGTATTTTTAGTTTTCTTGCTGATTCCCCAAGCATCAATGCTTCTGCCACGGCAAACATTACTAACGCGTATGGCGTTTATTCTCAAAATATAGCCAAAGGCACAGCGCAGACCATAACTAACGCCTACGCTTATTATGGAAACCAAGGCACAACAGGAGCCACAAATAACTGGAACTTGTACATGGCCGGTGCCGCATCAAATTACATGGCGGCGACCACTTACGTTGGATCGACAACGCTGCCAGCTGATTTAACAACTAACACAACTGGTCTAATCGCAGGCGCGCATCAGTCAGCAAGCATGACCGTTTCGGCTCCAACGTCGGGAACGGCCGTCACAATCTTTGCCATACCAGCCAACGCAACTGGCGTCTATTTGATTCAAGCCACACTGAGCGCGGTTATCAACGCACCGGCCTATACCGTTGTCGGCATTTTAGTAACCAATGGCGCATCGTATAAATGGACTAACATTGTGACGGCTACCAACATGACCGTACAAATTAGCGGATCTAACTTGCAGGCCACTCAGTCATCTGGCGCAGCGCAGACTATTACAGCCACGGCTACTCGATTCGCATAAGGATGTCTGTAAATGTTAATATCGCTTTACAACAGTGTCGGAATAGTATCTAACCGACTAACTTATTGATTTTCTAGGAGATAGAGATGGCATCAAACAAAATCCTGCGTATGGGGCCAGTGGCTCTTGGTACGGCAGCGGCTAACATTGTCAACCCACCGACCTTGACCGGCGGTACGGGCTTGGCCGGTACTAACACCAACACCTACTTAGTGATCCGTCACATCCGTATTGTCAACAAGACGGGTTCGGCTGCTACCTGCTCATTCTACGTCGGTGCGACCGGCGCCTCGGCAGCAGGTACGGAATTCCTCGGTACGGCTCTGTCGGTGGCCGCTAACAGCTACGTCGACTGGTACGGTCAGCTCCGTCTTGATCCGGCTGACTTCCTGACCGGACTTGCTGGTACGGCGACTGCGCTGACGTTTGAGGCTGAAGGCGAGATTGGTATTGTTTAATGACTAACGCCGTCGCAAAGCCGTATATATCGGAAGCCATGCTTGATGAAGTAATGGATAAGTTAATCCAGCTTCCTCAAGCGCCGGTTTCCATTACGCATAGTTTTGGGCCGGGCGTTTACATTAGGCAGATGGAAGCCAAAGCAGGGCAGATCATTATTGGTCATCCGCACACCACAGCGCATACCAATATGCTCATCAAGGGCAAGTGCTTGTTTCTCAACCCTGACGGCAGTGTGGTTGCGCTCGAGGCTCCATTGACGTTTGCCGCAGCACCAGGCCAAAAAGTGGCTTACGTCATTGAGGATATGACTTGGGCAAACATTCACGCCACCGACGAGACGAACGTCGACGCGCTTGAAGCCATGTACCTAGACAAAAAGGTGCTGCCCGATCTGCCAAAGATTGGTTATGACGGCAGCGATTACCAGTTGATGCTTAAAGACATTGGCATGAGTGCCGAGCTGGTGCGTGAGATCAGCGAGTTAGATGACGTTATCCCGTGGCCTTATGGCAACTACAAGGTCAAAGTGGGCAAGTCGGACATTGAGGGTCAGGGAATTATTGCCGTGGGCGACATTGCCGAGGGCGAGGTTATTGCGGTGGCAAGGTTAGGCGCCAAGCGCACCCCTGCCGGACGGTTTACTAACCACTCTGGCACGCCTAACGCGAAGATTGTGGATGACATTGATGGCAATGCCTACCTTATTGCTACGAAACCAATAGCGGGCAGTTTAGGCGGTTATAACGGCGAAGAAGTGACGGTCGATTATCGACAAGTATTAGCGGATAAATTGAGGTTAGCAGCATGAGTGGAGCAGCAGCAATCATAACGGCATCTGTAATAAGTGCTGGTGCAACTATATATGCCGGAAACAAAGCCGCTTCTGCAACTACGGACGCTTCTAATGCGGCTATTAAAGAACAGCAGGCAGCA
>Ga0007881_1000768_pt1 | contig 13670 bp, 14 predicted proteins | sample CryBogCBH12Aug09_FD_70959 | JGI IMG/M metagenome (GOLD analysis project Ga0007881, IMG submission 70959) | Freshwater microbial communities from Crystal Bog, Wisconsin, USA - CBH12Aug09 | ecosystem: Environmental > Aquatic > Freshwater > Lake | place: Crystal Bog, Wisconsin, USA | collected... | reverse complement strand
ACCGCGACAAGCCGCAGGGCCTCGAAATTGCTCGGATGTATCGAGACCTCGGCTTCGACCTCGCAGCAACCCTGGGTACCGCTGGCTACCTCCGGAGCAACGGCATCGAGGTGAGCCACCTGGTGGCCAAGATCGGCGAAGAAGGGCTGGCTAAAGATGCCGTCGCCATGCTGTCCTCAGGAGAGGTGCACCTCGTCATCAACACCCCACGAGGTGGCGGGCCGAGGTCCGATGGCATGCACATCCGATCAACGGCGCTCGTGCACGGCGTTCCGTGTCTGACCACCCTCGCAGCAGCCCGAGCTGCAGCCCTCGGCATCGCGGCGGCGAGGAACCGCCCCATTGTGGTCCGGAGCCTCCAGTCCCTCACAGGATCGCCCAAGCGGTGAGTCGCCCAGCCCTCGCCACGACGATTGGGGACGTGGAGCTCTCGAGTGCGGTCATGACGGCGTCGGGGACGGCCGGGTACGGCGCCGAACTCAGCGCCTACGGTGACCTCTCGGCACTCGGTGCCCTCGTCACCAAGTCGCTTGCGGCGACTCCGTGGCCCGGGAACGCCGCTCCCCGGGTGACCGAGGTGCGAGCGGGCATGCTGAACAGCGTGGGGCTCCAAGGCCCTGGCGTTCCAGCATGGCGGGATCGGGAGCTGCCAGCGGCTCGAGCGGCTGGCGCCACGGTGGTGGCGTCGATTTGGGGAACGAGCGTCGACGCCTACCGGGCAGCAGCAGAAGCGCTCGAAGGTGCTGACGTCGCTGCGGTCGAGGTGAACGTCTCGTGCCCCAACGTCGAAGACCGCTCCTCGATGTTCGCTCATTCCGCAGCAGCCACCGGTGCCGTCGTCGAGGCCTGTCGCGGCTCGCATCCGCTCTGGGTCAAGTTGAGCCCGAACGTGGCAGATCTCACCCCTATCGCTGCAGCGGCGATCGATGCCGGTGCCTCGGCGCTCGTACTCACGAACACTCTGCTCGGCATGAAACTCGATCTGAGCACTCGTCGCCCGGTGCTCGGCAACGGTGGGGGAGGACTGTCGGGTCCAGCGGTGCACCCGGTTGCGGTGCGAGCGGTCTACGAGATACGCAAAGCCTTCCCAGACGTACCCATCATTGGCGTTGGTGGGGTGATGGATGGACGCGATGCGTTGGAGTTCCTCTTCGCAGGGGCCAATGCCGTCCAAGTAGGGACGGCCACGTTCCACAACCCGAGAGCACCGTGGAAGGTCACTGCGTCGCTCGAGCGAGCGCTGCGCCGAGCGAACTTCACCAGCGTCGCTGATGCAATCGGGGCGGCACAGCGGTAGGGGAAGTGGCGCTGGTACGGTACGACCGTGAGCCTTCCACCGATGTGGCACTTCGCCAGTGTCGACCTCGTGCTCATGTACGCCGCTGCCGTAGGCATCCTCGGGTGGCGGCGGCTCAGCGAGGACGCTGCTGAGCGAAGCGGCATTCGTCTCGCAATGTACCTCGCCGCATTGGTTGGCCTTGGTCTCTGCGTGTCCTCGCCACTCGACCGGTTGTCGATGGAGTGGTTGACGTGGCACATGGTGATCCACGTCGTCGAGATGTTCTACCTGCCCCTCCTCCTGTTGCTGTCAGCACCACGATTCTTCTTCGTGATCGCCCTACCAACCCCTGCTCGACGGATCGGACGGCAGATTCGAGATGGACTTCGAGGGCCACTGTCCGCTCTCGGTCGTCCCGTCGTGGCGGTTGTTGGGTTCAGTGCGGTCATGGTGTTCTGGCACATCCCCGGAGTCTTCGCCTGGGCGATGGCGAATATGTGGAGTCACGATTGGCTCATGTTGCCGAGTTTCGTCGCCGTAGGTATCGGCTTCTGGCGGGTCATCGTCGTCGTCCCACCGCGAGCACGGGTGGCTGGAAGTCGCTTTCAAATCGTGGCCGTGCTCGGGACGTCCTTCGTGATGTTGGTGCTCGCCATGGCCATGGCAATCGTCGCGCACACGCCGTGGTACCCGTCCTATGTGGCCCTCCACGGAGCGACCGGAGCACTGCGCGATCAGCACTACGCGGCGGGGGTGCTCTGGATTTGTGGCGACCTCTGGGCGATTCCGGCACTGGTCGTCATCGGGACCCGTGTGCTCAGTGCTCGTGGGGGAGCGTCAGTCGCGGTTGATCGATTCTTCGGTCGAAGCGAGGCCCTCTGACGAACGACTGGCTGCTTCGAGCGCGCTGATGATCGCATCGCGTGCGGGGCGCTCGCCGCGGTAGTCGCGCAGGAGTTGGCGCCAGAGATAGGCACCGAACCCGCCGAGAATCGGCCATTCAATGACGTAGACCCAACTGAGGCCGTTGCCGTCGAATGCTCGAACGGTCTCGACGCTCAGGGCGATGACGCAGAGGAGAATGCCGAGTCCGCCGACGAGGTGGAGCTTCCACGCAGCCCGGACCTTGAGGTTCGGCTGGCCTTCCTCTCTCGAGCTCACGCCCGAACCTTATCGGTCTGGATTCGGTGTGGTGGTGTCGCTCACGTTGCCAAGGGAGAAGGACCGCAGGAGGAAAGACACGCGGCATCGAAAGAGTGTGGCTATGCTCAGAAATGGTTTACGTCTCACAAGAGGCGGGAAGGAGGAGCACATGCGGCGACTACTCGGGGCTGGAGGAGCAGTACTCCTCGGTGCCGCGGTGATTGCACTCGTGGGTGTGGGGTTCTCTGCGCAGGCGTATTCGTCGCCTCGTGGAGTCCAGAAAGCCACGAGTCTCGGCACTGACATGACCTGTGGGAAAGCGCTCCCACATGTCACACTGTCCTTCGCCACCTACGCGGATGCATCGGGAACCAACGACGCTGGGCAGAAGGTGCACCCAGGTGGCAACCCCAGTTGGCCCTCCTACGGGCCAACGAACATCTTCCAGGCTCCTGCGCACGCCTGTGTGACGATGCACATCACGCAGTATGACTCGGGCGGCTCGCTCAACAATCCCGTCTTCGCCAAAGTGCAGGGCACGATTGGTGACACCGAGAGCGTGGTCTCAAGCGGCAACAGCGTCAGCGGATGCGATGGAACTTCGCCGCTCACCTACGATGGCACGCCGATCTCGGCAATTCAGCCATGCGATGTCGGCCACACCTTCTCGCTCCGTGGTCTGCCAGGAATCGCACCCGGGTTCTTCGTCAACGTCCCGCTCCCACTCGCAGGAAATGCAGCGGGGGACAACGTGGGCGACCTGAACAGCGATGCGCACCAGACGGTGACGTTCTCATTCATTGCAGGCCCCAAGGGCACCTACGCCTGGAACTGCGAGTACCCCTGCGGGCTCTCGGTTGCCGGCTTCGGTGCCGTGATGGGTGCCTACGGATACATGTCGGGGTACCTCCATGTCGTCTAACCACAACCACGGCATCCACCACGCCACCTACCAGTCCATCGACGAAGAGGTGGCCCCTGGCCTCCACAAGCAGTTGCACCGCCAGCACGTGCGGGGGACGCTCTACGTCTGGGCCCTCTTGACCGTTGGCGGCATCCTCGCAGGTCTCTACCTGACACCGATCTTGATGCCGCACATGAACTCTCCCGAGGGGCGTGCAGCTATCGAGACCGTCAAGGTCTTCACCGTTGCCGCCGCTCCGGTGGCTGCGCTCGTGTGTGCGGTGGCGATCTACTCGCTCATCAACTCGAGGCACCGGTCGCATCTTGATTCGCCTCCCGTTGATGGACCTCCTCTCCGGGGCAACGCGCTCGCTTCGGGTACGTGGCTCGTCGTGTCCACACTCCTCGTGGTGTTCCTCTTGTTCTGGGGTCTCACTGAGTGGGCGTCGCAGCAGGTCGTCCACGCCGATGCACTGCAGGTGAATGTCACGGGGCAGCAGTGGCTCTGGACCTACTCCTACCCAGCACAGACAGTCATTCTTCCTGGTGCGAAGACCCTCACGGTTCCGAAGGCCGTCGATGCGACGACGCTGAACCTCCCGATCAACGTTCCCGTCCAGTTCAACGTGACGTCAAAGGACGTCACTCACGGTTTCTGGCCCACGCAACTCGGTATCCAAGGCGATGCCAATCCGGGAGTGAACGACGTCTTGCGCACGACGCCAGACCACCTCGGCAAGTTCCAGGTGCGCTGCAGTCAGATCTGTGGCCTCTACCACGCCTACATGTACACCCAAGCTTCAGTTATTCCTGACAGCGCCTTCACGGCGTGGATTGCCCAAGGGGATGCTGGACGGGTCCTCACCTCAGCAAAGATCACAGGGGGAGTGCGATGACGACCACTCAAGAACGCCGCCTCGAGGACACCGTCCTCGGCTCAGCGGCTGGACGCTTCTACCGCCATCAGAACTTCGGCACCGGGCTGCTCGGTGGGGTTGGCCTCGGCTTCTTGCTCTGGCTCCTTGGCGAGTACACCGTGAACAACAACCCGAACTATGGAACCGACATGGTCGTCACCTTGACGATGCTCGGTTGGGTCATCGGGTTCAATCTCGGCGTCGGGACGTTCAACGCAGTGCTCCACTGGATTCTTGGTCACGACCAGACGAAGGAAGATGAGCTCTACGCTGCAGGAGTTGGGCAAGGAAAGTCGAGGTACTGGAAGTACTGCACCGACCACAAGGTGGTTGGAACGCAGTACCTGATTCTGGTCTTCGTGCTCTTCTTCATCGGCGGGACCCTGGCGATGATGATCCGCACCCAGTTGCTCACGCCGAACAGTTCGTTCCTCAGTCCGCAGACCTACAACGCCATCGTGTCCATTCACGGCATGACCATGATCATCGCCACCATCATCATGGTGTCGGGGCCATTCGCAAACTTCATCATGCCAATCATGATCGGAGCGAAGGACATGGCGTTCCCTCGGCTCAACGCCATGAGCATTTGGGTGATCGTGTCGGCGGTTCCGCCGCTGATGGCCACGTTCTTCGTTGGTGGTGTGAATGCGGGATGGACGACGTATGCTCCGCTCTCGGTTCAAGATGGTCCTGCCATGGTGTGTTTCGCCTTCACGATCATCACCTTCGTGGTGTCGGTGACCGTCGCCGGTATCAACACCTTGATCACGGTGCTCACCATGCGAGCCCCAGGGATGACGTTCTCTCGGATGCCGGTCTTCGTCTGGGCCAGTGTGATCGGTGGAGCGCTGGGCCTCTACGCCATGCCGGCGTTCCTGCTCGACATGACGATGATGGTGAGCGACCACGCCACCGGAACGAGCTTCTTCGTCTCGGCGCAAGGTGGATCGGGCTGGCTCTGGGAGAATGTGTTCTGGATCATGGGTCACCCCGAGGTCTACGTGATCTTGATCCCACCGGTTGGTGCACTCATGGAAGTGCTCTCAACATTCTCAAGAAAGCCCATGTTCGCCTACAAGATGATCATCGGCGCGATGATCGGCATCGCAGGGCTCTCGATCATGGTGTGGGCGCACCACATGTTCACGACCGGTTGGGCTCCCGACCTTGCAGGTCCGTTCATGTTGACGACGGAACTCATCTCGATCCCCACCGGCATTATCTTCCTCTGTGCGATCGGTACGATGTGGCGAGGTTCGAACTGGGTTCGCCTACCGATGTACTTCGGGTTCCTGTTCATCTGGAATTTCATCGTCGGAGGCGTGACGGGTATCTACCTCTCCGATGTCCCTGCTGATGACTACTTCCACGGAAATATGTTCGTCACCGCACACTTCCACTACACGCTGCTGGGTGGAGCGATGATTGCTGCAACTGCTGGTCTGTGCTACTGGTTCCCGAAGGTGACGGGTCGCATGCTCGACGAGAAGACTGGTCGTGCTGCGTTCTGGCTGATCGCCATTGGGTTCCAGGTCACGTACCTCGCACAGTTCTACGAGGGCTTCAAGGGTATGCCTCGACGGGTGGCGAACTACGACCCGATCTTCGCACCAGAGAACGTCGTTTCGTCCATCGGAGCGTACGTGTTGATGGCCGGCTGGATCGTGCTGCTCTACGCACTCGTCAGTTCATGGCGTAGTGGCTCAATTGCGCCGGCGAATCCATGGTCGGCAAAGTCGCTCGAATGGCAGACGCTCACGCCGGTTCCTCTCGAGAACTTCCTCGAGGACGTGACCGTGGTGAACGACCCCTACGGCTACGGCGAGCGTGCAGAGCTGCAAGTTCACGCGGTCTTCGGGTCGACGAGTGATGCACACCACGGAGAGGGGCACTGATGTCTACAACCCAAGAACACGACGTCACGCATGAGGGTGGTCACCACGACACCCCCGAGCAGCGCGACCGCAAGGAACTCTCGGCGCTGGTGCTGTTCATCGCCGGTGACGCAATCTTCTTGATCCTTGAGATCTTGGCGTGGTTCTACCTGCGAGCGCTCGACACGCAGAATGGTTGGCGATTCAGCAAGGCCACGCCTGCGAACCCTGCGACTTCAGGATCGAACAACCCCCACACCATCGTGCACGAAGTCGCCAAAGTTGCACCCGGATGGACCATCGTGATTGCAGCGCTGGCCCTCATCGCGGGACTCGCAGCATGGTGGGCCGAAGGCAATGCTCGCAAGGGCGTCGCTCACGCACCGATTCTCGCCGCTGCCCTTGTCGTGGCACTGGCGGCGATCGGAGCACAGGTGTACCAGTTCCAGATCCTTCCGTTCTCGACCACCGATGGCACGTATGCATCGATGTTCGAGTTCTTCATGGGCTCGGTGCTCGCGCACCTCTTCTTGGTCGTCGTCGTACTCCTCGGCGTGTGGAATCGAGCGCGCAAGGGGATGTACAACGAGGTCTGGTACCAGATCCGACTCGCACGGGTTTGGACCCTCTGGGTAGCAATTTCCGGCATCTTCCTGGCCGTCACGGCAATCTTCTTCGCCTAGATGCTGTGCTCCGGGCGCAATTCGCCCGGAGCACAGGGTTAGGATGACGCCGTGGAATCCTTTGCCGGTCGGCTTTCTGCCGCAGTTGCAGCGCACGGCCCCCTCTGCGCCGGTATTGATCCGTCGCCCGAAGCCCTTGGGGCCTTTGGCCTCGCTGACACCGTTGACGGCCTCCGGTCCTTCGCCTCGATCTGCCTCGAGGCGTGCGTGGACACCGTAGCGATCATCAAGCCACAAGTCGCGTTCTTCGAACGCTTCGGAGCGGCTGGGTTCTCAGTGTTGGAGGACCTTTGTCGGCAAGCTGACGACACGGGAGTTCTCCTCATTGCTGACGCCAAGCGTGGTGACATCTCAACCACCGCTGCAGCGTACGCAGCTGCGTGGGTCGGGGCGAGCGCCCCGTTTTCCTGTGATGCCCTGACGGTTACGCCGTACCTCGGCCTTGCTGCGCTTTCGCCGATCACGACCAGTGCGACGACGTCGGGCCGGGGAGTCTTCGTCGTCGTCGCTTCCTCTAATCCCGAAGGGCGATCGATCCAGGAAGCCCGCGGGGATCAGGGAACCGTGGAAGCGATGCTCTTTGCAGAAATTGGATCCATGAACGCCGAGGACGCTCGTGCGTCCATTGGCGCCGTGATCGGGGCGAGTCGATCGGTCGACCGAGCGATCCTCGAGGCGATGGCGGGCCCAATTCTCGTTCCAGGTTTCGGCGCTCAAGGTGGCGACGCTGCCGACATCTCGACGAACTTCTCCGGACTCACCCAGCCAGTCGTCGTCGCCGCATCGCGTTCGTGGTTGTCGGCGGGACCATCGGTTGGGGGGCTGAGGGACCGTGCCCAGCAGCTCAACCAGGAACTTCGCGCGGCTCTGGCCTAGGCCGATGGCTTGGTCGTCACGTTGCCACAGCAACTTGCTACGTTCTAGGCATGCCGACGCCACCAGAACTCAGTCCCGAACAACGCGCACAGGCTCTCGCCAAAGCAACTGAAGTTCGCAATCGCCGAGCGGCAATCAAAGTCCAACTGAAAAGTGGCGAGATCACCTTCCGCCAAATGATGGAACTCGCCGACAGCGAAGACGCGATCGCTGGGTTGAAGGTGCTCAGCGCTCTTGAATCGCTGCCTCGAATTGGTAAGGTGAAGGCCCGTCGGCTGATGGACGAGGGTGGAATCGCCATGTCTCGGCGCCTCCGTGGCCTCGGAGCCCATCAGCGAGCATTCTTGGAGAGCGCAACTGACAACTGAACCTCGGATCTTCGTGCTGGTCGGCCCTGGTGGTGTCGGCAAAGGCACCGTTGCGACTCGTCTCATCGAGCGCGATCCGATGTTGTGGCTGTCTCGCTCGTGGACGACGCGTCCGCAGCGACCTGGTGAGGCGGACAATGCCTACGTATTCGTTGACCGTGACACGTTCTTGGCCAACGTTGAGGCCGGTGGATTCTTCGAGTGGGCGGAGTTCCTCGGCAACCTCTACGGCACACCGGTTCCCCAACCGCCCGAGGGTCGAGATGTCCTCCTCGAAATCGAGGTTGATGGCGCGCGTCAGGTCGTGGCTCGTCGGAGCGACGCCTGTGTCATCTTGTTGACGCCACCCTCGGTCGAGGTGCAGCGGCAGCGGCTCCGTGGGCGGGGTGACCGGGAGGAGCACGTCGAACTTCGGATCAGCGAAGGACTCAGCGAGGTCGACGCCGCACGCTCCTTCGCCACGGTCGTTGTCGTCAACGATGACCTCGACACAGCGGTCGATGATGTGGCATCTATACTCAATCGATACCGCAGTGCGTCTCCCGACGCCGCCGACTGAAGGATTTCCCATGGCCCAGCGTCGACACACCCTCATCGAGCCTCCGATCGAGCAGCTGCTCGAGACAGTGGATTCGAAGTTCACCCTCGTGACGCTGGCTGCCCGTCGTGGCCGCGAGATCAACCAGTACTACCACTCGCTCGGTGAGTTCTCTGGTCGCGTGGCGAGCCCGCAGGTGACCTCAACCTCGGAGAAGGCGCTGTCGATTGCCTTCGAGGAGATCGCTGCTGGAAAGTGCGGATTCGAGCGCAAGGACCCCGAAGAGCTCGCAGCAGAGGCCGCAGCGGAAGCTGCAGCCACCGAAGATGCGGCCTCAGTGTTCGGGTCGTCGGTGTTCGACACTCCGCCCTCCACTGAGCTCTAGTCGCAATCCGCTCGTGGGAGAGCGAGGAGTTGACCAACCCGTCGTCGTTCTCGGCGTCTGCGGCGGTATCGCCGCCTACAAGGCCGTTGAAGTTCTCCGCCTCTTGACCGAGGCTGGCTGTGCGGTGAGCCCGATTCTTACTGAAGCCGCAACCGAGTTCATCGGTCCACTGACCTTCAGCGCCTTGGCCGCAGAACCTGCTGAGGTGTCCCTCTACGGCGGCGCCCATCCGAGCCCGCACACACGACTCGGCCAGAAGGCCGATCTCGTGGTTGTCGCTCCTGCGACCGCAGATCTCCTCAGTCGCCTCGTGGCCGGTCGCAGTGATGACCTGCTCACCGCAACGCTCAGCGCAACGACGGCACCGATCGTCGTGGCTCCAGCGATGCACACTGAGATGTGGGAGCAGGCGAGCGTCCAGGCGAACGTCGCAACGCTGCGAGGGCGCGGGGTGGTGGTGGTTGACCCGGCTTCGGGTCGGCTCGCTGGAGGTGACGTTGGGACCGGTCGCTTGGCCGAACCGGCAGTCATCGCCGCCACGGCGCTCGAAGTTCTCGGCGGCATCGGCCACGACCGAGACTTGGAGGGATGTCACGTCCTCATCACCGCAGGTGGAACTCGTGAAGCCATCGATCCCGTCCGCTACGTGTCGAATCGGTCGTCAGGGAAGCAGGGGTACGCCCTCGTTGAGGCTGCGGTCGCTCGTGGCGCCCGCGTGACGCTCGTGACGGCAGCTCGGCGGGCCTTGACGCCACTGGCAGCTGAGGTGACCACTGTGGTGGAGGTGGACTCGGCCGGTGAGATGGATCGTGCCGTTGCGTCGGTGTCGTCTGCGGCCGACGTCGTGATCATGGCCGCAGCGGTAGCGGACTACCGGCCTGTTGCGTCGGCGAGTCGAAAACTCACGAAGGATCTCGGTATTCCAACCATTGAACTCGAGCAGACCGCCGACATCTTGGCTGGACTCGTCAGCCGCCGCCGCCATGGACAGGTCATCGTGGGATTCGCCGCTGAAACCCACGACGTTCTGGAGCGAGCGACAGCGAAGTTGGCTCGCAAGGGTTGCGATCTCCTCGTCGTCAACGACGTGGCGGCAGATGCGGTTGGGTTCGACCACGAGACCAACGCGGTGGTCATTCTCGGCGCCGACGGATCGACGACCGACGTTCCCCTCGCAGCAAAACGCATCGTGGCCCACGCTGTCTTGGATAGGGTGGCACGACTGCGAACCACGACACCTATTGAGAGGACCCCTTCGTGACTGACCGCACTGTCTTCACATCCGAGTCGGTGACCGAAGGTCACCCCGACAAGATGGCCGACCAAGTTTCCGACGCGGTCTTGGATGCGATCTTGGCGCAAGACCCGACGAGCCGCGTGGCGTGCGAGTCGCTGCTCACCACTGGCCTCGTCATCGTGGCGGGAGAAATCACCACGAGCGCGGTCATCGACGTGCCGTCCCTCGTGCGTGAGACGGTCATCGACATTGGCTACGACGACGATGCCAAGGGGTTCAACGGCAAGACCTGCGGCGTCATGGTGACGCTCGACAAGCAGTCCCCCGACATCGCTGCTGGTGTGGACCGTGCGCTCGAAATGCGGACCGGCGATGCCGGCGAAGATCGCTTGAACGCCCAAGGTGCCGGCGACCAAGGAATGATGTTCGGATACGCCTGTGATGAGACGCCGGACCTCATGCCGTTGCCAATCTGGCTCTCACACCGCCTCTCGCAGCGCTTGGCCCAGGTCCGACGCTCGGGGCAGCTCGGCTACCTGCGCCCTGACGGCAAGACCCAGGTCTCGGTCATCTACGAAGGTGGTCGCCCTGTGGCGATTGACACCATCTTGATCTCGACGCAACACGCACCGGGCATCGACCTGCAGGGGACCTTGCTGCCGGATCTGACCAACGACGTCATCATGCCGCTGCTCCCAGCTGACCTCGACGCCTCCGACCTCCGCATCCTCGTGAACCCGACGGGCATCTTCGAGCTCGGTGGCCCACACGCTGACACCGGCCTGACCGGACGGAAGATCATCGTCGACACCTACGGCGGTATGGCCCGCCACGGTGGCGGCGCCTTCTCCGGGAAGGACCCGTCCAAGGTCGACCGCTCCGCCGCCTACGCCGCTCGCTGGGTGGCCAAGCACGTCGTCGCTGCAGGTGCAGCTCGCAAGTGTGAGGTCCAGGTTGCCTACGCCATTGGTGTCGCCAAGCCGGTGTCGCTCCTCGTTGAGACCTTCGGTACCGAAGCGGTGAGCCCAGCTGCGATTGCCGCGGCAGTCTCTGAGCTCTTCGACCTGCGCCCAGCCGCTATCGATCGGGACCTCAACCTCCGTCGGCCGATCTACAAGAAGACCGCGGCCTATGGACACTTCGGTCGCAACGACAGCGATTTCACGTGGGAGCACACCCCACGAGTGGATGACCTCAAGAGCGCGCTTGGCCTCTAGGGGGGACCCCATGTCGAGCGTGAGCGTCGCCTGCGACGTTGCTGCGCTGGCACGACCGTTCGACTACGCGGTGCCGGATCAATTCTCCGGCCCACTCGAGCCGGGAACCATGGTCCGCGTCTCCCTCCATGGACGCCGTGTCGATGGCTGGATCCTCGGTCCGGGAGAAGGCGCAGCGGTTGCCCTCCAACCCCTCCTCAAGATCAAGGGTCTTGGTCCAACGACGGAGTTGCTCGAGCTGTCGACCTGGGCGGCATGGCGATTCGCTGGCCCTCGGACTCGGTTCTTGAAGGCCGCATCTCCCGAGCGAAACTGCGCGTCGCTGCCGACGCCCCCGTCGTGGTCGTGCTCGCCCGAGCGTGATCTCGGCCTCCGACTTCCCGACCCCACAGCACCGGTCCAACTCGTCACGTCCGGTGCCGTTGAAGACCACTTCCCACTCCTCCTCGACGCGCTGGCCACCTGGCGACCAACTGCCACGTCGGGTTCAGTGCTCATCACGGTCCCGAACCAGGCCTACGCCGAACGCCTCGCCCATCGGCTCCGTCAGCACGGCGTTCCCGCATCGGGACCAGGACCACTGGCGTGGGTGCAGGCCCGGGCCGGTTGGCCGGTGGTTATCGGAACGCGGAGTGCGGCGTTCGCACCCGTGCCGCATTTGGCTGGCGTGGTGATCCTCGATGCCCACGACGACGCCTACGTCGAGCAGGCATCGCCCACCTGGAACGCCATCGACGTGCTCATCGAGCGAGCCACACGAGCAGACGTCCCGCTCGCGCTCATCACACCGCTGCCAACCCCGCGACTGCGGGCGCTCGCAGCACCGCAGGCTGCGGTCGGCAGTCGTGGGAGCGCGTCGTGGCCGACGTGCACCGTGGTCGACAAGACCACGACCGATCCCCGACACGGAATGCTCACCGAGGGATTCGTCGACGCCGCTCGGGCAGCACTGGCGCGGTCAACGAGCCCTGGCGCCGTGGTGGTCCTCCATAACGCCAAGGGCCGAGCCACCTTGCTCGCCTGTCGGACCTGCTCGGCGCTGGCGACGTGTGCCACCTGTGGGGCGACGGTCGCCGAACGAGGTGATGCGTTGGTCTGCGCGGCCTGTCACGCCGAGCGCCCCGTCCTGTGCAGCGCCTGCGGCGCCGTAGGGCTCAAGATCCTCCGACCTGGTGTGGCCCGCCTTGCTGAGGAGATCGCTGCGCTCTTGCAGTGTCCGGTCCAAGAGATGACGGCAGCGTCGCTCGATCCGGTGACGACTCCGGTCGTCGTGGGTACCGAGACCGTCTTGCACCGTATTCGCCGAGCGCAGCTCGTCGTCGTGCTCGACCTCGACCACTACCTCCTCATGGCGCGACTCGACGCTGAAGAGCACACGCTCCAGGTCCTCGTCCGTTCCGGCCGACTCGTCGGCGCTCGAGATGGCGCAGGATCCGGCGAACTCCTCGTGCAGACGAGGCGCCCCGCCCACGAACTCGTCGTCGGGCTCGTGCAGGGGAGTATCGACGACGTGCTCGACCACGCGTCGGAGCGAGCAGCCCGTCTTGGGTTGCCACCCTTCCAAGCCATCGCCGTCCTCCGTGGCGTCGACCGAGTTCTCGCAGCGGCTCAGGTTGCCGCGGCGGCGTCTGCGATCAGCGTGGTGGACCTAGGCGACGACAGCGTGATGGTGACCGCACCGCAGATGGAGGTGCTCTGCGATGGCCTCGCCGCTATCGATCGAGCCAAATGCGCGGTCACCGTGGCGGTCGGTCCCGGGAAGGTCGACCGAACAGGCCGGTAGAATGGGTGCGTGCACCGCATTCGTCAGTATGGAGATCCCGTCCTCCGAGAGGCCACCAAAGAAGTTACCGATATCGACGGCGCGGTGATCGCCCTCGTGGATCGCATGATCGACGTGATGTACGCGGCGCCAGGGTCCGGATTGGCCGCGAATCAGATTGGGATCCAAAAGCGCATCTTCGTCTACGACGCCAGCGACGGCCTCGGACCGCGGACACTCATCAACCCCCGAGTCGTCGAGTCCGATGGCGAGTGGACCTTCGAGGAAGGTTGCCTCTCAGTGCCGGGGCTGAGCTGGGAGATCACCCGCCCCAACGCCATCCACCTCGTCGGCCTCGACATCGACGGTAACGAGGTCTCCATTGAGACCGATGAGTACGAGGGCCGAATCTTCCAACACGAGATGGACCACTTGGACGGGATTCTGCTCGTCGACCGACTCGACGAGCACCAGCGCAAGAAGGC
>Ga0007881_1000744_pt1 | contig 13868 bp, 12 predicted proteins | sample CryBogCBH12Aug09_FD_70959 | JGI IMG/M metagenome (GOLD analysis project Ga0007881, IMG submission 70959) | Freshwater microbial communities from Crystal Bog, Wisconsin, USA - CBH12Aug09 | ecosystem: Environmental > Aquatic > Freshwater > Lake | place: Crystal Bog, Wisconsin, USA | collected... | reverse complement strand
CGCGGACGCGGACTATCCGGAGATGACGGGTGAGACTGCGGTGGGCACTGTCGCGGTATAACAATCTCGCGCGGGATGGAGGGGCCGGGCTTTGTATTGGTTTCCGCCGCATCATGAGCCTGGACTTGGTGCACGACGAGGACAAGCCCATTGTGCGCAATATGGTGGTGGGAATCCAGGCGCTGAAGAAGGAGCGGGTGTTTGCGACGTGGTCGGTGGCGGTCGACGAGGACGGCGCGGGGTACTTGGTGACGGCGAACGTGGTCGACGGCGTCGACGTGGAGTTTGGGTCGCGGGAGCTGGATGTGCTGCACGACATCAGCCCGCTGCGCGTGCTGTCCGTGTCGGCGGGGAGAGTGGGGGGGCGGTTTGTGGTGAACGCGCGGATCTCGAGCCGCAGCGCGCCGCTCACCATGACCGAGACGCAGATCGTCCACGTGCGCAAGCGCACCCGGTGGATGCTGCCGTCCTGGTTGGGGGGTGGCGGGGGTGGCGGCGATGATTGAACGTTGTGTGTTACTTTGATGTTTCGAGATCATGGTTGTGTTTTTGGTGTTGATAGTCTTTTGTCAGGCTCACTTGCCTGTATCTAGCGTTTAGCGTCACTAGAAGCTCAAGTATGAACCAAGAGGACACATTATATTTGGATTTAAGCGTAGTCACAAAGTATTCGATGCTGGTATCAATCGGACATATTTCCCATGGCTCATACTCTGCAAGGATCTGGTCTTTGCCCAATAGGTATGGCGAGGCGGTAGAGGCTGCCGCCTCTATCTTTTTGGCGATACTTATTTTCATCTTGTGCATATGAATAAGGTAGAGTATGTAAAAGAAAGACGCGTTGATGGCATGTTCTTCTTCGACTTGGATGTATTCCCGTGTTGCTGCGTGTTGAAGTATCCCCTGTTGAAGTTGTCCCAATTGAAACACAGATTGTACAATCGTGGGATTAATGAACACCGCTTTGCCCTCTTCCTTATAGAACCATGAACGGTCCCGCACCTTGCTAGGCGGATTGACATCGGATGGGATCAGTTTCGCAATTCTGGTTTTCAATCCCTTTTCCAATACAGCTCTATCACAAAGAAAATTTAGCATTGGGATGAGATTATTCTGCTGTTCTTTCATAAAGTCCTCTCCATATCGATCGTCTGCTTCGATTATGATCCAGTTTCCGTCGTCTTTCGTATCAATGCCCTTTGTCAATATCTCGTTTGTCTCTTCGCGGTATTCCTCGTTCTTCGGATATAACGATGGTCTCGAGTAGTGTTCATACCAATACGTTTCCCCGTCCCTTTCTACCAAGCTTTCATCCTCGTGTTCCGCGGGGACCGCTCCCTTCTCGGGCACATGCACCGTCACCACGCTGACCGCTCTCTCTCCCGCGCCCGCGAAATACGGCTCTATGGCCTTATCCGGCGCCCTGGTCGCGCACTGGAACAGGCACCACAGCTGCCGCCGGCACGTGTCCAGCCATCTTGCATCGTTCCCGCTGTTCGACATGTACTCGAGGCAGAGCACCCACACGGCCGCGCGCTGCACCTCGCTCAGGTGCGCGATCTCGTCTAGTGCGGGCCCCCATTTCGAATCAAAGTCGTCTACTTTATCCCCCCCTGGATCGCCCAGGGTCCTGGAGATGGCCGCGCGCATGCGCAGGAGCGCGTCCACGGCCCTGTTCACTGCCATCCGCGTTCCCTCCGTCCATGTGCACGCGTCTTTAATACGCCACAAACCCCATGCCCACCAGCTCCTGCCGCGTGAGGCCCCTCAGCGCCGACTTGATGGTGTTCTCGGCCTCGGTGATGATCTTGGTCGACAGCTGGAAGCACGGCTGGAGCTGGTTCTCCAAGGGCAGCACCCACCCCAGCAGCGGCACGCGCGCCAGGACCTGGACGCTGTCGCAGAGGCAGATGCCGCACCGCATCAGGTAGAGGGTGCCGATGACGAAGCCCTTGGTCTTGACCGCGGGGATCGTGGCGCGCGCCCTGTCGAGGAAGACGCGCAGGAACAGGATCAGCGCCTCGTGGCACTGGGCGGCAACCGACCGCAGCTCGTGGGCCTCCAGCAGCCGCGGCAGGCGGATCGTCGTGGTCGAGGCGGCCATCGTGGTGCACGCCTGAACCAGGTTCAGCGGCTCGCGGTGGCTGTGGGCCTTGCGCGCGAGCTTGGTGAAGATGGTGTTCAGCCGCGCGGCCCTGCGCCGCTGCTCCTGCTCGAGCGACGCCCGGGTCCGCGCCGAGCACAGGAGCTCGTGCACCCACTCGCCGATCTGGTCCTCGTTGAGCGCCGGCCTTCGCCCGCCCGCGGCGGGGCCCGGGTCGGACGGGTCGTGCAGTGGGGGTTCCCCGCCGCCCTCGTCGCGCAGCCGCATCGCCGCGCGCTCGAGCCCGCGCCGTTTCTTCCCGCCCCCGCCGATGCGCCGGGACGACGGGGGACCCCTCCCGCCGGTGGAGGATGAGTGGTTGGGGCCAAGGAACTTGAGGCAGCACGTGTTGGAGAAGGGGTCGTTCTCGAAGACGGCGTTCTTGACGCAGTACCCCGTGATCTCGCACACCTGCCTGCCCTCGGTGCACACGAGCGGGCACGTCGCCGCGTCGCACGCGTGCGAGGCCCCGCAGATGGCGCACGCCGCGAGGTCGCAGTCGATGGACTCCCAGTCCTCGAACGCGCAGTGATGGAGCCCTAGGGGGAGCACGAACGGCTCGCGCAGCGCGCGCCAGTCGATGAGCAGCAGCTGGGCCTCGGCGCCTAGCATCGCCCAGAGCGGATCCCCTCCCGTCGCGGCCCGCCCCTGGGGGGGTGTGCCCTCGCTGTTGTTTTTAGTTTATACCCACCACCGCCGGCGCGAAAAAGCGCGGAGCGCAACCCACCATATGAGCGGGCCAGTTGTCCGCCTGTGGCGATATGGTGTCTCCGGTCCTCAGCCCCGAGGCCCTGCGCGCCCGCCTGGGCGCGACCATGGCCAGCGCGCGCCGCCGGGTGCTGGACATCCTGAAGCCGCACCGCCTGAACCAGCGGTTCCAATCCGACCTGCTGGTGCAGCTCATGCACCACCAGCCCTCGACGCGCCGCGTGCCCGTGGCCCAGATCGACGCGTTCATGCGCATGAAGCGCCCGCCCCACAACAACGTGTGCCTGTTCGCGGTGCTCTCGACGGGGCGCACCGCCGACGTGTCGTGGCTGCGGTCCGTGCGCAACCTGTACGGGCGGCACGACGAGGAGGCCGAGGCCACGCGCCGCGTCATCTCGGCCTTTCGCAACGAGATCCACATGTCGTCGCCCAAGATGCGGGACGCCCGCGCCACCTTCTCGGTGGGCCCCTGCGCCGACTGCGGCAAGCGCCGCAAGCTGGCCATCGACCACGCCGGCACCCCCTTCGCCCAGATCCTCGACGGGTTCCTCATCGCGTCGCGCGCCGACTGGGCCGCGTTCGTGGACGCGGGGTCCGTGGGGGCCGCGCCGCCGCCCTTCGTCCCGTCGACCTGCATCGGGAGCATCGCGCTGCGCTGGTACAACGGCGCCCACATCCTGGCGGACCGGGTCCTCGCGCGGCTGTGGTGCGACTGGCACGAGGAGCGCGCCGAGCTGGTGGGCCTCTGCAAGCCGTGCAACAGCTCCAAGGGCTCGGGAGGGTATCGGTATTCATTCTCACAAGGCGGCCACACGGGGGGTGGCGCCGCAAACGATACGGACGTGACAGCGGAGGATGTGGGGGGACGCGCGCGCGGGGGGGCACGCAGGAGTGCCAGGAGGGCGCCGGCAGAGGCGGCGAGGGCCGCAAGGCCGACCATCATGAAGGCCGCCCGGAAGCGCACGCGCCCCGAACTCAAGGGGGCGGCGGCGACTTCGAGGAAGCGGGCCAGGAATTAACCCTTTAGCTGGGAAGGACTGGGAGTCCTCGGCTCGTGCGGTATGCGTCGACCTCTTCGTGCTTCTCCTTTCCGAATTCGCACGTCGAGGCGAAGGCCTGGTTAAGCCGGGGCGGGTTGGACCGCTTCTTGGCTATCAGCCTCATGCCGATATGGATCGCCGTAAGCGAGCGCGACGGCCTCTTCACGTCCCCGAAACCAAAATCCTTCCTGGTGACTGGGTTCTTTCCCGTCCACGACGCGGCTGGGCCTGAGCTGAGAGACATTCTCAGTTGAGTTCTGGCTGTAGTAAAGATTTTGAGCACCTCGGACGCCTCGATGAAGGATAGATGGTGGCTGGATGGGTTGGATTTGTCCTTTGGCACGGATAACAGGGTATCGATGACGTCGAAGGCGACGGGGCATGTAAACTCCGAGGTCATCCACTCGATGAGGCTGCGAATCTTGTGCTGCGTAATTCCCTCGTTCGTCATGCTCGTTACCAACTTCATAAACTCACCGACCTGCGGCTCGACCGGGTAATGGCGGTTAGAATCAAGCAAGAACCCACCCTCGAGGCGATTCAGACGGCACAAGTCGTGCACGACCTTGATGAGGACGCACGCGCGCTTGTGGATCTTGGTCGTCGCGGGATTGGACTTGTCCGATAACATGGCGCTGACCCCCTTGGCGAACCGACAGACAAACGGAAGGTCGTTCAACAGGTAGTCGGAGATGGGGTCGGGCAGCGGGGCGAGCATGATGCACGGCTTGAACATGCAGTATACCGAGACATTCAGGATCAGCTTGAGCAATTCCGTGCTTTGTTGCCTGGATTTCGCAATCTCTCGCTTGATGGCCTGGAACTGTTGGTTCTTATTATCCATCATGGCATTGTGGTATTTGGTCAGCAGGTCCCGTGCCTTGGTGTCGGAAGCCGCCCTTGCCGCCAAACTGGTGTCGGATAGTATGCCAAAGAGCTGGTCAGTCTCCATGGCATCAACATCAGGATTTGCGATGAACCCGAAGTGCGCATTGAACGTTTTGGTGATATAATTCACTTCCGCCCGAGTCAGCTGGTTGGCCGAGCCGGAGAAGATTGCATTTACCCTGTGCACAGCATTGAATATGCCTTGCGACTGGGGAGCAACCTGGACGGACGGATCCACTGAGCCCGGGTTCATCACGGGGGCTTCCGGTACGATGTGTGAAGGGCGGGACAGCACGGCGTCCATGGACACTGCCTCGGGTCCGGATTCATATTTCCTCATGATCTGCGGCAGGAAAGTCGGAATAGTGCTGGCGGCGGTATTGGTCGCGAGCAAATATGAGCTATCCGAGCGTTTTAGGCCGTGGTGCGCATCCAGGAAACCTTGCTCCGTATCGTTGCCGAATTCCAGCAGCATGTTCGTGAGCTTGGAAATCTGCAACAGCTCCGCTCTCATCGCATGTTCGCGCTCGAGCTGTAGGGCGGCGTCGTGGAACATATCCATGCGCGCTTCCCTGAGATGTGTTTCGAAACGCTGCACCTGCTCGCTTGCGGTCATCGCCGCGACGTGGTGCCTCACAACATCCAGCTGGCGCTCGGCGGTGAACGGATTCACCGGAGCGGCCGGCGGTGGCCGCGGGGCCACGGGCGGAGGGATGACGACGGGCTGCACCTGATCGAGCGATCGGGCCACCTGCTGAAGATTCAGTGCGTTGGTGGGCGGAAGACGCGCCGCAGGCCGGGGGGTGGCGGCCGCCGGTTGTGGTGGCGGCGGCGCGAAAACCCCCAGGGGTTCCTCCAGCAACGGAGCCTGCACGGTCCGGGCCGCGGCGGCGGCGCTCTCGGCCTGCTGCCTCTGAACAGTCTCAGCGCGACGCTTCCTGAGCTCGTTGCTTGCAACGTCCTTAAACTCCTGAGATTCATCCTTGAACAATTGACTGGCAAAATTGAAGGTCTCAAGGTAAGAAGCTTCGGTCTCGTACGCTTCAGGGTCGTCCAGAATTCCATGCTGGTGATTCCAGAAAAGGATCGCCTCCTCCGAAAAGGGCATCCCGGGTGCCGGCGGTGGCGCTTGCGGCGCCGCCTGGACCGCCACGCGCCCGGACCTGCCGATGGCCTGCGTTCCGATGGCCTGCGTGGGCGGCGGCGCCTGGGGGCGCACGATCGTCCTGCCGTGGCCGGGGTCGGCCTGGGACGCCTGCCTCGGGGTGGAAGGCGTGTTCCTTCTCGTCTCGCTGCGATACATCGGGTCGTTGATGGAGGGGAATGTCAAACTTGGCATACTGGCTGGTTGGAGCTTGGTACGGAATCAAAAAGGGAGCGGGCAAAGGGTCGAGATTCAGTCGCCCCGGCCCGCTGATTAGACCTTTAAATAGTGGCACCCACTGTGCGTGGATGGCGGCGGTTTTCATGTATATAAATTCGATCCGGCGTGGGGATCCCGATTCCCGGACGGCCGTCGTCTCGTCGGCCCCCGCGCGAATAGAGTTTCCCCGCTTTTCACGCCCACCCCTCCCTACCAGCAAACCCCCTACTCCTCTATCCAATGTCAAGCAGCAACGGAATGGTGGGCCCCGGCGTCGCGGCCGTGACGTCCACCCGCATCGAGTCCGCGGCCAAGCACCATGTGGCGGTGCGCGTGGACTTTGAGCGCATGCTCTCGTGGGTCGGGTACGACCAGACCGTCCTCCAGAAGGAGAAGATGAAGTGGTGCATGCACAAGGACGACCTCGTCATCGGGTGCTCGCGCCCCGTGCGCCAGAACGAGCCCCAGCGCGGCAGCGCGCGCAACAAGGCGTACCCCTCGGTGGTCGTGACCCTGGCCAAGATGGAGCCGGCCGCGGTCAACTACCTGGTGGCGCTGTACCACAACTGCCGGACCTTTGCGGAGCGCGACCGCTTCATCGTCGCCGTCGAGCGCGCCTCGGACCGGTGGGTCGGGTCGTCGCAGGGCGGCCGCGACGTCGCGCTCAAGCAGATCCAGGAGATGCCCGAGTTCTACTTCCTGGGCGTGTCCGTGGGCCTCGCGTACGCGCACCCCAACTCGGGCGACAACGTGGCGTCGGCGCTCATCGGCGGGCTCGTGACCATCATGAACGGCGCCTTCCCCATCCAGGGCGGCGACTACGTCCAGTGGTACTGGGAGGCCGAGCGCCCGTGCTTCCAGGCCAACGGCCACCGCTGGCCCGAGCTCATCGGCGCCGGGGGCAACGCCGCCCAGGTCACGAGCGACGACGTCACGGCGTGGCTGGGCAACCACCACATGGACCCCTCCCGCCAGGAGGAGAAGCGCCGCAAGTTCTACGACCGCGGCAACGGCAACTTCAGCTCGGCCTACGACGGCGTCGTGATGGGCAAGCAGCAGGTCGCCTACCCGAAGCCGTTCCGGTACCAGGACGACCAGGAGCGCATCGCCGACCGCCTCCGGGTGTTTGGCCGCGCCCTGTCGAGCGCGCGCCCCTTTGAGATGTGCGACGTCATGGTCTGCCGGCAGAGCATGTAGCCCTATATGAAGCCTTTCGCCCCCGCCGCGGATGCGCGCCCACCCCCCACCCGCATAGATCCCCGTAGATGATGCGGCCCGCGCATGTCCCCCTCATCGCCGACCCCGCAAGGGAGCCCACCGCGCACGAGGACGAGGTGATCCTCGCCTACTTCCTGACGTACTACACCCATGTATTGGCAGTAAACGGCCGTGGGCCCTAGGCGCCGCACTCGGGGGCCGCGCGCGGCGCGCGGAACGACGCGTTGACCGCGTTGCGCGTGAGGTGGAACAGGAGGCCGAGGTGGGCGTCGGTGAAGTGGTCGCGCGTGTGCTCCAGCCGCAGGCCGATGTCGATCCACCCCTGGAACGTCAGGCCCAGCAGCGGCATGGCCATCGGGATGAGGCCCACGTCCCGGAGCTGGTCGTACGTGACGCCCATGGCCCGGAGCTCCTTGCTCGTGGCCTTGAGATTGATGACGTCGGCGAGGTCGCCGCCCAGGTCCCGGATGGGGTGCGCGGGCCACGCCAGCATCGCCTTGGCGTGCGACGCGCGGCACCCCGCGTACCGCACCCAGTCGGACACGGTGGGGTTCAGGCGCCGAAGCTCGCGCGGCGCGATCTCGAGGCGCATCAGCAGGTCGAAGTCGATGTCGTCGTTCTCGGCGATGTCCTCCCAGGTGAGCGTGGTCTTGAGGCGTGGGCCCCACCCGTGCACGCCCGTCGACTGGGCCGGGGTGAGCTTGATGAACATGTGCTGGTGGAGGGAGGGAGGGATGGGGAAGGGAATGGGGAGGAAGGGGCGAAAATGGGTTATATAGCTCACCTCATTCGAAAGGGTGCTTCTGCATGAGTTTGAGCACACGGCGTGTCTCTTTAGATAGAGCTTTCAGTCTGCGATAAAGAACACCGGCATGGTCTTGGAGTTGTTCGATGTCCCGGTGGATTGCGAGATTCTGTCCCATAATGTCCAGGTAAAGGTCACGGGTTAAACGCGTTTCAGGCCCTTCATCCTGTTCTTGTTTCTCTTCCTCTTCTTCTATTTCTTCTGCTTCCTCTTCTGAACTGGATTCCATTCCCTTATGAAATTTACCCCCCTTCCTTCCTTGGCCCACGGTTTTCGGTCTGGGTTTGTGCGTGGGTTGGGTCACATAAGTCGCGGTGACTGGAATTTTGATTGCGTCGACTACGCGTTTCGACCGTCGGGGTGCCGCATCGCTGTGTGTGGCGGAGGGGTTGGGGAATTCCAGCTCACGGATGTCGGGTTCAGCTGGTTTTGGGCGAACTTGGGAGGGGTGGGGTGATTTGGAGTGCTTTGATTTAGATCGTGGACCTTGTCCTTTCTCTGGTTCGAAGATGCTTGCAATTTCGACCGTATCTATTTTCTTATGAGTTGAAACTTTAGCAGCGCGGGTGTCGAGTGATTCCATTACTGCTGTTCCTATATCCTGGGGTGTTTCTTTTTTGTGATGGGAGAATTTGGCAGCGGGAGGTTCCGTATCTCTGAGTTCTTCACTTGCTTTTTTTGCGACGATATCTGCTTTGTCTTCAGACATTCGTTTTTGAAATGCTTGAAAAGATGCTAATATACTTTCATATGAGTGTTTAACTTCAGAGTGTTGTTCAGAGTGTCGAATGCAAATATCGTCAAATATTTTTTGTTCCGTACCGTCGAGTCGACTTGCATCTATTTGTTTACAGCCATGGTTTAACTGATTACTGGCTGCGATAAATACTAGATATGCTTGATAAACATCAGTCATGTAATTCTTGGAGTTCATAAGATTTCTATTCGTAACAGAGTCGCGAAGTGATGCAATGAGTTTATTGAAATGCGCTACGTCCTTAGTTAATGATTCAGATTGTTCTTGTAGGTCTCGCAATTCACGATCGATTTCTGTACGGGCACCGCTTCCGAGTGAATCGGTAATTTTGGTGGATTCTGATTCTTTATTTGCAATCTTACTTCTGAATGAAGCGATCAATCCAGTGTATTTGGCAGTCGTTGTGTCATAATATGTTACGAAGGTCAACACAAATTTGTTGGCAAACCTTACTGATTGGATCTCTCGAAGCGCCGTTAGATCTGCATTTGCTTGTTCGTATGTCCCCTTGAAATCTGAAAGGAGCTTTGATAAGTGTTCTAAAGATTGGTTGGCAGCCTCGACATTGTTGTCTTCAATGGACTGATGTATTTTGCTCGCTGTTTCCTCCATGCTACTCGCAATTGTTTTCATGGCCTCAAACCATGTTTGTTCTATTTTCTTAATCAATCCATTCGCCTTTTCAGCAAGTTCCTGATGTTTTTTCCTACCCGCCTTGGCCCCTAACAGCAAAGCATCGTCCCTATCCTCCTCTCCATCCCGATCCACCACCCCGTCCGGCCCCGCCCCAGCCGCGGCGACGGCCAGCGCCGCGACGTCCGCGGCTGCCGTCGTCACAGCCCCATCGCCCGTGGGCGCCGCCCCCGTCGGCCCTGGGGCCCTCTCCTCCGTCAGGCGCTTGAACTCCTTTCCGGCCATGAACGCCTTCAGCCGCATGTAGCTGCCCTTGATCGCCTGCGCGTCCTCGTCTGTGGCCTCCTGCGTGAGGATCACCACGTTGCGCTTCAGGGTGCCGTCGCTCATGCGCTGCTGCAGCGCGGCCGCGTCCTGCGGGAGGCGGTCGGACACCCGCACGCGCTCGAGGAAGGCGTTGTGCGCCTTGATGATCGCCGAGCCGCCCTCGTCGCCGCTCAGCATCGCGCGCGGAGGGTCGGGGGTGTTAATTTATAGCCGGCCGGCGCAAACGCCCCTAGGCGAGCGCTGGGCCCGGCCCCGTGGGGCCGATGAGGCGCACGGACGCCTCGTCGGGGGCGCCCCCGTTACCACCGCCACCCACACCGCTGCTGCGAGGGTCGAACCACGAGCACGCGCGGAGCAGCTCCTTGTCGCCGAGGCGCCCGCCGCTGCCGGACGGCTGGAGGTACGGCTCGAAGCCGCAGCCCCTGCCCTGGCCCGCGGTCCGATCCGCGCCGGTCTCGCCCCTCAGCCACGCCCACCGCTTGGACGACACCCGGTTGCGCGCGGACCGCGCCGACCCCCCGCTCTCGTCGTCGACGCGGCCGTACATGTTGTAGGACGACCGCCGGACGCACAGGGCCCACACGACCATCTCGAGGACGAAGAGGAAGAGGACGACGGCGGCCACGGTCGGGTCGAGCATGGCCCACGCCCAGGCCGACATGTGGGACGGGGGCACGCACGTGGCGGTGGGCGCGTCCAGGGCGAAGCCCTTGGGGCACGCGTGGCAGGAGCCCTCGTCGGACCCGCCGCACGGGACCAGCAGCCGCGTGCCGTTGGGGCACTCGGTGCAGGGCTGGCACGCCGACTGGCCGTGCGCGGACCAGGACCCCGGGGCGCACGGGGACGGCATGCCGTAGAGGCACCTCCAGCCCGGGGGGCACGGCACGCACAGGGTGGCGTTGTAGTGGAGCATGCCCGGCGCGCACACGAAGGGCGGGGGCGGCGGGACGGTGGTGACGATGGGCTGGGACGGCGGGTGGGGCGCGACGTGGGTGGTGACGGTGGTGGTGACGCTGGTGGTGCGCTTGGACACCTGCTGCCGGGTGATGCGGCCCTTGGGCATGGCGCGGCGGTTATATGGCATGACGCGCGGGCGCGCGCCCGTGCCCGTATATGATATTTATTTTTTTCCTCCTGTACATGTACTCCCGCTCGCGCGCGTCCTCCCCGGACCCGCACCACCAGCCCGGCCGATCGACCCGCATGACCATCGTCCTTCCCGCGCCCTCCACCCTCAACCCGTCGCGGCCCTCGGCATACCGCTGCTGCAGGTGCGCCTGCACCCTGGACCATTTCTTCGACGACAAGCGCGCGTGCGCGGCGGTGCTGATGCTGTGGACCGTGTCGGTGTGCGGGCTGCTCCAGACCCTGGACCTGCTGCACTCGGACTTCATGACGTGGGGGCCCTCGGCGCACACGCGCTTCATGACCGTGAGCATCGACACGTGGGACAAGTGGTGGCTGCTGTCGGTGGCGACCTTCGCCAACGCGTGCATCACCGAGTTCATGACCGACGCCATCGTGCCGTGGCTGCAGAACACCATCCAGGACCACAAGACGCAGTACCTGCCGTACCGCAAGGTGACGTGCTTCTTCATCTCGCAGGCGTGGTGCTTCCACTGCAACGTGATGGCCCTGTTCTCGGTGGCGCTCATCATGACCCAGATCGACTTCCTGATGGTGCGCATGACCGCGGACCTGCTGGTGAGCTCCTTCACCACCTTCAAGTTCATGCGGAACAAGACCGTCGACCCCGCGCGGTACAACGCGTGGTTCGAGGAGGACCGCAAGACCGCCACGAGCGACGACGTCGAGATGCTGATCCAGTCGCTGGGCCTGGGCATAGGGGCGGACGGGGAGGAGGAGGACGGACGGCGGTGCGGGGCGACGAGGGAGGCCGGCGAGCACGAGGGGGCGGGGGCGCAGCTGCTACAGCCAGGGCGTCCAGCCTAGTTTTTTTTAGTTTTTTTTGGAATGTAGCACATGGGATATTTAAGCCATGCAGCTCGCGCGGCATGGCGCCTAAGGCACCCCTGATTTGCATCACAAGCAACCCTCCAACGCATCCTAACAACAACAACATTGTAAGATGATGGTCCCACTCAGCTCCCAGCTCTTCCAAAAGCCGCTCGACCCGACCGTGGTCGAGCTCCACCGGTGCCTCGCGTGGCTCGCCGGCCAGGCGGACACGATGAACAAGGGCCGGGGCCTCGACTGCAATAAGGCGGCCTCGATCCTGGCCGCCCCCGGCAGGCACCTCGCGAAGTTCTACCGCAAGGGCTCGTCGACGTACGGGAGCACCCAGCCGACCGGGGACATGGACCTGTTCTGCAGCGGCAAGCTCTCGGACGTGCTCGAGGGCATCTACGTCAAGATCGGGAGGACCTGGAACGCGTCCGGCTTCCACTTCCCGGCCACCAACCTGGTCACGTTCCACTTCCACGACGGGTCGATCGACATCCACATGGGCGGCATCCAGACGATCCTGTCCATGGACCCCGCCGAGCAGGCCCGCCTGAAGGAGATCCTGGCCAACGAACGGATGGCCCGCCTCCACGTCGTCGTCAGGCAGTACATGGAGTACCAGGGGGTGCTGTTCATCCCCAACAACCGGCACAAGTCGCGGTTCATCAAGCGGTGCTACCAGGAGATCGAGTCGAGGCCCGCTCTGTTCCGCGTCCTGTGGCTCCTGAGCGGCCGGCACCACGCGCTCCCGACCTTCTTCCTGGCGGTCATCGTGCACCTCTCCCTGTGGTACGGGGAGCGCGTCGTCGCGGAGCTCCTGTCGGAGCTGCCCGGCGGCGAGGCGCCCTTATCCCCGGAGGACCGCGCGGCCGTCGCCTTCGACGCGGCGCTCCAGTGCGCCATGGCGCTGCTGGCCCGCACGTGGGCGCTGTGGTTCGGGAGCAACCCCGACGACCAGGAGGCCAGGTACCTCGCGGACGGGGTCTTCGGGCCGTTCCGCCCGGGCGGCGCGTGGGCCGAGCGCTTCGACGCCGAGGTGCTGCCGGCCTTCTTCGAGAAGATGCGCGCGAGCTCGCGGTTCGGGCCCTTCTTCGTCGGCATCCACACCTTCGAGGAGCTGTTCCACTCGACCCTGTCGGAGTTCCAGCGCGACCGGTTCCTCCGGTCCAAGTTCGAGCTCCCGGGGCTGCTGGCCTCGCTCCTCGGCAAGGACGGCATGCTGCGCCGGGGCCAGGCCCCGGCCGTCAAGGGCTACGCCCTGATGGGCGTGCCCATGTCGTTCGCGGTGGTGGCCGCGTCGGCCCTGTGCTACTCGGCGCTGCCGGACCTCGACGTCATCCGCCGCATGCTAGGCTACGGCACGCGCGCGCGCGTCGCGTGCATGCTCCAGCTCCTGCAGCTCTCGTCCGTGTCGGCCACGGCCAACGACCCCACGAAGCGCGCCTGGCCCGTCGACCCGGCGCTGCTCTTCGGCTCCGACGTCGTGGCCATGCTCTCGCCCGTGCTGAACCCGGCGCTCAAGGTCGGGCCGTCCGCGGCCGCGCTCGCCACGCTCCAGGGCGTGGCCGACTTCGCCATCTCCCACATGTGGACGATGCGGATCGACCTGCCCCGGGACGACTCGGCCGGCGAGACGGTGCCCCTCGCGACCTGCGTCGGCACGTCGTGCGTCGGCGGGGTGCCCGTGCACTACTTCAACATGTCGTACGTGCCCCTCGCCCAGTACGGCTGGCAGGCGCATCACTGGAACCTCCTGTCGAGGTTCCAGGGCGCCGCGGTGGCGCAGGCCCTGTTCGGCCAGAGGTGGAACGACGAGGCGGAGATCCGGGCGCTCTGCGCCCAGATGCACCTGTCGCTGGACGAGAAGAAGAACAGGGCGGCCGACACTGCGGCCGCCTCGGCGGCGTCCACGGACGGCTCGAACCCCGATGAGGCGGACGAGAACCCGAAGCCCGCCGCCGTATGATGTGCGGCACACACGCGAGGAATGAATGTATTTTGATCTGAGCCTTGTCATCATT
>Ga0007881_1000741_pt1 | contig 13904 bp, 15 predicted proteins | sample CryBogCBH12Aug09_FD_70959 | JGI IMG/M metagenome (GOLD analysis project Ga0007881, IMG submission 70959) | Freshwater microbial communities from Crystal Bog, Wisconsin, USA - CBH12Aug09 | ecosystem: Environmental > Aquatic > Freshwater > Lake | place: Crystal Bog, Wisconsin, USA | collected... | reverse complement strand
CTGGCACTTCTTCCTCGTCCTCCCCGTCACCTTCGCTTGTCTCTGCTTCTTCACCGCGGCCCTAGCCATTGTGATGTCGGCCCTCACGGTCTACCTTCGTGACCTGAAGCACCTCACCGCGGTCGCGCTCCAGCTCTGGTTCTACCTGACGCCCGTGGTCTACTCCTACGAGAACTCTTTGGCACCGGCGCTGCACAAGCACGGACTCGCGACGCTGTACTTTCTCAATCCCATCACGTTGATAGTGCTGACCTTCCAGCGGACCTTCTACGTGTCGAGCACCGTCATCTCCACCGTCACGCACCAGCCACTTAACCTCCTGCCAACCTGGAGCCTCGGTCAGTACTTCGAACGCAACCTGGCCTGCTTGGGCGGCATGATTGTTCTGTTTCTTATCGCGTTGGCCATCTTCGGCCGACTCGAAGGCAACTTTGAATCGGAGCTGTAAATGACCACCGTTATCGACGTCGCCAACGTCAACAAGACCTTCAAACTGCACTACGAACGCAATCAATCTCTCAAGGAGCGTCTCCTCCACCCCCGCTCCGGTCGCACCGAGATATTCCAGGCGTTGCAAGACATTTCCTTCACCGTTGACGCCGGGGAGACCGTGGGCATTGTTGGTCACAACGGCTCGGGCAAGTCAACGTTGCTCAAGTGCATCTGTGGTGTCTTGCAGCCAACGTCTGGCTCGATCAGCCTGCGGGGCAACTTGGCCGCGCTCTTGGAGCTCGGTGCGGGATTCCAAGTTGAACTGTCTGGCCGAGACAACGTCTACCTCTACGGCACCATGCTCGGCTTTTCGAAGAAGCGCATTGAGCAAATCTTTGATGAAATCGTTGCATTCTCGGAAATCGAACACTTCATTGACACCCAAGTCAAGTTCTATTCGTCGGGTATGTACGTCCGATTGGCCTTCGCCGTGGCCGTTAACGTCAACCCCGATATTTTGGTCGTTGACGAGGTTCTCGCCGTCGGCGACGAGCGGTTTCAGGCGAAGTGCATCGACCGTATTCGGCGCTTCCAGCAAGAGGGGCGTGCCATTTTGCTGGTCACCCACTCGGCCGATCAAGTCCGCGCGCTCTGCGACCGAGCCGTGGTGCTCGATGGTGGACGCATGCTGGCCAACGGCGATGTCGCCGATTCGCTCCGCATCTTCCGCGATGCCCTCATGCAGGAATCGGTCGCCCATCAGACAGAGGGCGAGGCCGCGAGCATCGTGGTGGACGCGGTAACTACCCCGAACGGCTCGTTTGACGTGGCCACCGGTGCGGCGATGCGCTTCGATGTTCAGTTGACGTCGGAGACGGCATATAGCGGCAACTTTGTCATGGAGATCTATTCGCGCGATGGTGTCTTGATCTGTCGCACCGACCGCCAGAGTTCGCCGGTCAATCTTCGCCCGGGCGTCAACCTCGTCAGCGTCGAATTACCGCACGTGCCACTCCTCGACGGCATTTTCGACATCAACGTCGGCATCGTGGACGAGCGTGGCTCGAATGTCAAGGCGTGGAGCGAGAAAGTCGCCACGATGCAGGTGACGTATGGCGGCCGCGAAGGCGGACTCGTCGAACTCGGTGCGCTTATTCGCCAGCAGTAGTAACGGTGGCCTCGGTGAGGCGAGGGTAGGTGCGCAAGGCACCGAAGAGTCCTAATTTGCCGCAGTCGAAGGGATACGTGGCACCACCGAGGAGTCGTCGGTCTCCCCGTGAGTTGCCGTACGCGTAGATGACCGGCTCACTGTCGTAGCCACGTTCGGCGATCCAGGTACCGAGGCGACGCATCTTTTCTGTCCCACGACAGTTTTTGCCGAGGTAGCTGCCGGTCAGTTTGCCACGAGCGTCGACGGCGAGCCGCGTACCGAGACCTCCGGTGATGCCCAACTCCTCGGCGATGATGTCGACATAGATCTGTGGCGACGCGGAGACCACCACGACGTCGTGACCTTGCTCGATGTGCCACCGAAGTCGACGAAGTACCATTGCTCGCCCTTCGTGTTCGAGGTGCTCGAGGATGAACGTACGGGAGCGTTCGGTCACCTCGGCGAGGTCGAGACCGGCTAAGACACCTTGGAACAGGCGTTCCTTGGCTCCATCGGCCCAGCGACCCGAGCGAGCCGCCCCGACGAGCAGGGGGATAGTGAGGGGGAGCGCGGCTTTCGAGACGGCGGAGTCACCGGCAATAAAACGCAACCAGTGAAAGACACTGCCACCTTCGGTAATGGTGCCGTCAAAGTCAAAAGCGGCCACGATGGGGGATTGAGTCACACCTCAGTTTCGCACGTTGGCGCCATGTCCCGAAACAATAATCTACAAATCCACTAGTTTTTTGCAACAATACCTGTTGTTGCGCTAGGGTACGAGGGTCAGCCGAGGGGCTGACTCAACCTACGAAGGAGCACCAATGGCGATTCGTCTTGGCGACGTGGCCCCGGATTTCACCGCGGACACCACGGAAGGAACTATTAGTTTTCACGAGTGGCTGGGTGACGGCTGGGGCATCTTGTTCTCGCACCCCAAGGACTTCACACCAGTCTGCACGACGGAGCTTGGTGGCTTCGCCGCGCGCAAGGCTGACTTCGATGCTCGCAACACCAAGATCATTGGTGTCTCCGTTGACGACGTCGAGAGCCACAACCAGTGGAGCGCCGACATTGGCGAAACCCAGGGCACCGCACTCAACTTCCCGTTGATTGGTGACGAGAATCGCGTTGTCGCGGACCTCTACGACATGATTCACCCCAACGCCAACGACACCTTGACGGTGCGCAGCGTCTTCATCATTGGTCCTGACAAGAAGGTCAAGCTGACCTTGACGTACCCCGCCTCCACCGGTCGCAACATCGACGAAGTGGTTCGCGTGCTCGACTCACTGCAGCTGACGGCTGGCTACTCAGTCGCCACGCCCGTGAACTGGACGTACGGCGGCGACGTCATTATCGCGAACTCGGTGAGCGACGAAGATGCGGCCGTAAAGTTCCCCAAGGGCTTCACTCGCATTAAGCCCTACTTGCGGACGACGCCTCAGCCAAACCTGTAGTCCACGCAGTATCCAGCAACGGCGGCCACCATTTGGTGGCCGCCGTTGCTAGTTCTGGGGCTGTAGCGGAACAAAGAGGGCGTCGCGATAGTGCACGAGTTCGGCGATTGACTCACGAATATCGTCAAGTGCACGGTGCGCGGTGGCCTTCTCGGGGCGGGCCGCGAGTACCTGTGGGTGCCAGCGCTTGGCGAGCTCCTTGATCGTCGAGACATCGACGTTTCGGTAGTGGAAGAACGCCTCGAGTTCGGGCATGTACTCCTGAAGGAATCGGCGATCGGTGCCGATGGAGTTGCCGCACAGTGGTACGGATCGGGGCTCGGCGATGTGCTCCTTGAGGAAGGCCAGCGTCTGAGTTTGCGCTTCGGCGACACTCACGGTCGAGGCAATAATCTCGGGCAGCAGTCCCGAAGTGGTGTGCATCGCGGTGACAAAATCACCCATTTCGGCGAGTTCGGCCTCGGTGGCGTGAATGACGAGGTCGGGTCCCTCGGCGATGACATTCAGGTGATCGTCGGTGAGCAACGTTGCAATTTCCACAATGACGTGGCGACCAGGTTCGAGTCCGGTCATTTCGAGGTCCATCCAAGCAAGCATTCCCTCAGCCTACGGCGTGGGCGAGCGAGCGGTAGCCTCGCTCCATGCGGATTTCTGTTCAACGACTCCACCCCGATGCGGTCCTCCCGAGCATTGCCCACGCGAGTGACGCCGGCTGTGACCTCGTCGCCGTCGAAGAAGTGGTATTGAAGCGAGGCGGGGGCCGCGCCATGGTGGCCACGGGTTTTGCTCTCGCCATTCCCGAAGGGTACGGCGGCTTTGTTCTGCCTCGGTCGGGTCTCGCGGCCCGTTCGGGCGTCACGTGTCTCAACGCTCCCGGTCTTATCGACGCGGGTTATCGCGGAGAAGTCAAGGTCATTCTGGTTAATCACGATCCCGATCAGGATTACGTCGTCACACCGGGCGACCGCATTGCTCAACTCGTGGTGATGGCCACACCGGAGCTTTCCTTCCATGAGGAGACCGATCTCCCGCCTTCAGAGCGGGGGGCCGGGGGATTTGGGTCGTCCGGCCGCTAACGCGGTTGTCGTGGGTCGAAGCATCCGCTATAGTGGTAATTCCTCGCGGACGTAGCTCAGTTGGTAGAGCGCGACCTTGCCAAGGTCGAGGTCGCCGGTTCGAGCCCGGTCGTCCGCTCCAAGCGAGAAACCCCGATTCTGTTCGCAGAATCGGGGTTTTTTGTTGCGTGGACCCATGAGCCGTGTATCGCGGAGCGATCGTGGCGTTATGCCAATGCGGATGATGAGTGCGGAGTACCATAGACAATCAACGCGTTATCTATCTGGGGGAGCCTTCCATGATTCGTACTTCACTGTTCCGCACCTTGGCGGCCACGGCTGGCGCCGCGGCTCTCGTTCTGGCCTCCACGGTGAGCGCCGGGGCTGCCAAGATGACCATGGCGTCATTCAATGCCAAGGACGCTGCCCTCGTTCCGGCCGCCTACAAGACCGCGACGTGGCAGATTGCCACCGACGCCACGTACGCCCCCGACGAATCGATGAGTGGGAACACCATGGTCGGCTTTGACGTTGACCTGATGAAGGCCGTCGCGACAACCCTGGGTGTGAAGATCGTGGAGAACAACGTCACCTTCGACAACATCATTGTCGGTATTACCTCGAAGAAGTACGAGGTGGGCAACTCCTCCTTCACCGACACCAAGGCTCGTGAGAAGAAGGTTAACTTCGTTGACTACTTCAAGGCGGGTGAAGGCGTCTACGCGAAGGCCTCCTCCACGGCCTCGTTCACCAGCACCCAGAGTTTCTGTGGCACTTCGGTGGCCGTCGAGACCGGCACTGTCGAGCAGACCGACGCCGCTGCCATCAAGTGCACCAACGGCAAGAAGGTCACCGTCGACACGTACCCCACCCAGACCGAAGCCAACACGGCCGTAGCATCCGGTCACGACGCCTTCGGCTTCGCTGACTCCCAGATCGCTGGCTACATCGCGTCGCAGAGCAAGGGTGTCTTCAAGTACGTCGGGAAGCCCGTTGCGGTGGCGCCCTACGGTATTGCGCTCGCCAAGACAAACGACGGCTTGGCACTGGCCAAGGCCATTCAGGCTGCACTGAAGACCTTGGTGGCCAACGGCACGTACAACATGATCCTGTCCAGTTACGGCGTGACCAGTGGTGCGTTGACGGCGCCACAGATGGTGCTCAACGGCGCCACTTCCTGATCGACGCCGAGAGCGTTCGATGTCCGAGGAAACGACTATCGCTGAGCCTGTCATAGTGCCCCTGCGCCACCCACTTCGGTGGGTGGCGTCGGGCGTTGTGGCGGTGCTGTTCGCGATGTTCGTTCACACGCTGTTTTCCAAAATCCCCTCGGGTCTGACCGTCTGTCACCGGCTCCACGGCCATCGTGTGTGCGGGCAAGAGTTGGTGTGGCGATTCGGTTGGACTGAGGTCTTTCACTACTTGCTCGACCCGCTCGTCATCCAGGGCGTCGAGATGACGCTCTTCGTGACCGTTATGGCGATGGTTATCGGCTTCGTGCTCGGCCTCATAATCGCCATTATGCGGATGTCGTCAAATCGCCTGCTGTCGAGCATTGCGTGGCTCTACACCTGGTTCTTTCGGGGCACGCCGGTCTACGTGCAGCTCCTGTTTTGGTTCAACATCGCCATCCTCTACCAGTCCTTTTCGTTGGGGATTCCTTTCTCGCACGCCTTCACGATGGCCACGATTAGTTCGAACGCCATTTTTACGGTGCTTCGGGCCGCAATTATTGCCTTTGGCCTCAATGAAGCGGCCTACTTTGCGGAAATTGCGCGAGGCGGACTGCTTTCGGTGGATGAGGGTCAGCTCGAAGCGGCGAAGGCTATTGGCATGAGTCGCTTGCAGTCGCTCCGCTTCATCATTGTGCCGCAAGCGATGCGCGTCATTATTCCTCCGTCGGGCAACGAAGTTATCTCCATGCTGAAGACGACATCCATTGCCGTGGCCATTGGCCTCCCCGAGTTGCTGTATCAAACCGAAAATATCGCTGCTCGGACCTACCAGATCGTGCCCATGTTGATTGTGGCCTCGCTGTGGTATCTCGCAGTGACAACCGTGCTGTCTATCGGTCAGTTCTACGTGGAGCGACACTTTGCCAAGGGTGCCTTGCGTACAGTGCCGCCGACGCCCGTGCAGCGCCTTCGCGCCGATCTCGCTGGTTCATTCATTGGGCGACGGGGGAGTGGGCGATGACGGATCTCATGGTCGAAATTGCGTCGCTTCGAAAGTCGTATGGCGCCAACGAGGTACTCAAGAGTGTGGACCTCAACGTCGCCCGTGGAGAAGTTACCTGTTTGATTGGGCCGTCGGGATCGGGAAAGTCAACGCTGCTTCGTTGCATAAACCAACTCGAGAAGCACGACGCAGGTCTACTGCGGGTTGACGGGGAGTTGATCGGCTACCACTTGCGCAACGGCAAGCTCTATGAGCGGTCTGAGCGTGAGCTCTGCGACGAACGAGCCGCGATCGGCATGGTGTTCCAGCGGTTCAATCTCTTCCCTCATTTGACGGTGCTCGACAACGTGACTATTGGTCAGGTCCGGGTCAAGGGCGTGGGGGTGCCCCAGGCGCAGGTGAAGGCGCGTGAACTGTTGGCCCGCGTGGGCCTTCACGCCAAGGAGTCGCACTACCCGAGCCAGCTCAGTGGCGGGCAACAGCAGCGCGTTGCCATTGCGCGCGCGTTGGCGATGGAGCCTAAGTTGATGCTGTTTGATGAGCCGACGTCGGCGCTCGACCCCGAGTTGGTCGGTGAGGTGCTCGACGTTATGAAGGACCTGGCCCGAAGTGGCATGACCATGGTGGTGGTGACGCACGAGATGGGATTTGCTCGCGAGGTGGCCGACTCGGTCTACTTCCTCGATGGCGGCGTCATCGAGGAGTCTGGCGACCCACGGGAAGTCCTCGTCCGTCCAGCGTCGCAGCGCCTGCAAGATTTCCTGTCGAAGGTGCTCTAGCATCACCAGTACTGGCGACTCGACGGCCGTCAGAAAAGGAGGGGCATGCACCCTGATTACACGCCCTATCTCGCAGCGCAGGCTCCCGCTGTTCACCCCGACGAGACGACCTACGAAATTCGACGACGGGCCTACCGCGCTCAGGCCCACGTCATTGAGGGCGATCGGCCAACGATGGCCGACGTCCGCGATATCACTATCGCGCTGCCCGGTCGGGCCGTGGCGACGCGGCTCTTCGTTCCTCTGGAGGAGACCCACCAGGCACTGGTGCTGTTCTTTCATGGGGGATCGTTCGTCATTGGTGATCTCGACACCCACGACGCTCTTTGTCGACGTCTCAGTCGCGCCACCGGCATGCGCTTTCTCGCCGTTGACTACGCCCTGGCCCCCGAACACCCGTTTCCCGCTGGCCTCACTGACGCCATTGAGGTGACACGCTACGTGGCGGCGCACGGCGAACTATTCGATGTGCCCAATGCGCCACTCGTCCTGATGGGGGACTCCGCGGGAGCCTGTCTCGCGGCGGTGGCGGCGGTAGAGCTTCGCGACGAAGGACTGCCACTGGTGGCGCAGGTGTTGGCGTACCCCACGTTCGGACCAGAAGTGGTCACGCAGTCATCACACCAGTATGCGTCGGGGTATCTACTCGAGATGGAGCACCTGCGCGCCGACTACCGCGGGTACGTCGGCACCCACGACCACACCGATCCCCGGATAAGCCCCCTGCTCTGCACCGACGCGACGGGGGCGCCCGCCGCCATCGTGGTCGTCGCAGAGTGTGACCCCCTGCGCGACGAGGGGCTCGCCTACGCTGGCCTGCTGGAGCACTTTGGCGTCAAAGTGGAGACGCTCGAAGCCGAGGGCATGCTGCACGGCTTTTTGCGCCACGGTTCATTCGTGCCCGATGCGCTGACTACCTTGGATGACCTCGCACACCACCTTCGCGACTACGTGTCGTCCGTCGAGGTGCGCTAGTCCTCGTGTCGTGGCCCCTCGATCCGCGCAACCAGGGAACGAACCTTCCCCTTGAGGGTCTTCGTGTGCTCGACTTTTCTCGGGTCCTGGCCGGACCACTGGTCGGCATGATTGCAGGGGACCTCGGAGCCGACGTGATTAAGGTGGAGGGCCCCGCGGGAGATCCGGTCCGCTCGCTCGCCCCGCCCACCCTCGACGGTCTTGCCACGTACTACTTGGCCGTCAACCGGCACCGGCGGAATGTGGTGGCGGACCTAACCAATCCGCGCGACCGGTCCGCTATTGCCGCACTGCTCCGCGAAGCGGACGCCGTTATTGAAAACTTTCTTCCGAGTCAGTACCAAGCCCTCGACATCGGTGGGTTGCGGTCGCTCAATCCCGAGTGTGTCTGGGTCAGCATTACGCCCGCCAGTAGCGGCACGGCCTTGGCGGAGGAGCCATCGTTTGACTTGCTGGCACAGGCTCGCTCGGGGCTCATGGGAGTCACCGGAAGTGTCGAGAGCGGACCCACCAAAGTGGGGGCGCCAGTGGCTGATGTCGTCACCGGGCTCTACGGCACCATTGGGCTCCTGACGGGACTTCTCGCGAAGGCGCGACAACGCCCCGGGCGACACTTCGAGGCGCCGCTTCTCGAATCCACGATGTCGGCCCTGATCAATCAGGCGCAGGGGTATTTATCGACCGGCGTCGCCGCGCCACTGCTCGGCAACGAGCACCCCAGTATTCACCCCTACGGACCCGTCCTGACGGCCGACGGCCAGATTCTGCTCGCGGTGGGCACCGACGGGCAGTTCGCTCGACTGGTGGCGTTGGTCGACGACGAGGCCCTCAGCGCGGGCGCCGAGCAGTGGCGGACGAACGCGCAACGAGTGGCCGACCGAGCGGCGCTTCGCTCGGCCCTTACTGCGGCCTTCTCCCGTGCGACCACGGCCGAATGGGAAGCACGCCTCGAGGGACAGGGGATACCCTTCGCACCCGTCGCCAGCGTGAGCGAGGCATTTGCGCAGCCGACCATTCGTGAGGGTGATTTCGTCACCACGATGTCGACCCCGACGGGCGAGACCAACGTCATGCGTTCACCGCTGCGCATTGATGGTGTCCGACCCGCAGTTCGGTTCGGACCCGAGGCACTCGGCCAATCAACGTCGTTACTGCTGGACGGCCCTACTGCTGAATGAGTTCGAACGCGCGCAAGCCACGAATGCGGTCGGCGCGACGCTGACGAAGCTTCTTCGTGGAGAGGGCTGACAGTTCCACGTAGGAGCGAAGAATGCTCGCGTGCAGTAGTTCGACCGTGCGATAGGGGTTTGATCCCTCGGGGACGACTTCGTCGACGAGGCCGAGATCGAGCTGGTCCTGCGCCGTGGAGCGCATGGTAGACACCGTGACCTTGACTTGCTCGTGTGACGGAGTGGCCGTCTTGTACAGAATCGATGCCGCACTACGCGGCTCCGCCACGAAGGCCATCGCCTTCTCCAGCATGATGACGTGGTCGGCCATTGGCGTGGTGGCTAAGCCACCGCCAGAACCGAGCGCACCGGCGACCACCGTGATGACGGGCTGGGAGTAGTCAATACCCTTCAAAATGGCCTTAGCAATCGCTCGAGATTGACCACGACGCTCACTTTCGAGCGTGGGCTTGGCCCCCAAGGTGTCCGTCACGAACACGGCGGGGAGCTGGAGGCGTTCCCCCAACTCGAGCATGCGTTGCATGTAGTCGAAGTCCTCGGGCGCGGGATTCGATGGGCGCTTCACAACGGTGTCCCCGATGCGCTGGTAGGAGGGCTGGGTACCCACGATGATGAAGGGCTGGTTGCCAATCTTGGCGATGGCCCCCACGACCGCGGGATAGCGCTTGAAGTTATCTTCGGCCACAAAGTTGTAAATCGCGAGCGTGTCACTAAAGGCGTAGCGGGCGATGAACTCTAAGTCAATCCGGTTCGCGTCGGTCATGAGGTCTTGGTAGCGCTCCACCAGGGCGTCGGCGGCGTCTTCGGAGCTCGCCCTCGACGGAGCGGGCTGGACGAGTGGCGTTGATGGGTCCAGAGCGAAGCTGGGTCCGTGGATGCCCACCGGTCCGAAGTCGAAGCTGCGGCGAGCGTCGGGGCCAGTTACGTTTCGAATCGAGGGGCGAGAGGAGGTGGTGAGGGCCGATTGGCGATCGGGGAGCGCGCTGACGCTGAAGAGCTCGCCGAGGTAGGAGACCAGTTCCGGTACGTCACGCAGGACTACGTCAATATTGCGGTCTAGCAAGTTAGCCTCAGCGCTCTGGGAGCCCGCGGGGACGCTCATGCCTTCAAAGGCTTCGATGACGTTGGGCCCGGCAAAGCCGTAGTCAGTACCGGACGTGGCGACGATCAAGTCGGCGTTGGGCACTGCGGAGGCCGAGACGCCGCCCCAGACGTTGCCCAAGAGGACGGCGACCTGGGGGAGTGCGACCTGTTCTTTGTAGTGGCGAATGGCTTCGACCATGCGGGTCATCTGCGTCAGTCCAGCGAAGTTCTCATGCTGGCGAACACCAGAAGAGACGTAGACACTGACGAAGGGAACCTTCTTCGAGATGGCCAAGTCGGCGGCAGCCTGAAAGGCCTCACCGGATACGACACCCAGGGACCCGGCGAAGAAGTCCCAGTTCATCGCATAGAGCACGACGGGTCGACCACCGATGGTGGCCATACCGTAGGTTGAGGACTCCGACTTGCCGCGCTTCGACTCTCGACGCAATTTGTCGAGATACGACTCGTCTTTTTCACCAGCGGATCCCCGTCGGATCAGGCCGATGAGGTCCTTACCAATGGACCAGCCGCCCTTCGACGGCTTGAACTGGACGAGCTCTTGAAAGTCGAGGAGTTCTTGTGGGCTGTTGACCTTGCGACGATTGGTGAGGTGGGCGCCAACCTTGGGCTGGAAGGTGGGCAGGCCGACGGGGAGTCCCTCACCGTAGAACTGGGCATCGAGATCGTCGTTCATAGCGTGGCTGCTCTCCGGAGATTCAATCATGAAGGTCAATTATGCCACAGAAGCCCTATTTTTCGGGCTCACTGAGAGGCATCACGGCGCAGCACGGGTATTCGTAAGGGTAACTAATTGGTAACTAGTGGGTGAACACTAAGCGAACGACGCCTTCTTAGGCGTCGCGCCGCTGCAGAAGGAAAGAGCCGACACCAACAATGGCCACCACGTAGAGCGCCAAGATCGAGGTCGACGTACCCCAGGCGAACGTTTGCGTAGGTTGCGTGGCTGCCCACATTGAACTTCCCAGTTGCGACGGCAAAAACTTCGAGATGTCGTTTTGCAGTGCACTGGGGAGAAAGTTGACAATGACTGGCACGATCAGGAGTAGGGCGGTAAAGACGATAATGCTGGCCGCGGTCGTGCGAAGAATCAGGCCGATGCCGAATGCGAACAGCGTTATGAGCGTGAGGTAGACACCGGCCATAATCACCGCACGAGCCACGTCACCGGTCGACAGCGACGCCGTGGGAACGGTCCCCTTGAATATCGACTGGCCAATGGTAAAGGCGGCAAACACGACCACTTCGCCGAGCACGATAATCGCCGTCGCGAGGACGACCATTTTGGCCAGGACGACGCGGAGACGCCGCGGTATCGCGGAAAGCGTTGTCCGCATCGAGCCGGTTCCGTACTCGGACGTAATAGCCAGGATCCCGATGGTCCCTACGGCGAACTGCGCGAGGAAAATACCCGTCATGGAGACTGAGGTCGGGTCGAACACGAGGTGATCGAAGCGACTGCCGGGATCGTTCCAATGACTCTTCACGGCGATGCAGACCACGGCGGAAATACCGATGGTCAGCACGACGAAGGTGAGGAGTCCCGTGAGGGTCGAGCGAACACTGCGAAATTTGATCCATTCGCTTCGAATGGCTGACCAGAGGGTGGGAGTCACGACGGTACTCCTGGAGATTGGTGGCCGTATTGCAGCGAACTAGCGGTGAGGTCCATGAACACTTCCTCGAGGGAGGCTCGTTGGGGCGTGAGTTCGTGGATGGCGATACCGGCCGCGAACGCGATGTTGCCGATGTCTTCGGCCCTGAGACCGGTAACGCGAAGTGCGCCGTCGTTCAGGGCCTCGGACTGGGCGGTCGCCGGAAGGACCTGCGTCAGTGCCCCGGGGTTCGACGTACGCACGAGGACGGTCCCTGACGCGGTTGCCGTGAGCTGGTCGACCGTGCCGGAGGTTATGAAGTGGCCTCGGCCAATCACAATGATTTCGTCGGCACTGACCGCCATTTCGCTCATGAGGTGCGACGACACGAAGACCGTGCGACCCTCCTTCGCGAGGGTGCGGAAGAAATCGCGAATCCAGCGAATGCCTTCGGGGTCGAGTCCATTAACGGGTTCGTCAAAGAGGAGCACACCAGGGTCGCCGAGCAGCGCGCCAGCGATACCGAGTCGCTGACTCATGCCGAGTGAAAAACCTCCAACCTTCTTCCCAGCCACTGACGTGAGACCGACGAAGTCGAGCACCTCGTCCACGCGCGAATAGGGAATCTTGTTCGAGGCCGCGAGGGCTCGCAGGTGATTCCGCGCCGAGCGACTTGGATTGACGGCCTTGGCATCCAAGAGGGCGCCAACCTCCCGAAGTGGGGCGGCGAGGTCGTGGTAGCTCTTGCCGTTGATCGTGGCCCGGCCCTTGGTGGGGCGGTCGAGCCCCATGATGATGCGCATCGTCGTCGACTTGCCGGATCCGTTTGGTCCGAGGAAGCCAGTGACAACGCCGGACTTGACCTCGAAATCGAGGTCGTCAACAGCGAGGGTGTCCTTGTACTGCTTCGAGAGGTGGTCGAGCTTAAGCATGGTGTAGTGCTGAGGCTACTCGCCGGATCGGCAGTCTTCGCACAAGCCCGAGAGGGTGACGTGGTGGGGGTCGAGCTGGAAGCCGGTCGTGCGTCGAAGCTCGCGACTAAAGAGATCGAAGACCTCGGTGGCAACCTCGAAGGTCATCGCACATCGTTGGCACGTTACGTGGCCGTGGTCCCGCCCAGCGAGGTGATAGGTCGCGGCCTGGTGCCCGTTGTGCGTGTGGTCGACGATGGCGAAGGTCTCGAGCTCCTCGAGGATGCGATAGACGGTTGAGAGCGAGACATCGGGCACCCCAGCCTGGACCGTTGCCGTCAGTTCCTCGACGGTCCGGTGGTCGGCGGCGTCCAGCAGCGCCTGGATAACCGCTCGCTTGGCCTGGGTAATTCGCTTTCCTTCGGCTCGCAAGATCGCAACAACTTCATCCGCGGTGGGGGTTCGATTCGCCATAACGTCAGGCTACGCCCTCGCCGGGAGCATTCGGTGGCGTGTGCGGACTGCGTCGCAGGATCACGAGACCCCCGGCACCGCCAAGAACTGTAGCGACCAATAAGGCGATGGTCAGCGGGGGCAGTTGCGCGGCATTTGGTCCGAACACCACTCGAGCGAACAGTAGCGGCACGGTAAAGCCCATCGCGCAGAGGAGGCCCACACCGAACAGTCGACTCTTCGTCAACGACACTGATAGCGGAGCTCCAAGGTGCTTGGCGAACATGGTGAGCGTGACGATGCCGAGACTTTTGCCGACGAGGCGAATGACGACCATCGCGACGGTTGTCGTCGCTACCGGTGTCGTCCATCGCAGTGCGGTCCAATTGAGCCCACAGGCGCTGAGGGCAAAGAGGGGTAGGACCACGACGGTGGAACTCCAATTGACTAACTGCTCGAAACGGGCAGTCGCGTCACTGGACTGGATGCACACACCAATAACGACCCCCGCGAGCGCCGGTTCGGTGCCCGCCCGAGCGAGACACAGCCATAAGGGCACGAGGAGTAGCAGCGGGTAGGCCACCCGTTGGCATCGGAGCAGCCAAGCGAGTACCGCCAGGAGGAA
>Ga0007881_1000739_pt1 | contig 13937 bp, 10 predicted proteins | sample CryBogCBH12Aug09_FD_70959 | JGI IMG/M metagenome (GOLD analysis project Ga0007881, IMG submission 70959) | Freshwater microbial communities from Crystal Bog, Wisconsin, USA - CBH12Aug09 | ecosystem: Environmental > Aquatic > Freshwater > Lake | place: Crystal Bog, Wisconsin, USA | collected... | reverse complement strand
CATTCGTTAATGGCCGCGGGAAGCACCACCACCAACGCCATGGTCGATCTGGGTGTGCACTTTATTTCAGAATCGCGCCACCCCGGCGACTCCAGTGCCCATGTGTATTTTGATGGCACCGAGATTGACTACCGCGACGACAACCGCCTGATGTGGCGCTTCTTCGAAGACGGGGATGAAGAGGTGTACGAGGAACGTCCGCGCAAAACAATGCCGGAAGATGAAGACGAAGAACCCAGAATGCCGCCACGCCTGTATCCCGAATGGGATTACATGACGCAGCACTACAACCCGGATTGGGTAAGCCTATATGAGCACCTTCACCCAAGCGGCGATGCGGCGTACATCGACCAGTTGCTGGCCAAGCATAGCGATCTGGCAAAAAAACTCAAAAAAATTATTGACCTGCTTAAACCGCAGCAGAAAGTGCGCGTGCGCTACCAAGAAGAAGGGTCAGAGCTAGATCTTGATATTGCGCTGCGTTCGCTAATCGATTTTAAGAGCGGCGCGCAGCCCGACCCGCGCATCAATATGAGCCACAAGAACGATGGCCGCAGTATTGCGGTGTCGCTGTTGCTCGATCTATCCGCATCGCTAGGGGATGTGCCGGAGGGTTGCACACAATCCAAACTGGAGCTCAGCCAAGAAGGGGTATCGCTAATGGCTTGGGCCGTGGAGCAAATGGGCGATTCATTCGCCATTGGCGGCTTCCATTCCGATACGCGCCACGAAGTGCGCTACTTTCACTTCAAGGGTTACAGCGAACGCTGGGGCGATGAAGTCAAGGCGCGGCTGGCCACCATGAGTGCCGCGTTTTCCACACGCATGGGGGCCGCCCTGCGTCACGCCGGGCATTACTTAAGTCACCGACAAGCAGACAAAAAACTGTTGTTGGTGCTAACGGATGGCGAGCCCGCAGATATTGACAGCAAAGACCCACGTCATCTTATCGAAGACGCCCGCATCGCTGTGCGCGAACTAGAACAGCTGGGCATTTACACCTACTGCATCAATCTCGACCCCAAGGCAGACGCCTATGTTGCCAACATTTTTGGCAAACGCTACACCGTCATCGATAATATCCAGCGCTTGCCAGAGCGCCTGCCGCAACTGTTTATGGCGTTGACCAAATAGCGTTCTATACACGCATAAAAAAAACTCCGCCATTTTTTCTGGCGGAGTTTTTTTATGGTAATGAGACAAACCTGTTACTTATGCACGCCCATTTTTTGACGCCAGCCGGGATATAAGCTATCGGCATCTTTCGGGAATGATTCAAAGGCACGGGCCAACTCTTTATGCTCTTTTGCGTATTCGATGGGGTCGGCTCCCGCTTTCCAACATTCATACGCCTGACGCAGCGAGATTGCACCAGAGGCCGGGCTGTCGATGTGGCCATAAGCACCCCCGCCTGCGGTGTTGATAACGTTGCCATGACCCAGGTTCTCAAAGAAACCGGGCAGACGCAATGCATTCATACCGCCTGAAATAATGGGTGTGGTGGGCTTCATGCCGTACCATTTCTGGAAATAGACCGGACCTTGACACTCGTCACGCTCAATCATGTAGGCAATATTTTTATCGTCGCCCTCTCCTTCCATCTTGCCATAACCCATAGTGCCCACGTGGATACCAGAAGCGCCTTGTAAACGGCTCATCTTGGCCAACACAAAGGCGGTATAGCCGCGCTTGGATGAGGGTGATGTGACGGCGCCGTGACCGGCACGGTGGTAATGTAAATATTGGTTGGGGTACTGACGACGGGCGGTGGTCACCATACCAGGGCCACCCACATAACCATCCACCAAGAAGGCCACCTTATCGGCGTCAGAGCCGAATGTTTCCAACGCAAAATCAGCTCGAGCACACATTTCATAATGGTCGTCGGCGGTGATGTTCATGGAGAACAGCTTGGCATCGCCTGTTTCATCCTGGGCGCGTTTCAACGAGTCATAGACCAATGGCAATACTTTCTTTAATGGACAAAAAACCTGGTTGCCCTGGGGCTCATCATTCTTGATAAAGTCGCCGCCCAACCAAAACTGATAGGCGGCATGGGCAAAGGGTTCGGGGCGCAGGCCCAACTTGGGTTTGATGATGGTTCCAGAAATATAACCCCCGTTTACAATGGGGCGACCGAGAATACGCCACAGGTCGGAGATGTCCTTGGCAGGACCATCAAACAATTGAAGAGCGCGTTCGGGCACGTAGAAGTCCACCATCTTTCCGTGTTCGATGTCGCCCATGCCTTGGTTGTTACCAATCACCAAGGTTAGAAAAGACACCAACATCATGCGGCCATCGGTGACGTTGCGATCGAACAGGTCCAGCGGGTACGCAATGCGCATATCTTCCGTGGCTTCATCGATGTAATACACCAGAGCGTCCACGCCCTTGGTGAAGTCATCGGTGGTGCTGACATCCACATTGGTACCAGTGGAGGACTCAGCGGCGAAATGCGCTGCGGCTTCCAGATAGCCCGCACCGCCCTTCGGCTTCATCTTGTAGGCTACGAGAATATGTTTGCCACCTTTAATAAGGTCGGCTTCTTTGAGGCTTAAGTCCGCATAACGATTTGATTGATCCATTGTTATCTCCCCTTGCTTAAGTTAAGCGGTTTTGCTTGTCCGCATTGCAAGACTATAGCCAAAATCCAACTATAAGGACTAGTCAGTATTTTTTATTATCGTCATCAATTTTAATGATGTGGGGTCAGACCCCATGCGGGGTCTGACCCCACATGATTAAAATTATTCTTATAGTCGTAATAAAAAAAAATTAGTATTGCTTATATTCACTGACCGTTATGATACTCATAAAGCGCACATTGAAAGCGTATTAGAATGCATTTATAACTTTGAGGAGAAACCCCATGCATCTGGGACGCAAAACCCTATCCAAGTTTCTGATTGAAAACGTCAGCGGCACTCAAGATGGCGCGTCATTAGCGGCCCTGCTGGTGGATGTGGCAGCGGCGGTAAAAGCCATTGCAGCCTTAAGCGGCAAGGGCGCCTTAGGCGGCCCCATGGGCAGCCTTGATACCATAAACGTACAAGGCGAAACCCAGAAGCCCTTGGACGTGCTCTCCAATAACGCCTTCATCAACACCTTTCAACAAGGCGGCTTGGTGGCAGGCGTAGCCTCTGAAGAATTGGACGACCCCTTCCCCATTAAACCTCCGCATAAGCGTGGCCCTTTCTTAGCGATTTTTGATCCGCTGGATGGCTCCTCCAATATCGACAGCAATGTCTCCGTGGGTTCCATATTTTCCATTCTGTTGGCCCCTGAAAAAGGCTTGCCCGAAACGGCCGATTACCTACAAGCCGGCACACGTCAAGTGGCGGCAGGTTACGCGCTGTACGGCCCTGCCACCATCATGGTGATTACGGTAGGCCATGGCACGCACGGCTTTACATTGGACCGTGAGGTGGGCAACTTCATCCTCACCAACCCCAATATGAGCATTCCGGAAGACACCAGTGAATTTGCCATCAATACCTCCAACGAGCGTTTCTGGGAAGACCCAGTGACGCGTTACGTGGAGGAATGCAAGGCGGGTAAAACAGGGGCGCGTGAGCGTGACTTCAACATGCGCTGGATTGCTTCCATGGTGGCCGAAGTGCATCGCATCATGATGCGCGGCGGTATCTTTATGTATCCGCGCGACACCAAAGACATGAGCAAGCCCGGACGATTGCGCCTCATGTACGAAGCCAACCCCATGGGTTTTGTGGTGGAGCAAGCAGGTGGCAAGGCCTCCACAGGACGGCAGCGCATTATGGACATTGAACCCGATCAGATTCACCAACGCGTGCCCGTCATTTTAGGCTCTAAAAACGAAGTGGATCGCCTGGTGCATTACCACGAAGAATATGACGCCGGTACTGACAAACCCTACGAATCGCCTCTGTTTAATGAGCGCGGCCTGTACCGTTCCTAATATTATTATTTAAGCGAGGTTCTAGAGTATGTCACGCAAACATCCCATTATCGCGGTGACCGGTTCGTCTGGTGCGGGCACCACCACCGTCATGAACAGCTTCAAACATATTTTCAGGCGTGAGGCCATCAATGCCCAAGTGATTGAAGGGGATTCCTTTCACCGCTATGACCGCATGGCCATGCGCGCGGAAATGAAAGCGCAGGAAGATAAAGGCAATATGAACTTCAGTCACTTCGGTCCTGGGGCCAACTTGCTGGAAGAACTGGAAGGGTTGTTTAAATCATACGGTGCTACAGGTACTGGTAAGGTGCGCCGCTATTTACATGACGCCGGTGAGGCTGCCCCCTACAAACAAGAACCGGGCACTTTTATTCCTTGGGAAGAAATCCCCAAAGACACGGACCTCATGTTCTACGAAGGCCTGCATGGCGGTTACGCAGACGACAAGGTGGATGTGAGTGCGCAAGTGGACTTGTTGGTGGGTGTGGTGCCCATTATTAATTTGGAATGGGTTCAGAAATTACACCGCGATCAAAAGTTGCGCGGCTATTCGCAAGAAGCGGTCACCGACACTATTCTGCGCCGCATGCCCGATTACGTGGGCCATATCTGCCCACAATTTTCACGCACCCATGTGAATTTTCAGCGCGTGCCCACAGTGGATACCTCTAACCCTTTTGTGGCCAAGGATATTCCCTCACCCGACGAGAGTATGGTGGTGATTCGCTTCTCCAACCCCAAGGGCATCGACTTTCAATATTTATTGGGCATGCTGCACGATTCATGGATGACACGCCCCAACACCTTGGTAATTCCAGGTGGCAAAATGGGTTTGGCCATGCAACTGATTTTCACCCCCATGATTTTGAAGCTCATGGATATTAAACGGAAGTCCTTCTAAATAATGCGCATGCCCATACTGATTTTATTTGATCTTGATGGCACCTTAGTGGATACGGCCACGGAAATTGCCGCGGCCGTGAACCGCACCTTACAAGAAGAGAGATTGCCCGTCTGTTCGCAACCCAGTATTACCAATTGGATTGGCAAAGGAACCGCTTGGCTGTTCGGCAATGCCTTGCAAGAAGTGACCGGAGACGCCGCCATTCGCACCAGTGACTTATATGCGCGGTCGTACCCTCGCTTCTTAGACAACTACGCCGAGGGCACTGGCCAACTCAGCACACTCTACCCCCATACACGCGAAGCCCTGCGCCAACTGGCGGCAGCGGGTGTGCGCTTAGGCGTGGTCACCAACAAAGAGCGCAGCTTAACCTTGCGGTTACTGGACGCGCATCACCTCACCGACGCATTTGAAATACTGGTGGCCGGTGGCGATACCGCACAGGGCAAACCCAGCCCCGACCCGCTTTTTTTGGCCTTACAAAAGGCCGGCGTGAACGCTGATGACTGCTTATTCGTAGGAGATTCGCAAAACGATGTGGAAGCAGCACGCAACGCAGGAATTAAGGTATGGGCTTTCAACCACGGTTACAATCATGGTGAACCCATTGCCCTGGCCCACCCAGACGCAGTGATAGAGGGCTTTACCGAATTGTTAGAACGCTTAGACTCACCCCAAGCGCGCTCAGCTTAACTCATTACACTAAAAACAGAGGAAACATCATGGCTCTCATCTCAATGCGTCAATTGTTGGACCACGCGGCTGAACATGCTTACGGTTTACCCGCTTTTAATGTGAATAACCTAGAGCAGGTTAAAGCCATTATGGAAGCAGCCGATGAAACCAATAGTCCTGTGATCATGCAAGGTTCTGCCGGGGCACGCAAATACGCCGGTGAAGCGTTTCTGCGTCATCTGATTGCCGCCGCTGTTGAGGCCTATCCTCACATTCCCGTGGTGATGCACCAAGATCATGGTGCCTCGCCTGCGGTGTGCATCAATGCCATTCGCAGCGGATTCTCTAGCGTGATGATGGATGGCTCTTTAAAAGAAGACGCCAAAACCCCCTCCTCTTTTGATTACAACGTGGATGTGACGCGCCGCGTGACGGAAATGTCTCATGCCGTAGGTGTTTCCGTAGAGGGTGAATTGGGCTGCTTGGGCTCGCTGGAAAGCGGCATGGGCGAAAAGGAAGACGGTCATGGTGCGGAAGGCGTTCTGACCCACGATCAACTGCTCACCGACCCTGAAGAAGCCGCGCAGTTTGTGCGTTTAACCCATGTGGATGCCTTGGCCATTGCCATTGGCACCAGCCACGGCGCTTACAAATTTACCCGCCCGCCCACTGGTGATACGTTGGCCATTGGCCGCATTAAAGAAATTCATGCGCGCATTCCCAACACCCACCTAGTGATGCACGGCTCCTCTTCGGTGCCGCAAGAGTGGCTTAAAATCATTAACGAATTTGGCGGCAACATGGGCGTGACCTATGGCGTACCCGTAGAAGAAATCGTGGAGGGCATTAAGCATGGTGTACGCAAAATTAATATCGATACCGATTTGCGCATGGCCTCCAGCGGTGCGGTGCGTCGCTATTTGGCACAAAACCCTAAGGACTTTGACCCACGCAAATTTTTAAGCGCTGCCACCCTTGCCATGAAAGAGATTTGCAAAGCCCGCTACGAAGCGTTTGGTTGCGCCGGACAGGCAGGCAAGATTACCCCGCTGTCTCTGGAAGCCATGTCGCACCGCTACGCCAAGGGTGAATTAACCCCTCAAGTTAAGTAAACCTATTTTATTTATTTAAGAGAATTTAAATCATGACTCAGGCAGCCTCTGGCGTTCCCTATTCCACTATGGCCAACGCCATCCGCGCACTGTCCATGGACGCTGTGCAACAGGCCAACTCCGGCCACCCCGGTGCCCCCATGGGCATGGCCGAAATGGCTGTGGCTCTTTGGAGCTTGAATCTTAAACATAACCCCAGCAACCCCCAATGGGCGGATCGCGATCGTTTCGTGCTGTCCAACGGCCACGCCTCCATGCTGATTTATTCCTTGCTGCATTTAACAGGTTACAACCTGCCCATGGAGGAACTCAAAAATTTCCGTCAGCTGCACAGCAAAACACCGGGGCATCCTGAATACGGCCTAACTCCAGGGGTTGAAACCACCACCGGCCCCTTGGGGCAAGGCGTTACCAATGCCGTGGGCATGGCCTTAGCCGAGCGCATGATGGGTGAACAGTTCAATAAACCCGGCCACACCATCGTGAACCATTTCACCTACACCTTCATGGGTGATGGCTGCCTCATGGAAGGCATTAGCCACGAAGCCTGTGCCTTGGCCGGCACTTTGGGGCTTAACAAACTCATCGCCTTCTGGGATGACAATGGCATCTCCATTGATGGCCATGTGGAACCCTGGTTTTCCGACGACACCCCCATGCGCTTTGAAGCCTATGGCTGGCAAGTGATTCGCCATGTGGATGGTCATGATGTGGCCGCCGTATCCGCCGCTATTAAAACCGCACAAACCAGTGCCAAGCCCACCCTTATTTGTTGCAAGACCGTGATTGGTCAGGGCAGCCCCAACAAAGCGGGTACGCATGATGTGCATGGAGCCCCTTTGGGTGCTGCTGAAATTACTGCTTCTCGTGCCGCCATTGGTTGGGAATATGGTCCTTTCGAAATTCCTGCTGCGGTGTACAGCGCTTGGGACGCTCGCCCCCGTGGTGAAGCCGCTGAAAATGATTGGAACCAACGCTTCGCTCTCTATCAAGCCCAACATCCCACGGAGGCCGCCGAGTTTATCCGCCGCACTAAGGGCGAGTTGCCTGCTGATTTTGATAAGGCCGTCACCCAATATATTACCAAGTGCCAAGAGAAGGCCGAAACCATTGCCTCACGCAAAGCCAGTCAAAACGCCTTAGAGGCCTTAAGCCCCGGGTTGCCCGAGTTTTTTGGTGGCTCGGCAGATTTGACGGGATCGAACCTCACCAACTGGAGTGGCAGCCGCCCCCTTAAAAAAGGCGTGCCCGGAAACTACTTAAGCTACGGCGTGCGTGAGTTTGGCATGAGCGCCATTATGAATGGCGTGGCCTTGCATGGCGGACTAATCCCCTACGGTGGCACTTTCCTTACCTTCTCGGACTACAGCCGCAACGCACTGCGCATGGCCGCCCTCATGCGCCTGCGCTCTATCTTTGTGTTTACCCATGACTCCATTGGGTTGGGTGAAGATGGCCCCACCCACCAGTCCATTGAACATGTTTCAAGCTTGCGCTTGATCCCCCATCTGGACGTTTGGCGCCCTTGCGATACCACCGAAACGGCGGTGGCCTGGGCCGCGGCTGTAAAACGCCACAATGGTCCCAGCGCGTTAATTTTTAGTCGCCAGAACCTGCCCTTTCAGGCCCGCACTCCGCAGCAAATCGCCGACATCGCCCGTGGCGGCTATGTGTTGAAAGAAGCCAGCGCCAAAGCAAAAGCGGTATTGATTGCCACGGGCTCGGAAGTGGGTTTGGCCTTGGAGGCGCAAAAACTCTTAGAAGCCGAAGGAGTTGCCACCCGCGTGGTATCCATTCCTGCCACCTCAGTCTTTGACACCCAAGATGCGGCGTACCGTGCCAGCGTGTTACCCAAAGGAGTGGCTACCGTGGCTGTTGAGGCGGGTTCCACGGGGCTATGGTGGAAATACGGTTGCAGCGCCGTATTGGGCATTGATACTTACGGCGAATCGGCTCCTGCCGGTGCTCTATTCAAGCATTTTGGTCTCACCGCTGAGAACTTAACCAAAACCGTTAAAGACGTCTTGTAATTATTGTAACGCAACAACTCAACCGGTATATCGGTTGGGTTATTGTATTTGCCGTACTGTATGACAATTTTGTTGCGCTTTTGCCACCCAAACTCTTGACGGATTAGAGTTAATATTAGACACTCACCACAGCGTAAGCACCATTTAAAAATAACAACAATAGAAGCGTTAAGTCCATAACGCCGAAAACAACCATTTTTTAGGGGGTCATACAATGAAGTTATCTAGCCTGTTCTCTAAGGTAAAAGGATCTATTCTTTTGCTTTTGGGTGTGGCGTCACTGGCTGTTTCACTAGACGCCAGCGCCATTCCCGTATTTGCACGACAAACTGGATTTAAATGCGTGGCCTGCCACGTGGGTGGGGAATATCCTCAACTCACGTCCTTGGGTCGCTATTTCAAGTTGACAGGTTACACCCAGGGTGACGCGAAGGACTTCTGGAACCTCACCACCAATATTGATCGCCCACCCGTGGCCATCATGTTGCAATCCGCACGCCAGTACTATGCCAACAATAAGGCGCAGCAAAACGGCACCAACCCAACTTCTGCATACGATATGCAAGTAGTGAGTATATTTGCAGGTGGCCACATAACAGACAACATCGGTGCCTTTGCCCAGTGGACGGGTAATAAATATGATGGCAATACGACAGCAGGAAACCAATATGGTGGAGGTGCTTCGGGTAGCGACAATACCGAATTCCGCTACGCCAACCATGTAGTAACCAAGGACGCCGATTGGATCTTCGGTTCTTATCTCAATAACCGCATCACCATGTCAGACGTGTGGAACACCACAGAAAATTGGAATTCCCAATGGATTGGCTACTTTAACGGCGGTAGTGCACAAGCCCCAACAGCCTTTATCAATGGCGGCGCGTCACAACATAGCGTGATTGGTTTGGGTGCTTACGTGTTTAAAGACAAAACATGGTATGCAGAAGTGGCCGCCTATAAGTCTCAGACACATGGCCTCTTTTCCATCATGACGCAAAACTCTTCAGCAGGCCCAACCTTACTGGATACTTCACCGTATTTTAAATTGGCCTATAACAAAGAGTGGGGTCCACATAATCTAGAGCTGGGCGTACATGGCATGGTTGGCTATGCACATAACACTGGTGTAGGACTTGCTTACTCCGATTGGACGGGTTCTGTTAGCACCTATCGCGATGTGGCCTTTGAAGCGCAATACCAATACATTTTGGATCCCCATTACTTCTCGGCGCATTTCCGCTACACCCATGAGAACGCCAGCAACAATGCCGATCAAATTGGTATTGGTGCAAGTGCAGCCAATCCTACAAATATACTAAATGAGACTTGGGCTGATATTACCTACATCTACAAAGCCCAATACGGCGCCATGCTGTTCTACAACGGAGCCAGAGGTACCAATGACGCAGTTCTTAACCCCCTGAGTGCCACAGGAAGCCCTGATTGGGATTCTTGGAACCCCAGCATATTCTGGGCACCCTACCAGAACATACGTATTGGTTATACCTATACGTTCTATACCAAAATGGCTGGCAGCAGTTCAGCCAGCGTAGGAGGGACCAGTGCCTTCACGGGATTGAGCCCACATGATTTCAACACCGGCATGCTCTACGCCAGTCTTGTTTACTAATTAGGGGATGAATATGAAAAACATATCAAAAATTCTGACCCTATCCGCCATGGCATTGGCATTAGGGGCTTGCTCCAACATTGAACAAAGCCGCAACCTGGATAACGAGAAGGTGACAGGCAATACCCTGGCCCAACAAGTGTGCTCCACTTGCCACGGCTTGAACGGTCAATCCATTAACCCCACCTTCCCCAACTTGGCTGCGCAATCGAAAGATTACCTATCAGCTGAAATGACGGAATTCAAGGAACATAGCCGTCGGGATCCAGCGGCTCAGGCCTTTATGTGGGGCATTGCGCGCAACTTCACGGATAAACAAATTGCAGAACTATCCGAGTACTTCTCCAAGCAAGCCTCTCCTGTTAATAAAACCTACAGCGACCCCGCTTTGTTGCCCGTGGGTAAGAAAATATTTGAGGAAGGCGCCTTGGAAAATGGCGTTCCCGGCTGCAACGGTTGTCACGGTGTGAATGCCGAGGGCTTGGGCCCTATTCCTCGTCTGGCGGGTCAGCACGCGGATTATCTGTACAAGCAGCTGATGATTTTTGGTTCGGATTATGACGAAGTGGAAACCAAGCATGAAGATAATCTGGAACGTGGTCATGGCGCTGTAATGGAAATTATGGCCCACGGTCTTACCAGCCAACAAAAACTGGCTGTGGCCACATACTTGCAATCACTGAAGTAAACCTTAAGTTGTAGGGCGTCTTCGGATGCCCCGTGCTTCATCCAAACGCCCCGCTTATGCGGGGCGTTTGCATTTGTAATGGGACTCATTCTTGACGCCACTTTAGCAGGGTCGGGACGCTGATTTAACCACTTTACATCAGCATAATCTTGGCGCACCATAATGTTACCTGGGGGGTAATGGGCGTAATATTCGCCTTCTTGAATGTATACGGAGAATCATCATGAACCCCTCCTCAAATCACCCTTTCAAACAATTCCTCACTATTTTAACCCTATGCGCATTGCCTTCATTGGCCTTAGCCGATGAAGCCAATGACGTCCTAAAAGCACGCATTAATGACGTTGTTCAAGCCGCTGAGAAAGTCACTTTAAGTTATAAACAATTGCGCACTGATGTAATGGCCAACAACGATGAAGCGGTAGAAACGGATAAACGCGCCGTTGAAGCCGCTGAAAAGAGTTTTCGTAAAGCCCAGCAGGGGGCGCGTAAGCAGATTAACGCCATGCATGTGAAGGCCACCGAAGGCAAGTAACGCAGCCTAGGTCTTGGTGCCGGGTTCTTCCCCGGTAGTGATTGAGCCTGTACGCGCAAAGTGGGAATGTTTTCCGTCTGCGCAGGCGGGGTGAATGGTATTGCTTAAAAAATGAGCTAGGTGATGGGGTGGCTGATGGGGCTCGAACCCACGACAACCGGAATCACAATCCGGGGCTCTACCAACTGAGCTACAGCCACCATTGAAGGCGAAAACAATCTTTTTGCCAGTACAAAGTTCACCAATTGGCATGCCCGACAGGAATCGAACCTGTAACCCCCAGCTTAGAAGGCTGGTGCTCTATCCGATTGAGCTACGGGCACCCGTCAGGTACTGCTTAAAATTGGTCGGGGTGGAGAGATTCGAACTCCCGACATCCTGGTCCCAAACCAGGCGCGCTACCAGGCTACGCTACACCCCGAACCGCCCATTATCCCCATTGCCACCGTAAAAATCAAATTACCAGATGACATCGGCTCCCGCAGGAGGGGTGAAATGAAAAGTATTGACCCCAAAGATGGGCTGTTTATCCAGATGATTAAAGCGAATGGAGATGGTGTGGCCAAAGCTGTCTTGCAATTCCATACGGGCCAAGGAGTCCGCCCCAAACCCTAAGCGAATATGCTCAAAGCCTGAATCGGTGTTTTTGGGCGTGGCGTCCACCCATTCCAGGGCCTCACTCACCCCACCCTCTTTTAAGGTAAAACCCTTCTCTAGGGCGTTGTCTCCGGCCAATAAGGCCGCAGGAGTGGAACCCAGGCTTTGGGTTAACTTTTTACGGGTCACTTGGCGCAAATCCGGGTCCCAAACCCACAGGGTCTGGCCATCGCCCACAATGGTTTGCGGAAATGGGCTGCGATACTCCCAGCGAAATTTGCCCGGTCTGGAAAACTCAAAGGTGCCCGTGGAGGCGGCGCCCTCTGCTTTCCCTTGGGCGTTGAGCGTGGTCTGAGTGAATTCAGCACGCCCATTTTGCGTGCCGCTCACAAACTGTTTCAAACGTTCCAGTCCGCTGGCGTCAGCGTGCAAGGCCAGCAACAGCAGGATAGGGGTCAGACCCCACCAGGGGTCAGACCCCTGGGGGGGTCTGACCCCTATCTTAACCCCGGTTTTATTCTCCACCAGGCACCAACACTTCGCGATTGCCATTGGTGGCCATGGAGGACACCAGTCCTGCTTTTTCCATATCTTCAATAAGACGTGCGGCGCGGTTGTAGCCAATGCGCAGATGGCGTTGTACCAATGAAATAGAGGCACGGCGCGACTGCAGCACAATGGCCACAGCTTGGTCGTAGAGCGGATCCCGCTCGCCTGAGGCGCCATCTTCACCGGTGCCACCCAAAGCTTGCTCCGCGGCAATGGCAGCACCGCCATCCAACAGACCATCAATGTAGTTGGGTTCCCCTTGGCGTTTTAAGAAGTTCACCACGCGGTGCACTTCATGATCCGCCACATAGGCGCCATGCACGCGCTGCGGGTAACCGGCCCCTGTGGGCAGGTACAGCATATCCCCTTGTCCCAACAGAGCCTCGGCCCCCATCTGGTCCAGAATGGTTCGGGAATCCACACGACTGGATACTTGAAACGATACACGGGTGGGAATGTTGGCTTTAATTAAGCCGGTGATTACATCCACGGAGGGGCGCTGGGTGGCCACCACCAAGTGGATGCCGGCGGCGCGCGCTTTTTGCGCAATGCGCGCAATGATCTCTTCCACCTTCTTGCCCACCACCATCATCAAGTCCGCCAACTCATCAATCACCACCACCACATTGGGTAATGTAGACAAGGGTTCGGGTTCGTCCGGAGTTAAGGAGAAGGGATTGGGAATGGGGGATTCTGCTTTCTCCGCATCGGTAATTTTAGTGTTGTAGCCGGCTAAATTGCGCACACCCAAAGTGGACATAAGCTTATAGCGCTTATCCATTTCCACCACACACCATTGCAGCGCATGCGCCGCTTCTTTCATGTCCACCACCACAGGTGCCAACAGATGGGGAATGCCGTCATATACAGAGAGCTCCAGCATCTTGGGGTCCACCAATATGAGGCGCACTTGTTGCGGCGTGGCTTTATACAGCAGGCTTAAGATCATGGCGTTAATGGCCACAGATTTGCCAGAACCCGTAGTACCGGCCACCAGCAAATGCGGCATTTTGGCCAAGTCCACCACCACGGGGTTACCCGCAATATCCTTACCCATGGCAATGGTAAGGGGGGATGCCATGTCACCATAGGCGGCGGAACCAATAATTTCAGACAAACGCACCACTTCACGGCGCGGATTAGGAATTTCTAACCCCATACAACTCTTACCCGGAATGGTTTCTACCACGCGGATGTTGCCTACGGATAAGGCGCGCGCCAAATCTTTTACCAAGTTTACAATCTGACTGCCCTTCACACCCACCGCCGGTTCA
>Ga0007881_1000719_pt1 | contig 14210 bp, 12 predicted proteins | sample CryBogCBH12Aug09_FD_70959 | JGI IMG/M metagenome (GOLD analysis project Ga0007881, IMG submission 70959) | Freshwater microbial communities from Crystal Bog, Wisconsin, USA - CBH12Aug09 | ecosystem: Environmental > Aquatic > Freshwater > Lake | place: Crystal Bog, Wisconsin, USA | collected... | reverse complement strand
CGTCGCCGCCGCCGAGCACGACCCGTTCGCGGCGCTGGTGTTGCTGGTGGAGCAGTATTTGGGGGAGCAACTGGCGACCCCGCGGAAAGTGTCGGTGTGGTACTCGTTTTGGGGGGAGGCGAACTCCCGCGCGGAGTACTTGGACATCTGTGGCCAACGCGACCAGAAATTTGAATGGCTCGTGCAGCGCTTGATCGAGCGCTTACTCCAACGCTACCCCAACCCCCACTACGACGCGGGGGCCATCGCTATGGGGCTCATTGGGATTTTAGAGGTCTTGTGGCAGTTCATCGCTTTCAAAGACGAGGCCCAGTTCGATCGCCTGGCGCTCAAAGCGCAGGCGTTTAAGTATTTGAGTTCGCTCTTCCCCGCAGCCCCGTGGCCGCACGCGACCAAAAGCGCTCCGGCGACGCGCGTGGGTGCCTGGCAGGTGGTGGCCACGCTCGATGAGATTCCCGACCGCGGCGGGCTGTGTGTGGAGACTCAGGTGGGTTCCTTATTGCTCTGGGTCGATCCCGAACGCCACGGTGACACTGCCGCTAAAATCATTAACGCCAGTTTCAACCACTGTCCCAGCGATGGGCAGCGCGTGAGCGCCGAGGGGGTGTTTGCGGCGGATTTGAAGTGTGCGCTGCATGGACACGCCAAAGCCGCGCTGCTTCACAAAGACATCGATCGCCGGCTGGAGGTCAAATTGACGCAAGAGCTGGTGTTGGTGCGTTTACACGCCCCCACCTAAGCGGCAGCGCGTGCAGTGCGTGCAGCGCGAGCCGCGTTTGGGCCGAATGAGCGCCCAGACGAAGCGCTGCCCACTTTAGGCAGAGGCTTGCGCTCGACCGACGGTGCACCGGGGGAAGCGGCGGGTGCTTTACAAGCGCCGAAGCGATGCGCTATGGTTAACCGATCCCCACCACGAAGGGAGCGCCGATGCGCCCGCTCACGCGACGACAAGCCCTGTCCTGGGGTCTACTGGCCCCGATGAGTCTAGGCGCCTCGCCCGCTCAACCCGCCGCGGCCGGCATTAAAGCCGATCTGTTGGTGGTCAACGCCACCATCCTCACCATGGATGAGTCCACCCCCACGGCGAGCGCGCTCGCCGTGAGCGGCGGTCGTATCCTGGCCGTGGGCAGTCGTGATGAGCTCATGGGATTAAAAGGCCCGCACACCGAGGTGTTGGATCTGAAGGGGCTGACCGTGTTGCCGGGTTTTATTGACGCGCACTGTCATCCCGGTGAGACCGAAGAACTTTTTGATGTGAACGCGGATGTGCGCACGGTGGCCGAGATACAGCAGCGCTTGCGCGCCAAAGCGCAAACGACCCCGCCCGGACAGTGGGTGCGGGCGTTTAAATTTGACGACACCAAGTTGGCCGATGGGCGGGTTTTATCGCGGGCGGATTTGGATGCGGCCGTGCCCGACCATCCGGTGCGGGTCGATCATCGCGGCGGCCACACGAGTTGGTTCAACTCGCGGGCCTTTGCCCTGGCGGGCATCACGGCCAGTACTGCGGATCCCAGCAATGGGCGATTTTATAAAGACGATCACGGCCAGTTGCAAGGGGAGGTGGCCGAGCGCGCGCGTGATGTGTTTGATACGGTGGGGGTGTTTGCGAGCTTTAGTGAGGATGAAGTGCGCACGCGTTATCAGCAGGCCACGGCGTTTTTCTCCAAAAAACTCGTTGCCGCGGGGTTGACCTCGGTGCACGACGCCTGGACCGTACCCGAAAAACTGCGCGCCTATCAGGACGCCGATGCCAATGGCGAGCTTTATCATCGCGCCACCGTCATGCCGGTGGGGATGGGGGAGCGTTCCCTCTATGCGCTTTTGAGCGAGGCCGGTGTGATGTCGGGCTTGGGCAATGAGCGCGTGCGCATTGGGGCGGTTAAGTTCTGGGCGGACGGCTCCGCGTCTGAGCGCACCATGCGCATGAGCACCCCGTTTGTGGGCAAGCCCAATGACTATGGAATCTTGGTCATGGATCAACAAGAGATCCACGCGGCGGTGGAACGCGCCCACCGCCACGGGTGGCAAGTGGCGATACACGCCAACGGCGATGTGGCCATTGATATGGTGTTAAATGCCTACGAGCGCGTGCAGAGCCTATGGCCACTGCCAGACCGGCGGCATCGCATTGAACATTGCACCTACGTGACCCCGGCCTTGGTTAAGCGCATCAAGGACACGGGCAGCATCCCCACGCCGTTTTGGACCTATGTGTATTATCACGGCGAAAAGTGGGCTGCGTACGGAGACGACAAGCTGCGCTCCTTCTTTGCCCACCGCTGGTTTTTAGACGCCGGAATCAAAGTGCCCGGCGCGTCGGATTACTCGCCGGGACCGTTTGAGCCGATGATGGCGTTGCAGAGTTTGGTGACCCGCACCGACAGTCGTGGCCACGTGTGGGGCGCCAATCAGCGCGTCTCCATCGCCGAGGCGTTGCGCATCGCTACGATTAATGGCGCGTTTGCATCGAAAGAGGAGCATCTCAAAGGCTCGTTGACGCCGGGTAAGGTGGCGGATTTTGTGGTGTTAGGTCAAAACCCATTGACGGTGGATCCGTTTGCCCTAAAAGACATTCCCATCGTGCGCACCGTGGTCAATGGCAAAACCGTGTTTGCGGCCTAAGGTCACGGGTGCCGACGCGCAAAAAATCAATCGGCCCGTTCGATCGAGTCCGCCATTCACCCATTTCAGTGTGCGGGATGCTCCGCCACGCCGGTCTTGGCAGTGGCCACGTTCCTAACGCAGCGGCGGAAAAGTTAACCGCCGGACGTTGAATGACAGGCGTATCGATCGAGAAGAAACCAACGCGCTTGTCTTTAAGTATGGCCTGCGCTCAATGGCGCCGCCCGCCAGGTCTTAAGAAGAGCGTCCATTTGCTTAAGCGGATGATCACGCCTCTAAGCGGATCCGCGGGTACTGTTTAGCTGTAAGAACCGGGGGGAGGGGGAAATAGAGTTTCTATACCACCATAACACCATACCGCTTGTGTATGGCAACGCCCAACTGAGACCAGTTGGGCGCTTAATGTTGGTGGTGTAGGGGTGTGTGAATTGTAACCGCCCCTTCACTTCTCTGCGCTAGCGAGCGCTAGGGAGCGGATTCTAGAGGGGAAGGATATTGATTGCAAGGCCCACGGCAGACTGCGTATGCAGACAATTCACCTCGGTTTCAGCGACACACATTGCCTTGAGTTCGATTGCGCGAAAATCAATCGAACTGCGGACCATCCGGCGCGACAACGATCCGTTCCGGGGAATCGACGTCAAGATGAACGACTGATCCACAAGGTGCGGGGATAAATTGAACGCACCACAGATTCACTGCAGTATTCACGGTCCGAATCAGTCCAGCAGCACGCGATTACACTAGGGTGATCGGCCGCGCCACCTCTGGCCGCCGCGCTGAGCAAGCAGTTTGAAGGTTCGCCTCCCGAGAGAGAATTCGGAGCATGGCTTGATCGTTGTGAAAGGCGCGGAAAGCATCAGCCACTGCGCGGTCGAGAAAGGTGGCCGTGGTCTGCCCGTCAGCCGGATCTGAAACGACGCCATCCGGGATGTCCCTCGACCAGCTTCTGGCAGCTCGAAATCCGCTCACCAGGTGCGAAAAGTAGGGCCACGCGTGGTCAAGATGCGCGTCGTCGATGGATACCAGCTTTCCGGTCAACTCGCACTCAACCCGCCCCTGATCGTCGCTGTACTGTGCGAATGCCTGTTTCTTGGCTTGGATGAGGTCGAGTGCGACGGCCTGCCGGCAGGCGTTGTAGAAGTCCTGCGAACGTCCCTTCGGCTTGCCCTTAACTGCGTCGATGTACGAGAAGTCGGTAGCGCTGCCGTCCTGACGAACAACCCAGAACCCCGAACTGCTCCACCCGGTCCCCGTATTCAGACGCCGCTCGAATCTGGCGATCTGGCCTGCCCCTTTCGTAGGCTCCCCTACCGCGTCGAGCACTGGGTCATACCGCTCGATGAGCGCCGCAAGGTCTACTTGATCGTCCTGGTCTGTGACGCACTGACCATCCTGATACCGGTGTAGCAGTGCCTTGAAATGCTCGAGTGCGCTGCTTTGGGTCCGGAAGCTCCGGGCACCAATCACGACGGGCTTTGCCATTCTTACTCCTCTATTCTTGGGTCAGCGCAACAGAATGAACGCGACCACGACGATCAGCAGGCCCCTTCGTGGGCCTCTCGCCGGCTCCCCGAATTAGCGTGGCCGCGGTCTTGTCGCTAACCACGTTCAATACTCCGTTTTTACAAGCGAACCGAAGCCCTCAAAGCATTGAAAGCCATTCTTGTTCTTGTGAGACGGCAATGTTGCATCATAGGTTTTCCGGCGAAATTGCTTCCCACAACTCGGGCACTTGAATACATAGGTGGGACCGGTCCGCCTGGTCAGCACTTTTGTGACTCTTCCAACTGAGGCCTTTGGTCGCGAGTGGATTGATTGTCTTGGTGCGGCGAAGCGTTGAACCGGCGGCGCCGCCAACAGTCCGGTCGGGGTCAGTTCAATCTGGTATCGGGGGTTGAAAGTCATTTTGCTGACCTCGATACCTTGAATCCGATCCACCCGATAGGTTCTAGATTCCCCGGTTTCATGTTTAACGGCACAAAGCAGCAGATTTCCGTCTAGGCTTCGGCGTAACGAGTACGGCTCAATCAGCCTCCACGAATCCTGATAGCGCAAATTGACGCACAGTCGGTTTGCGGCAGCGAATCTGACGGACTCCAGAGGAACTGCCTCACGCCATGCATAGACCATCGCGGGAGGTCGCCACGCGTTGTCGACCGGTCGATCCGCTGGCGCTGATCCCAATGATAGTTTTTCTACCTCGCCGTAAAGCCAGCGAAAAACGTTCGGAATCTCATTCCAGAACTGCTCGAGATCTGGCAATACGGGCAACTGATGGGCAAGCATGTCTTCCCACTCAGCGGCCAACTTGATTTTGGCATCCTCACGCAACAGACTTTCGAGGGTCGGGACAGGGATGCCTTTGAACGCGCATTTTTCCTGCAGCGTTTTCAACACCACAGCACGATCAGGCCGAATCTCGTCATGCCTGTACAAGTGCACGACGTCGTAAAGATCGCGGGGACGCTCCCGCTCAGCCAGCGCTCTCATCTTCTCGGCAAAAACCTCCTCGAAACAGTAGCTCAAGACATGGATGCCATCATCCGGACAGTCACTGTACGGATGATGAACCACTCTTTTCTGTGGCGGCAGTACGAGCTTCTCCTTGCTGGTCAGGTCGAACTTGATCCGCGCCAGGTTGCGCTTTTACATGAGAGGGCCGACGTAATAGACGCGCCCCTCCGCGTAGCGGCCCCCTTCGAACACGGACAACTTGAACCGAATTTGCTCTCCTGGGATCTCGATGCCGCTCTGTTCATAGATCCATTCCGCCATTTGACGGAATGCCTGCAGCAGGTAACCCTCATCGAGCTGGGATTCCGCCGTCACCGTGAAATCCAGATCTTCGGAAAATCGATACGTCTCGAAGTAGCATTTCTTCAAGCACGTTCCGCCTTTGAAGACCCAGTTTTCCGAAAGGTCGGGAGTCGCGGCAATGCCAGCCAGCAGCCAGCCGAGGACGTAATCCTTTTCAACGACGTGCAGATCCAGCGAAAGTTCGCGCGCCAGTTCCGATATTTCCTGCTTTTCGATCACTTCAAACCCGCCTTCCAGTCGCAGGGCACCCATAGCCGCCACCGCATCACCAATGCCTCAGCAGGCATTTTGGGATCAATACGTGCGTTACCCATCGTCAGATGGTGCTGGCATTTTTCGATCGCCTCAGTCTCCTGCGGTGCATTGGTTTCCAGCAGAAAGCCCAGGCGTTTGAATACCGCACCGTTGCCCAAGCGTTCCGCATACTCTAATAGTTGACCGAGATTCTTTGCATCAGAAGTGAGGTAGTTTTTGAACATATCCTGGACGGAGCGAATACCGCCGCCAAGCTGCGGGTCGGACAGCATGTCCAGCATCGTTCTGGTGGGATTGGAAACTAAAACTTTCACTGAGCCGCGCCAAACCGTTTTCAGCCCGAACATTTTCCCCGGGGCAATGGTGGAGGCCCAAAATGCCGCCCCTTTAAGCGTGGGTTTTCTGTTCCGTGGGCGAGTCGTGGTCACCACCACCGTCGTCCGGAAAATCTGTTCCGTCAGATCCCAATGCTCAGCCGCACTCCAGCCACCGATGTAGCACGGCGAGTAGAGACTGACGGCGACCAGCCAAGGATCGTCGAGTGGCAAATCAGACCGTTCGGCCTCCAACGGCACGGGCACGTAGAGGCCCCGGGCTACCCGCGACAACCAGCCCTTATTGCACCACCGTGCCAGCAACTTCGATGCATCAGCTTGGTCAAGCTCCATGATCCTCGCAGCTTGCTCATTGGTAATCGTTCCCTTTGTGCCGCGCATGACAGCGGACAAGCGCTCTCGATCAAGCTTGCCCAAGCCAGACAGGTGATGGTTTAAGTTTTCCATGGCGCTATTACTCACATATTGTACGAATTATGGCGCTCGCGATGTACTAAGTCAATCCGTAAGAGCGATTATTCTCTTAATATACGAATATATGCGCTCGCGATAAACTTATCCGGCTGACTTTCATTGGGCCGCATTGAGGATCCAACAACCGCAAGCCCGAACCCCCAATTTCACTATCGAACCACCGGCCAGATGATAAAGACCGCAATCGGAAGCCCACTGCAATACGATCAATATGGGAACCTATTGACAGTTCCCATATAGGGAACTTATAATTCAAAGCGTGATGGGAACATTGGCAACCTGGTATGCAACTAGTCGGCCTCCTCAAATTGGACGCGTTCAAGCAAACGCACGCGGATTCTCGCGGGCCACTGGACGCCTGGCAAACGGAAGTTGAGGCAGCGAGCTGGAGTGGGTCGCAGGAGATTAAAGACCGCTACCCAAGCGCCAGCTTCCTGGCTGACAACAGGGTGATTTTCAACATCAAGGGAAACACCTACCGATTGGTGGTGAAAACCAGATACCAGAATGGGATTGTTTTGATCGAATGGATTGGCACTCACGCCGAGTACGACAAGCAGGATTTCAAAGGGCGGCGCAAGTGATTAGACAGGAGGAAAGGAGCATAACCATGAAGCAGCAGGTGCGAGTCATTAAAACGCAGCGCGATTACGACGCGGCGATCGGTCGTCTGTCCGCACTGATGGACGAGGAATTGGCCTCCGGCTCTAATGCAGAAGCCGAACTGGAACTTCTTGCGTTGGTGATCGAGTCCTACGAGCGCAGCAAGATTGCGCCGGTGAGTCCGGATCCGATTGAAGCGATTCTTTTTCGTATGGATCAGCAGCAGTTGGGCAAGAAAGACTTGGTGCCCTATATCGGCTCACTGTCAAAGGTGTCGGAAGTGATTTCACGGAAGCGGCCACTCAGTCTTTCGATGATTCGAAAACTGCACGCGGGCCTGAATATTCCGGCGGAAGTTCTCATTGGTGACTCCGATGATACGGACGTCGATCTGTCCTCAGAACCCCAATACAACTATGCCAAGTTTCCCGTTCAGGAAATGTGGGAGCGAGGCTACTTCCCCGACTTCAAAGGCGGGGTCAAGCAGGTCAAGGAATACGCTGAAGACCTGGTCAGAAAATTCATGCGGGGCGTGCTCGGCGATATGGAGCGCTCCGTTCTCCTGCGTGCGCGGCTCCACCAAAGTGGGTCCCGGGTCATGGATGAATATGCGCTGCTTGTTTGGCGCATTTGCGTCCTGAAAAAGGCGCGCACCATAAATCTGTTCTCACAATACAAGGATGGCATCATCACTGACGAGTGGTTGCGCGATCTGGCCAAGCTGTCCAGATTCGAGAAAGGGCCGCATTTGGCGCGGGAGTTTTTGGCTGATAACGGTATTGCGCTAGTCATCGAGCCGCATTACAAGAAGACCTATCTGGATGGCGCGGCCATGCTCGATGGCCGCACTCCAATCGTTGCGTTGACGCTTCGGCACGATCGCCTGGATAACTTTTGGTTTGCGCTAATGCACGAATTGGTTCACGTGCAAAAGCATTTAAAGGGAACGCATGTGTTCATTGCCGACAATCTCGACGACAAAACGCGATCGAGTCAAGAAGAGCATGAAGCGGACCAATGGGCGCGTGATGCGCTGATTCCGGCAGCCGAGTGGGAAAAGTCTCCCGTAAAGACCACCGGCAGCGCAGCAAGTGCGATTGCACTTGCCGACAAATTGCGGATTCATCCTGCTATCGTTGCCGGGCGGGTTCGTTACGAGACAAACAACTGGCGCGCACTTACAGGCCTTCTAGGCGCAAAGGGCGTAGTCCGAGGCAACTTTGAAGATCAACTGGGAGAGCCACAAGCGCACACCAGTTAAAGGATGTGGATCAACCGAAGGGTCGATCCATATAGGCGGGGCTCGCCTGGGTAGCGCTAACTACCCAGGTGAAAACGATCTCCGAAGAAACCGCCGCCGTCAGACAGCTGCGAGTTTCGCTGATTTTTTGCTGGGCCGCAAGAGCCAGTCAATAATCATAGGAAATCGGCCTCAATGTAGCAACTGCTCATTTATAGGAGAATTTATCATGAGCAACACGTTGAAGCCGGGTACTCCGGCACCAGAATCGGGTCAATACCAAAACCCCAAGACAGGAAATGAGGTAACCGGTGTGCAGGGCAAGCCCCTTCCGCCGACCATCCATCGGTGATGACGCTGCGGCCGGTTTGCGATCCGCCATTGACCAGAGCCGTGCCAGTCGCGACGCCTTGGGCGTTCGACAGCGGCCACGGCATAAAGATACTCCCAGGAAGACTGCCAACGTGATTGGACGACCCGTTTCGCCATCCAGTTTATCCGGCGAACTGCGCAATGTGGCACACGCATATGTTGTTGGCCGGACTCAATGTCTGCGTGTGCCAACATCGGCGTGGTTCTGCCCCGCTTTTTGAGAACAGAGAACAGAAAAGAATCTAAATGGCGGGGTTTTTGGGCAACGTGTGGTGGTAACGCAGACCTGCCTGCACACGCAGATCTGGGCCCCGCCCCGCGTGGTGCGGGGCGAAGCCAGAAATGACAAAGCCAACCCAGACGGGTTGGCTTTGAAAACTGGTGGAGCGGAGGAGGATCGAACTCCCGACCTTCGCATTGCGAACGCGACGCTCTCCCAGCTGAGCTACCGCCCCATAGCAGACCACTATATCATCGATTGCCCCGAATCTCAATGTGCGGCCGACCTGAGGCGATGAATGTTCATAACGCCTGCGAGTGTAATGACGATTTTGGACGGCGTTGCCTGCGTTTAGAGGCTGGCCTGTTTTAATCGTGTGTGAAGGACGGGGCCTTGGACACGGGCGTGCGGTTGTCCGGTATTCAATTCATTTTTCCAGTTCATTTTTCAATTCCGGTTTCCGAAGGCTTTATGATAGCCGCAGTCACAGGGAACGGATCGTCATGGCCACGCGCGCTCAAATTGGTGTTCTCATCTTGGCGGCCGGCGCGTCCAATCGCTTGGGTCGCCCCAAAGCCTTCGTTCGCGTCGGAAATCAGTCGCTCTTGGGGCTTCAGATCGCCAAAGCGCGGCGCTTGGCGCCGTCCTGGTTGGGCGTGGTGGTGACGCCGCGAATCCGCGCGCGACGACACCAGTTTTACAAACCCAATGGCCTAAACGCATCGGGTCACGCGTCGGCCTCCCCGCTGCGATGGATTGTGAATGCCCATCCGACGCGGGGCATGGGGCATTCCATCGCCATGGGCGTCGCACAGGCGCCGTCGAATCTCAAGGCATTGTTGGTTCTAACCGTCGACCAATGGGCGGTGAGCGTGCGGGATCTCAAACGACTCCTGCGCCTCCCTAAGTTGCGGGGCGCGTTTTACGCCGACACGGTCGGCGTCCCCGCGGTGTTCCCGCGACGTCTATTCAAACGCTTAACCACATTAGAGGGCGAGCGCGGGGCGAAGGGATTGTTGCGCGAGGCGACGCGCGTGGCCATGCCCAACGCCGCCTTCGATGTCGACACCGAGCGCGACCGGCGTGTGTTGAGTCGTCAGCAGACGCGGGCGATGGCGGGCTTGACTCGAGGATAAGCCTCTAAACGAGGTGGGGTCATCGGTTGAGTCCAGAGCGATTTTCGCCGCATGTTTTCAAACGCGTTTGAGGTAAAAAACGCGCCGGTTCATGGAGCACTCCCCGAACCGGCGCGATGATCTCTCAAAATGGCGAGGTCGATTGGGCGATGGACCGGCGCTCAATTGGATGGCGGGAGAGTTCAAACAAATCGGCTGCGATTTCCGCCGACTCGTCTAGGCTCGCATCAATCGCGTCGTCGGGTTTAACATCCTCGAGCGACTTGTAGGGTTCTAGGTGGTGCGCTTCCCTTAAGGTATTGAGGTGCTCCAAACGCTCTTTGTCGAGCCGGTCGCGCTCCAGTTTGCGATCGCTGAGTTTGAGGCTCACGGATTTCTCTTGACGCAATTTCTCAAATTCGGTGACCTCGTCCTGCAACACCCTAAGATCGGTCACGGATTTGAGTCGCGCTTTGTGCGACGCCGTCAGCACATCCAACCACGACTGCGGGCCGTTCAAGCGCGTGAAACTCGCGCCTTTGATCTGATCCCAGGGCAGCGCAAATTCTTTATTCGACTCGCCCACGTCGTCGGTGCTGATCAAGGAGGGCAGGGCGATGTCCGGCGTCACGCCGCGGTTTTGCACCGAGTCCCCAGTGACGCGGTAGTACTTGCCAATGGTGACGGTGAGTTCCCCAAAACTGGCGCCAGGCCCTAAGGTCCAACGATCCAAGGGGTAGAGGTTTTGCACCGTGCCCTTGCCGTAGGTTTGTTGACCGACGATGAGGCCACGGCCGTAGTCTTGAATGGCGCCCGAGAAAATTTCCGTGGCGGACGCGCTTGAGCGGTCTACTAAGACGAGCAAGGGTCCCGTCCACACCGGCGGATCGGTTGGGGTGGGCAGCGCTTCAATGCGACCGCCCGCTTCGCGCAGTTGGACGGCTGGGCCATGCGGAATGAACAAGCCCACCAAACCGGTCGCTTCACTCAAATGGCCACCGCCGTTGCCGCGCAAGTCCATGACCAAGGCGTCGATGTGCTCTTGCTTGAGTTCGTTGATGAGTTTGGCGACGTCTTTGGTGGTGCTGCGATAATCCGCATCGCCTTTGATCTTGGCGTCGAAGTCTTGATAGAAGCTCGGAACATCAATGACCCCCACTTTAAGGAGGGTGCCGTTGCGGTTCACGGTAATGGTTTTTTTCTTTTGCGCGGCTTGGGCTTCCAACGTGACTTTGTGGCGCACAAATTCGATGTGGTTTTCTTTGGAGCCAGGCGTTGCGCCCGCGGGCAAGATCGCCAAGCGCACCGCCGTGCCCTCGGGCCCACGAATCAACTGCACCACATCGTCTAAGCGCCAACCGACCACGTCCACCATGGCGCCTTGTTTGCCTTGGCCGACCGCCGTGATGCGGTCATTGGCTTTGACGAGGTTCGACGTCGCTGCCGGCCCGCCGGGGATGACGTTGATGATCGTCACGTAGTCGTCAATGAGTTGCAAGGTCGCGCCGATGCCCACGTAGGAGAGTTTCATCGCCATGTCGTATTCGGCACTGGAGCGCGGCGAGAGGTAATTGGAGTGGGGATCGTAGACGTGCGCGTAGGTGTTGAGCGTCATCTCGAACACGTCGTCGGCGCTGGTTTGGTCGATGCGCTTCAACACCCGCTCGTAGCGCTTTTTCAAAACATCCGCCGCCTCAGGCCAGCTCTTGTTGGTCAACAACAGCGATAGGGCATCGTTCTTCACCCGGGCGTGCCACAACGCGTCGCGCTCGGCCGTGTCTTTGAGCCAGGGGGCGTCTTTGCGATCAAAGGTTAAGGTTTCGGCTTGCTCAAAATCGGGCTCGGCGTTTAAGACGCGGATGGCGCTTTCAATCGCTTCTCGGTTGCGCATTTGAAAGCGCGCAAATATTTTAAACGCCGTGTCCAAATTGCCGGCTTTCAGATCTTCGCCAAATTGATCGCGAGCGCTTTTAAAACTGTCGACGTCGGAGGCCAGCAAATAGCTGTGGGTGGAATCCAGCGTCTGCAAGTAAAAATCGAACATCTCTTGCGACAGGGCTCGATTCAAGGGCGTTTGGCGATAGTGTTGTTTTTCAATGACGTCCGTCACCAAGCGCGCGATTTTGCGTTGGCGCTCGGTGGGCTTGAGTTCCCCCGCAGCGGCGCCAACATGGACGCTGGCCTGAGTCTCCTCCTTGGCGCCTCCAAACGCGGTCATCAACGAGCCCGCGAGGGCTAACAGAGGGATCATCAGGGCGAGTCGACGGGTGCGCGGAGATAACTTCATGATGGGGCACTAAAATCCTAGTATCCTTGGATGAGCAAACCGATACAGTATGGACTTTTATTTAAGGTTTTCAAGACCTTTGAGAACTTTTTGAGCTTTTTAGGACGCTGAAATGACGCCATTGGTGGTTTTAATTGGAATCGTAATGGGTTCGGCCGTGACGCTGTCGATGGGCTTCGGCATGGTGCTGGTCGTCCTCATCGTGGCCTCGCATAACCAAGCCGACATGGGGCGGGATTTGGTGCCGCTCTTTGGAAGCTTCCTCTTGTTCGTCGGCTTGGCGAGCATCGGCGCCTTGGCGTTTCTGTGGGAGTTGAAAAAACACCGGCTGCGCGTTGTGGCGCAAGGGCTCATGTGGGCGACGGTGGGGCTCATCGCCTGGCACTATTGGCCCAACTAATCGCAGCCCCGTTTGGCCGCGCCGTGGGAGGGTCCTGGGGGCGGCGACGCTGCCAAAATCGGCGCGCCAATACTCAGGTGACGAGGGCACAAGTGATCGCAAGTCGCTGAACTCAATCCGATTGTGCGCATTGACTTGGCACGGCCGTACGCGTCTGCCAATCCCACAGCGCGCGCGATTCCATTACACTCCGACATTCCCCTCTCCGTTATCCGAGGATGATCTATGCGACGTGCCCGCACCGTTTCGAACACCGCTTCGAACACTGCTTTTGGCCAGACTCCCCGCAACATCAGTGCCGCGCCGTCGGCGCCGACGTCGAAGCGGGGGGTTGTTGGGGAATCCGTGGGCTCGTCCAGCCGCCGAGTCGCGCAGGACGTGGTGCGCGCCCTCGCAGTCCTTGTTCTGGGATGCGCCAGTGCAGTGGGGGTTGTCGAGCAGGCGAGTGCAGCGACACCCGCCACGGTGGCGCCGGGCATCACCGATCAAGGCTATCGCGAGACGGTGAAGGCCTTGGGGTCGGATGCGTTTTTGGGGCGCAAGCCAGGACAGGAAGGCGCCGTCGTGACCTTGGATTATTTGGAAAAGCGGTTTAAAGCGCTCGGCTTGGCGCCGGCGTTCAACGGCCAATACCGCCAACCCGTGCCCATGGTGGAACTGACGGCGAAGCCCATTAAAGCGCTGACCTTAACCGGCGCCAATGGGACGTCGTTGGAACTGCCGTACGCCGAGAAGAGCGTGTATTGGACCCGCCGGGTCGAGTCCTCGGAGCAGATCAACGGCAGTCCGTTGGTGTTTGTGGGGTTTGGAATTCACGCGCCGGAGTTTGGGTGGGACGATTATCAGGGCGTGGACATGCACGGCAAGACCGCGGTCATTCTGATCAACGATCCGGGGTATTTTAACGAGTACTTGTTCAAAGGTCGGCGCATGACCTACTACGGGCGGTGGATGTATAAATTTGAAGAAGCGGCGCGTCAGGGCGCGACCGCGGCGATCATTGTGCATCAGACGGGACCGGCCGCCTATGGCTGGGAAGTCGTTCGAAACTCCAACACCGGCCCCTTGTTGGAAGCAGAGGCGTCGAATCGCCATTTGGATCGCGTCAATTTGGAAGGCTGGATGACCGAGGCGTCGGCGCAAGAGGCGTTTAAATTGGCCGGTGTGGATTTTAAAGCGCTGGAAGCGTCGGCTCATGAACCCCACTTCAAACCCGTGCCCTTGAATCTGACCCTCAGTGCGGCCTTTGAGAACACCATTCGTGAGGAGCGCTCGACCAATATTGTGGGCATGATCAAAGGCACGGAGCGCCCCAATGAGACGCTGTTGTACATGGCGCACTGGGATCATTTTGGACACCGCGTGGACGAGGCGGGCCAACCGCAAATCTTCCACGGCGCCGTCGACAACGGTTCTGGCATCGGCGGCATTGTGGAGATCGCGAAGGCCTTTTTAAAACAAAAC
>Ga0007881_1000691_pt1 | contig 14498 bp, 26 predicted proteins | sample CryBogCBH12Aug09_FD_70959 | JGI IMG/M metagenome (GOLD analysis project Ga0007881, IMG submission 70959) | Freshwater microbial communities from Crystal Bog, Wisconsin, USA - CBH12Aug09 | ecosystem: Environmental > Aquatic > Freshwater > Lake | place: Crystal Bog, Wisconsin, USA | collected... | reverse complement strand
GATACAAACCTAAACATTACAAATACCGTAAATCTTTACGGAGGTTACGGTGTAATTTCTGGTTGGTCTCCAAATACGACAAATACATATGACCTTGGTGTTGGTGCCAACAGCTATCAGTGGAATCACATTTATCTGCACAATGCTGCTATTGTCAACTCTGATCTTAGACTTAAAACAGATATTGAAAATTCGCCTCTTGGTCTTGACTTTATCAACTCACTTCGCCCGGTTGCTTACAAGTTTATCTCCGGTGGAAATAAAGTAGTTGTTGATGATAAAGGTAATCCTGTTGTTGAAGAAAAAGATGCTAATGGAAAAGATGTTTACAAAGTAGAATCCATTGCCGGAAAACGCACACATTACGGTTTAATTGCACAAGAAGTAAAATCAGCGCTCGATGCCGCTAATGTTGGTGACTTTGGTGGTTGGGTTATCTCTGATCTTAACGATCCAGAGTCTTACCAATCACTTGCTTACGAACAATTTATTGCACCACTTATTAAAGCAGTACAAGAGCTTTCTGCTCGCGTAACAAAACTAGGGGGATAATGTGGAACAAGAAATAGATGCAAATGAGTTATTAGAAGCTCAGAAAAATACGATTGCAAACCTCATACAAGAAAATCTCACATTAAAGATTCTTCTTGGTAAAATAGCCTCTGGGGGAAATAAACCTCAAGAGTAAGGAACAATTAAATAACACTCCAAGACCAATCTGATCTAGCAAACGTCATCTACTGTTGGACGTTCTCAATCGGTGCGATCGGGGGAGCGCTGTGGTGGGTATTCCATCGCGTAGTCGTCCACATCATAGCGGCCACAATTAGGCGCTCAAACAAAAAGAACACCCGTCTTGAAATTAAGGAGGGTGAGCTTGATCTTTAGTCGTAAATATATTCATCCAGACACAGAAGACGTCCTGACGTTCAGCGAGCAAATCTCGTGGAAAGTCCAGGGCGTTATCCGTAACTGGTGGTTCGTAATTATTTGGACACTTGTTACAGCTATTTGGTGGATGCAACCAACATGGTTCACTGATACTCATGCCTATATCAAATGGATGAACCTTGCTTCATGGCTTGCGGTTACTGTCGAACTTATCATTGGTATTGCAATGATCGGTCAGACAAAGCGCGATGCCATGATCTTGCGTGAAATTCGTAAGCTTACTAAAAAAGAAGCTAAGGACATTGAGGTAATTAAGGAGTCGTTAGATGACGAAAACCTATAATCCTCGTCCTGGTGATTATGGTTGCGTTAAAACTAACGGAATCATGGCTAAGTTAATCCGCCTGGGCACTTTGTCCAGGTGGAATCACGCCTTTATCTATATTGGCGAAGGAAGAATCATTGAAGCTAATCCCAAGGGCGTAGAAATCGGTTATGTTTCCAAGTATACAGAAGTTGCTTGGAACCAGCACGAAAAGCTCAGCGACCAGCAGCGCTTGATTATTGTTCACAAGGCTCACCAAATTATTGGTAAACCCTATGGATTTTTAGTCATTGCCGACATTGCATTGCGCATTTTGGGACTGAAGGTACTAGCCAACACTCGCATATTGGAATATCTATCAAGTAAGAACGGTTATATCTGTTCAGAACTGGTAGCTGAATGCTATGCGAAGGCTGGGATTTTGCTGACAGATAAACCAGACTATTTAGTAACGCCAGGAGATTTGGCAGAGAGGTTGATATATCAGTGACAAGCGGTCTTGATATTGTTAACATTGCTCAGCAACAAATTGGCTTTATTGAGGGTCCGGACAATAAAAACCCGTACGGAGATTGGTACGGCGTGCCAAATCAACCGTATTGCGCCATGTTCGTTAGCTGGGTGTTTGCCCAAGCTAACGTCTCAGCGCTTGTTGCGGCTGAAACCCCTAAGGGATTTAGCTATTGTCCGGCAGGTCTTGCCTGGTTCCAAAAACAAGGCTGCGTCATTAACGTCAAAGATGCCAGGGCTGGAGACATTGTTTTCTATTCCTGGACAAATGGCATTGCTCAGCATGTTGGCATTATTGAGAACGCCTCTCCGGCTGGTATTACCGTGATTGAGGGTAACACCTCAGCGGATCACGCAACAGGTTCTCAGGCTGATGGTATCGGCGTATTCCGCCGCCATCGGCCTTACCTGAACATTATGGCAATCGTTCGCCCTAAGTATCCAAACCCAGTTCGACCAGCTGTGAATTCAACCCAGAACAAGGGTATTGCCGCTGGTGTTGCTGGAGTTACGGCGCTTGGTGGCGGTGGAGCTGCGATTATGAACAGCTCAACTAGTACCACACCAGCAGCAAAAACCACGGTAATCGCAGCTCCTCCGTTTCCTGGAACTTCAGCCTTCAAGGTTGGGGCCAAGGGCACTGCAGAGCTCATTGTTGCCCGGGCTTTGGCCAATGCGGGACTGTTGCCCGCTAACTTAGTCACCAACGTATTAACAGCCGAGGAACTTGCTCTTGTTCCGATTTACCAATCTAAATATCCAGGACTTAAAGGTCACCAAGGCATTGATGCCTGGACATATACCTCAATGGTAGCTAAGGCTGGTTCATAATGTTTAAGCTGCATTATTCCGATCCCAAGGCGGTTGCTCTTGGTAGTATTGCCGCGCTAGCGGTGTGGAAGGCTTCGAATTTCGCGGTCGATCCAGGACATTTGAGCATGGTTGCAACAGCTGCCGTGACAGGTATTGCCGCTCCGGAGAAGGGCTCTGGAAGAGCGGACGTGGAGCAAGAGTCACACATTGTGACTCCATACGTAAACAACGTGGAGGAAGAATGACACTATCAAAGAAGCAATCAGATCTTATTAAGTCATATTGGCACGCGTTTATTGCGGTTGAAACTGCATTCGTTATCCAATATGCTAAAAATTACATTGCAAGTCCGCATGCAAAGTTCAATGCGGCTTCATTTGCCTACGCTGCGGTTGGTGCTGTTGCAGCTCCTGCCACACGCGCATTGGTTGCCAAGTATCCATTCTTGAGTCCTTTAGCTCTTCGTATCACAACGAAGATTGCGCAAAAAGAGACTCCAGCAGCATCGACTACACCGGCGGCATAAACTTATGCGCCTAAAAGACGCAATTGAGGAGTTCCTGAAGAATCCTCCTATTCAGCAAGGTTATTTTTGCAAAATGAGCAGAATCCTTGATGGCATGGAGTCCGACGATAGAAAAGCTGTTCTGGGTCTCGTTGACAATCACGACATATCAGCAGCAGCAATTTCTCGTCTTCTTGCGGATCATGGATTTGACGCTAAACCTGCAAACATTATGAAGCATCGCCGACGCGGTAGTAATAATGGCTGCAGGTGCAGAAAGTGATGAATGTCCTTAAAATCAGATGTTAAAGCTTTACTGAAAAGCTCACGACAGCCAAAGCCAGTAGCGAGAGTGTCCTTTCCTCAAACTATCCGGCTGCGGGTTTTGGCTCGTTGTGCTTTTGTTTGCCAGCACTGCGGCGCTGATTTGTTTGAGGTCGAGCATCACATTGACCACATTGTTCCTTTAGCTAAGGGAGGAAACAATGACGAGGATAATTTACAAGCGCTGTGCGCACCTTGTAACTTAGCCAAGGGCGCACAGGATGACCAGGGGGCTAAAATGAAACGCAAAGAAATCTTTGCAGAAGCTGATCGTTTGACATACAACGATCGGGAACAAGAATACGGAACACCACAAGAGAACTTTGCTCGAATAGCTAAGCTCTGGAGTGTTGTTCTAGGAATTGAAGTAGTCGAGCATCAAGTTGCTCTTTGCATGAATCAAGTGAAAGTGGCGCGTCTCGTTCAGAGTCCAGAAAAGCTAGATGGATGGATCGATGGCGCTGCTTACATGGGTCTTGGTGGAGAACTAGCCACCGAAAAATAATAAAAGCCGTTCACGGTCGAACCCCAACAACCCCTTCTGTTGGTGCGGTTTCCGTGAACGGCTCTTTTTTTATCTTTTGGAGTTGTAGTACTCCTCGAGCTGACGCTGACGCGCTCGCTCGCAGATAAAATCAACAAAGTTTTTTAATAGCTTTGGACCAGTAAACATGACGGTAAAGATTAAAAACAAAAAAGCCCAAGATTCTGCTGGTGACATTGGAAACATTTACTTCTCCTTATGTTGACATTGACTAATTGGATAGAGGCAATCGCCACAAATAACTTCAGCTTTTGGACAGTTGTGACCTTCTTCGCCGTAAAGAGCAAGACAAGTTCCACAAGTGTACAAATCATATTTAGCTAACAAATCAGCGCCGTACATTTGCCAGTGTGCCATTACTTCACCAACTTTTCTTGAATCATTGACGCGATTTGTTCTTCAGTTTCGGTAGAGAGAACAGTGTAATCCTCTTCATCTCCGTCTTTTCCAAAATAAAGATCATCACAAGTTCCATAAACAATGCCATCGCGCACAAAGCATGGACCAATAGCTAAAACAAAAAAACCGTCTTCATCAGCAGGTCCAGCATAAACAGTCATGCAACCTCCACCAGTATGCATAATCTGAATTGGAAGATTTGCATTTTGTTCCTTGACAAGCTCTACGACCTTAGTCATATTTAGATCTGACACTTTATTCTCCTGTTTCTCAGAACGGGGCCGTCCTGATAGCTGAAATACTACACCGGTGGAGTAGGAAAACACATATAAGAAACACCGATAAATGAGGCATTTTCTACTCCGGTGGTGTACTGTTGGGACCCTGCCCAGGATGGTCTTGGGATTTAGGGGAAGTATGAACGACGAAGATATTGCAGATCAGCTGTGGCACTGGCATAAAGAGCTAAAAAGCCACGCTAGAACAGCGGCAGAGAATAAAGCCAACTTTTTGGGCATCATTGAAAAGGCGCGCGAAGAAGGTTGGACATATTCGGACATTGCGGACTTATTGGACATTTCGGTCAGTCGCGTCCAGCAGCTGGTTCGCCAGTCCGATGGTCGAGGTCGATCTAGCTAATGCGCTTTCGTCCAGAGTGGCATGAGTACGCTCTGATGCTAGCTGAAATGGCAGCGTCGCGGAGCGAGGACCCTTGGTACCAAGTCGGTGCCGTGGTTCTTCGTCCTGACAACTCTGTCGCTGGCGTTGGTTACAATGGAGCTCCTTCGGGAGTTCAGATTGACTGGGATGACCGAGAAGCTAGACGTCCATTTGTTATCCACGCCGAAGTCAATGCTTTACGGTATTGCACTCCGACGGATACTCGTGGCGGTTTATTGGCGGTTACGCACAGGCCTTGTCAGGCTTGTTTACCGCTGATTGCAGCTCATGGAATTCGAAGAGTTTTCTTCGGCGTTCCCGTCGATCCGCAAGTATATCCGACGGATTTACTTGATAACATCGCTTTACAACTTGACATAGAAGTAACTCATTTACCGAGGGGGAATGATGCTTGATTCAATTTTTATGCGCCAAGCAGTACTTCAGAAAGAATCATTTGGACTTGATCCGGAAAATCTGCCTGAAGAAGAAAAGATTCAGTTTATTAAAGACATGATTTTAGCCGCAACTGACGAGCTTCACGAAGCTCTCGGTGAGGTAGGCTGGAAACCATGGGCAACGTCACGTCATATTAACCGTGAAGCCTTTGTTGGTGAATTGGTTGATGTACTTCACTTCATTGTAAATCTCTGGCTTGCTGTTGGAGCTACTGCTGACGAAGTAGAAATTCGTTATTTAGACAAGGCCAACAAAAACGCTAAGCGTCAGAAAGATGGCTACGACGGCGTCTGGGGAAAGTGTGCAGAATGTGGTCGTGCACTAGATGATGCCGGCGTGATGTGCTCAGTGTCTGAAGGCTGCGAATACGAAGATGGTTTTCCAAAGGATTGCGCATGATTACAATTCTTGAAGGCGTCGACGGCGTAGGCAAGACATCACATGCACATTGGTTAGCTAAAGAGACCAATGCCAAAATCATTCATGCCGGTATTCCCACAAAGAATCATTGGTGGAATGAATACATAACGTCCATCATGGACGAAGATGAAGATCAGCGCCTTATTCTTGACCGCTGGCATATTGGTGAAATAATTTGGCCTCACATCTTTGGACGCAAGTCTTTATTTGAGAGGAACACTTCATTTATTTTGTGCCACAACACGCTCCTTGAGCTTGGTGCACAGATTAAGATAATCTACAGAAACACCGATTGCATTACGACTACGCTCATGATGCGCGGCGAACAAGATCAGATTGACAATGTTCTGAAAGCTCAGGACATGTACCTTGACCTTGCCGATAGAGTACACGGCATTGAAGTTGTCGACTCAGATACGCTTGGAAGGGATTTACCAGATGTTTATTGAACTGAACAACCCATCTGAAGCCGTTGAAGCTGCTATTGGACTTTGCTTAACACACGGTGAAGTAACATCACCTCGTGGTCAAAAGACGTATGAAGTTATGAATCCGACAATGCTCATTGAGCGTCCGTGGGTTATTCCATACACTGTTGATAATCGAGAGCTCAAGTCATTTATCGGCGCTGTCGAAGCTTTGCAGCTGGTTGGTCAAACTACGGCGCCTGAAGTTGTTGTTTCAGGTTCTAAAGTATTTGGCAACTACATGGACGGAAATATCTTTCACGGAGCTTACGGCGCCAGGATTTATGGAAGTCTTATCAAGTTAGTTGAACTATTAAAGTCTGACCCAGACTCACGCCAAGCGGTTCTTACGATCTTTGATTGGAAGCAAGACCTTAGAGTAATCTCGAAAGATATTCCGTGCACATTGTCTTTACAGTTTTTCATTCGCAACAATAAACTTTGCACGCGTGTCAATATGAGATCGAATGATGTCTGGTTAGGTCTGCCATACGATCTTGTCCAATTCGGCGCTTTGCAAGGCGCTGTTGCCCAAGCTTTGGGCATTGAGATGGGTTGGTATTCTCATACTGTAGGTTCATTACATCTCTATGAGCGCGACGTTGAGAAAGCTGAGCAGATCAGATCGGTTGACCATGACTGGTCATATGAACCGCTGTGGTCTCAGCACAGCATCGAAAACATCAGCACAACCGCAAGAGCTATTCTTTACGGTTGGCAAGCAAATCTTTATCTTCCAGGTTTAACTACTTTCGAGCATTGGCTCGAGAATGCTGTCTACGAAGCTAGAGAACGGATTGTATGAGTCAACACCGAAAGCATCGCGGCTACGCCTCACAGCGTATAGTCGCTGATTACCTTCAGGCTCACGGATGGCCGTTTGCTGAGTCTACCGGGGCCGGTAGACAAGGCACGGACGTTACAGGGACCGTGGGTATAGACTGGGAAGTTAAGGCACGCCGAGGCTTCCCGGTCACTGAAGCAATGAATCAAGCGGCAGAGAGAATTAAGGACGGAATTATTCCGGTCGCAGTTCTCAGGCCTGATGGTTTTGGTCCGGCGTCAATAGAAAATTGGCCAGCGATTGTACCTCTCAAGATTATGGTGGAGCTTTTGAGAGACGCTGGTTACGGAGATCCACGTACTGAAGGGGAAACAAATGGGAAGAAAACGGATGGATCTGCTGGTTGATAGCCATGCAGTATTCACAACTGCACACGATCAGTATATGCGCGAAAGCGACCTTGTTGATCTGGTGATTACGCCGCAAACATTGTGGTCAGCTATGGCGCGCCTCGATAACAAGATTATTGCAGCTGATGAAAGCCGCAAGAATCATCGATACCGGGCACTAGAAGATCAGATGATGGAGATTGGAGCAATGGCTTTAGCTATCGCGACATCTTTGTCCCGTAGAAACGAGATGGCAGCGTGACCTCACCAGCATTAGCAGTAACAGTCGGCACCGGACGAGGTTATTCCCATCCTGTCACCGGCGCTGTAGTTCCATCGGTCACAACTGTGCTCAATGTTCTTGACAAGCCTGCCTTACCGCGTTGGGCTGCGAAGAGCGTGGCAGAGTTTGCGGCAAATAATAAAAAGGCGTGGATTGACCTCCCTGAAGATGCAGCCATCGACATGCTCAAGGGTTCACCTTGGCGCACAAGAGACAAGGCAGCTGCTGCAGGTACAGATGCGCACGAGTATTGCGAAGGTTTGCTTCGTGGTGAGATTGACATCAACTCACCGTTTGACCCACCAGGTCTTGGCGAAGCAGCAAAGAACTTGAGAGCTATCTTGAAAGCTGTCAAGCCTCAGCCACTATCCATTGAAGGTACTGTATGGTCAAATAAATATGGCTATGCAGGTTCCTTTGATGGCATACACATCATCGACGGTGAAGTTACACTCGTCGACCTGAAGACGTCGACCGGCGTTTATCCTGATTACTCCATTCAGCTTGCTGCGTACAAGTATGCCGAGAACATTCTCCATACTGATGGGACTGAGATTCCAGTGCCGAAGATTACGCGTTGTCAGATTTGGCATGCGCCAAAAGAAGGCACGGGCAAAGTTGTCGACATGGATGTCACGGAAGCCGAGTTTGACGTATTCCTTGCTGCGCTTGAAGTATTCAAGTGGAAAGCAGATCGCTCAAAGCTAGTTATCGGCAAGCAGCAGAAAATATAGACTTGCAGCATGCAAGAAAACAACACACACAAAGAAAGAAGGGAAATATGTTCACACAACCAGCAAATGGCGGCGGCGGGTTTTTCAAGCCTGCAGAGCACAACGGTCATCTCGTCCTGTTCACCGCTGTCAAGTCATCGTCAAAGCGTTTTGACACTCTCCGCAACGCGGAGGTTGACGAGTTTACTGTCGATTTCGTGGACCTTGACGGTTCAGGAGAACTCAACACTGACGTCAAAGTCGGACACGTTGGAATCACTAATAAGCTTAAGGTCGGTACGACGAACGTTCTTGCGCGAGTTGGAACGGTCGATACAGGCAAGGGAAATCCTGCTTGGGTCCTCAACAACTTCGAGAATGCTGACGTCGCTCGCGCTCAAGCGTGGGTGGAAGCTCAGAAGAAGAACGCGTTTGCTCAACCTGCTGGTCCAGTTGCTGCGCAAACTGCGCCAACGCCACCTGCAGCGCCTGTGATGGATCAAGCAGCTATTGCCGCTTTGATGCAACAACTTGGTGCAACACAAATCGCGCCTCAGTTTTAATCCGGCAAGCCGAGAGCTCAGAGCCGTCACTCTGAGCTCTCTTTTAATCTAAGGAGAAAAAAATGTTTATTGCATTAGCAGCTGTTATCGGAATCGTTTGGGGTTGGTCAGTCTGTTCGTTGTACAAAGAAGCTCGTTCACGTCGGGAGTTTCAGCACGAATGGGTCGATTTCTGCCGAGCGATTGCGAGTAAAGATGGAAAGTAAACTAAACCATAGATTTATTATGACGCTTATTACTGCTGCGGCGGTATTCTTTGCATTTGGAATGTACGTCAATAAACCAGCATCAAAGATCGTGAAAGTTCAACCAGTTGTTCAGTTAGTTCAGGCGACAGAATCATCGTTCCAGGTGAACGAAGCTAGATACTTCGCGTATCAGCTTTTGACGCCCAAGCAGTTTGCTTGCCTTGATTATGTCATTACTAATGAATCGCACTGGAATGCTCTGGCCAAGAATCCAACATCATCGGCCAAGGGAATCGGTCAGCTGCTGAAATCAACATATGAAAACATTGGCATGAAATTCAGTTCAGATCCGCGCTCTCAGGTCGTCGCCACGTTAGCATACATTGCTCGCTGGTACGGATCTGGCGGACCTTGCGCAGCAAAGGCGCACTGGATAGCTAACCATTGGTATTAGAAGGGGTTTTAATGCCACACTACATGTTTGCAATAGCTGGGTTTTTAACCGGTTGGCTTGTTAGTTTTGTACAGAATCGAGAATAGTATGCCAACCTACGAATTCAGATGTCCTAAGTGTTTAATCACTTGTGAAGTTATAGCTAGTGTTTCTGAGCAATCCGCACCGACGTGTTCATGCGGCGAGCTCATGACAAAGATATTCTCGGCTCCGGGAATTGTATTTAAGGGGGATGGATGGGCAGGAAAGAGCTAACAAGCGAAGAAGTTCGACAGATTCGCAGTGAGTATAAAATCGTTAACAGGAAAGCGGTTAACTTGGTCGAATTAGCTCAACGCTACGACATACCGCAAGAACGAGTTCGCAACATTGCAAAGGGGTACGAAAGTGAGCGGTGACCCAATGTGGATGAGCGGAGAAGGTTCCGCCGACGAGGATGAAGTTGTTGAAGTAGACATTTGGGACAAAGCCGACGAGGCGTATGACCAGCTAAAAGAAGGGGATTAGATGATGCCTGACGAGGAGACCACACCAGTCGACGGTCCTTACGCACAAGCGGCGTGGGATTATCGAAAGCTGGGATGGTCAGATGTCCTACCCCTTCCGCCAGGCAAGAAATCTCATCCGCCAACTGGTTACACAGGCAAGCGGTTTTACGACATTTCACCGGACGCATCGGAAATCCAGGAATGGATTGAAACCAAAGGACGTGGCAACATTGCCCTTCGCATGCCCGCAAACATTTTGGGCATCGACGTTGACGCCTACGGCGAAAAGTCTGGAATGGAATCGCTAGCTAAAGGCATCGCGACATTCGGTCCACTGCCTGAAACCTGGCGAGTAACGTCGCGAGACGATGGCATCAGTGGCATTAGGTTCTACCGGGTACCGACAGGTCTTCAGTGGCCAAACCAAGTTGGTCCTGGCATTGAAACCATCCACCGAGGTCACCGTTATGCGGTTGTTTGGCCATCTCTGCACCCAGAAGGTCGCACGTATCGTTGGATCGGACCTGAAAACCAAGACACCATCGGCGCGGGTCCTCATTTAGACCAACTTCCAGAGCTACCTGCTGCCTGGGTCCAAGGTCTTACGAAGGGACAAGCGGCAACGCCGGCAACTCAGCGCCTGGACACTGACGCCGAGGAAATGGCTGTTGCCTTTGCCGAATGGTGCACACCGGATCAGCCGTGCGCAATGGTGAACAGAAAGCTATACGACATAGAAGAGGCGCTCTCAGGCCGATCTGGCTCACGCCATGACGCTGTTCGAGACCTCATGCTGGGACTCTTGCGTCTTGGCCAAGTTGGTCACCAAGGTGTTGGATATGCGCTTCAGCGTGTTGCAAGCGAATTTGTTGACGTTATTGGCCAAGATCGTGGAACCACATCTGCAGAGCTCGAGTGGAAGCGCATGTTGCTCGGCGGTATTTCGATCATCCTTGCAAAGATGCAACCAAAAGAACGCTGCAATGGCCGAGACTGCGACGGAAAGCTACGTGGTCTTGAGTTCAGCGTCGAAGAGTTTCTAGCTCCGGACAATAAAACAGTCCCAGGCAGTGAACAACCCGACGTTGAGACGTCAATCTATGCCGACCTTGAATGGCTCCTTCGTGGCACACCACCTGAGATCGAGCCACCTGCTTGGGTCAAACGTTCCGATGGTACTGCCTTGTTCTACAACGGCAGAATCAACGGAATCTTCGGCGACCCTGAAACAGCGAAATCGTGGCTCGCGATGTGCGCGGTCGTAGAGGCGCTGCACCAGAACCGCCGTGCCGTGTACCTTGATATCGACCACAACGGATCGGCTGAAATAGCTATGCGTCTTGTCGCCCTTGGCGCTCCGATAGCCTGCATTGCCAACCCGAACATGTTCAAGATTGCAGAACCTGAGGACATCGACGGTCTTCGGCTCTTCATCCATGACATGATCGAGTGGAAGCCTGAAATAGCTGTCGTTGACTCCGTTGGTGAGCTGGTCCCTATGTTGGGACTGAAGTCCACTGACAACGATGACATCACCAAGGCACTCCGAGCTGTCTGCAAGCCACTTGCTCACACAATTGGCGCCTGCGTCATCACAATTGACCACTTACCGAAGGGTATTGACGCCAGGCAGTCAGGCTACGCCATTGGCGGTACTGCCAAGAAGCGTGCCATTGACGGGACCTATCTCTCGGCGGAGGTGCTGATGGCTCCAGCTCCTGGAAAGCTCGGAAAGATCAGCCTGACCATCGAAAAAGACCGTAATGGTGGACTTCGATCGGTTTCGCCAGGAAAGCACGCTGGAACGTTCGTTTTGGACTCCCAGGACACCACCATGACCAAATGGAGCGTTGACATGCCGTCTATGTCTAGCGACGGCCGGATGCGTCCGACTGTGCTGATGGAGCGTGTTTCTCGATTTGTGCATGACTGGTCAGGAGATGAGGCACCGTCCCGAAACGAGGTCATTAAGGCTGTCAAAGGCAAAGATCAGGCTGTCGGTTTAGCTATCGACATCCTGGTTGAAGAGCTATTTTTAACCGAATCCCGGGACGGCGAATCGCGTAATTCCGCTCGTCGCATCGGGTTCGTAAAGCTCTACGACGCCAAATTGGACCCACTTTCGGACAGCTTTTCGGCCGGTTTTAGCCAGCCGGACTGGGGGGTTGCTCCCGCTGCTCCCAGTTACTCCCAGTTCCTCCCGGGAGCAACCTCTGAATAGTGAGTTTTAGGTTACTCCCGCTGCTCCCGTTCCTCCCTAGGGGGAGGAACGGAGTGGGAGCAACCAAAAACATTCAGACAACAACCGAAGTAGCTAAAAATCCAAAAGTTCCTCCCGGAGGTTTTTATGTCAGAGCCATTCAAGACAACGGCGCTAGTTGAGGCGGTCTGCACTCGCTGCGGCGCCACTGTCTGGGACTGTCATGCCGGCGGGTTCCGGGTCAGGCTGAATCGGCTACTGATGTCGAAATACGAGGAGCTTGAAAACTTGCTACGAGGTGGGTCAAGTTTTCAAATCACAACTCGGTATGGAAATGCTGAAGCAAAGCTACGACTTCCCGAGACAATAAAAAAAACCATCAACGATCCACAACCCCTGGTCGTCTCGCTTCATGACTGCAAAGGAGAACCGAAAAATGCCACGATCCCGTTCTGAGTTGATGGAGCGTCTGATTGACGACGTTTCGCACCTTGCCCGGTACTACGAACACCGGGAATCTATGGATAACGGTAAGACACACGTTTCTAAGCATCCAGGACTGCTAGAACAGCTCTATGATGAGATTTATGAGGCTACGTCTGGCCCTGAAGGAGAAAGTGTCTCTAAATCAATCCTCGCCAGTTCTAGAGCACCCATTGGCGATGACATGTTGGGACTGTTGGTACTCGCGGCGCAAATGAGCGTCAATTTAAGCTTGATGGCGGGCGGAAACGTGTTCTCGGACATCCGGGAGAACTTTTATCAGCTACCAAACCTGCTAGTAACCGGAACCGATGAGCTCGTTGAGCACATTTCAGATCGGGTTCATGACTTTCGCAACCAGGTGGAGCTAAAACTGACCTGGAAGGATAAACCGCGTCGAATTAAAGGCTTTTGTCCGCATTGTGGCCAAAAAAACTCCATTATTGTCAACATGGACATTTATGGACCAATTTCAGCTAAATGTACAAAATGCGAGGCTGTTTGGGGCAAAGATACGCTTGGCATCCTGGCAGGTAGCTTGCACGAAACGCCGAAGAAGCAAAGTCCGGACAATTTAACATAAATTGGACATTTATGGTATAAATATCCCCGGCGGGGTGTCTTTAGGGGAAGAAGAAACCCTGCCACTACCATTTGAGGGGAAAAATGAATGACAACGCTAGCTGCCATTCAGACCAAAAACTTTGTCATTATTGGAGCTGATTCACAAAGCTCTGGTGAAGACGGATTTTCAATTGACATTCCTGACGGAAAGATTTTTAACAACAACGGCGTTATCATCGCAGGCGCAGGCGCAGTTCGTGGAATAAATCTTTTACAACATAATTTTGTTGCGCCAAAAGTTGGACGATCAAATACAGATCGTTACATTGCTAAAACTTTAATTCCAGCAATGCGAAAATTATTTGATGAACACGGTTACGAAGTTAAACGCAGTGATTCATCAGCTGAAAATGACAACATTTGGATTGTTGCAATAAATGGTGAATGTTATCGAATCGACGAAGATTATTCGTTTGAGCGAGCAACAAATAACACTTACACTGCAGGTTCTGGCGAACGCTTTGCAATGGGTGCGTTAGAAGCTTTGATTGACAGCTTTGATTTGTGCATTGTTAAAGATGTAGAAATACTTATTAAGCGAGCAATTGAAATCTCTGCAAAGTATGACGCATTCACAGGCGGAGAAATTAAAACTGTTATCCAATATCGCTGATGCGTAAACCATGTATTGACTGCGGTCTACCTGGACCGAATACACGATGCGATCGCTGCGCTAATAATTATTTAATCGCTCATCCACCACGACCAAAGAGAAATACTACGGAGCGTGGGTACGGTAGTCGATGGCAGGCCATACGACGCACAGTATTAGAGCGAGACAACTGGACATGTTACATATGTGAGAAGCGACTAGCTGGCGCTGATGCAACTGTAGATCATGTCATAGCAATTTCGAAGGATAGGGCGCTAGGTCTAGACCCAGCTAATTTAAGAGCCTGCTGCAGATCATGCAACAGTCGCAAGCAAGACAAGTGAAAACATCAGGCACTATCATATAAATAACAAAATAAGGCCCCAGCCTGGTCAATTTTCCTAGAAAATCGCTCATGAC
>Ga0007881_1000655_pt1 | contig 15041 bp, 16 predicted proteins | sample CryBogCBH12Aug09_FD_70959 | JGI IMG/M metagenome (GOLD analysis project Ga0007881, IMG submission 70959) | Freshwater microbial communities from Crystal Bog, Wisconsin, USA - CBH12Aug09 | ecosystem: Environmental > Aquatic > Freshwater > Lake | place: Crystal Bog, Wisconsin, USA | collected... | reverse complement strand
TTTTTTTTGTTTATTACCATTGTGCCGGTTTTTCTTTAAACTCATCACCTTCTTTCTTTTTAGGTTTAGGAGCTTCAGAATTGTCAGCTTTTTTAAGGTCTTTTTGTGATGGTGATGATTCTTTAATGATTACAGTTTTATTACCTGCAGCTTGTTGCTGAGCAGGAATGTTAACATTAATGGTTGGTTGTGATGTAGGAGCCGATTTATCGTCCTTTTTAGGTCCATTCAAATAGGAAGTTAAAAAAGTACCGCCCGCTACCGCTACGGTGCCAATTGTACCAATTATTGTCTTTTTCAGTCCACTCATTGTGCCGTCGTTATGTTTCTCATTTTTGGCCATTGCTTGGTCTTCGGTTAATTTACTTTTTGCCATATTAATTCTTTTATTATAATTATCTTACATTTTATTAAAATCGGTAATAGCTAATAGATTTCCTAAACTATCGTAAACTGCGATTCTATATGCTGAAGATGGAAAAGCAGATGTGTACAAGGTTAAAATATTATCACCTGCGGCCACATTAGCAGTTGATTTAGATACAATTCTATTTGTAATATCTAAAATTTTTATTGTAACAGTTTGTGCTGAACTTGTTTTAATGTTCATTGAAACTTCGGATGTAACAAATGTTGTGGCTAATTTAACCCCAATTGTACTGTTTATTGATAAACCTTGAGGAACTACTTGTTGTGGAGTAACGATATCGTGTTTAGAACAACCCACCAAGAATGTTAACCCTAAAATTAATGTGATAATTTTTTTCATTTTTTGTCTTTTATTTTATTATTATTTTAGTTTTTCCTATTTGTGTATTGGTTGAGTCGGCCAATATCAAATATAAATATGTAAACGGAATTGATTTAGTATAAATTGATAAAGTGTTAACACCTGATTTACCAATAAATTTTTCTCTTGTAACGACGTTAGTTCCTAATGTATCCATCATTGTCAACGTATATGTGCCTAAATTTATTAATTTAAACGATATAATACCAGCATTAGATACGCTATTTTGTGATTGTGTGAAAATGTCAGAAATGACAGGAGCGGTAGGTGTTACTACAGTTTTTTTGCAGGATAATATAAAAACAATACAACAAGATATTATAATTTTAATAATTTTCATTAATTTATTGTTATTTTTAATTGTGTTCCTGATTGATTAACAGCATCAATTGGTGTTATGGATATTAATCCCAAAACATTATTAAGTTTAATGTTTGATGTGAATACTAATTTATATACTGTAGTATTATTTAAATTTGAAGAGCCGTCTGTTATTAACGAACCCAAATCTATATAGTTTGTTTTGTTAGTTGCAAAATTTGTTGAATTACCAATAGTATTGAATTGTGTTCTTTGATATTGTAAAATACTATTATCATAATTAATTTGATACTGTACTCCGACAACTTGTTGTTGTAGTGGGTTTAAAGTTATTGTTACATAAACACTATCTCCAATCAATTGGGTTATGATCGATGATTGAATTTGATTTGATGGCGCAAGTGAAAAAGATTTAATAGTGTTATCAATACTGAATGTTGCAACACCTGCAGTTTGTGATATTGAATGCGACATATTAACGTCACCTAACCAAGCAACTGATACGTTAAAAGTATCGGTGACTTTTGTATCGTTCAAATTGATTGGATAAATGTAACTTGAAGCATTACTATAAAGCTGCCAATTATTATGATTTATTCCATCATATGTACTTTTATCAATTGTTTTAATAATATTTGGTAAAGTAACGGTTGTTAATAAAGACTGCTTTCCTGTCAAATTTGCTAATAATAAATAACAGTCCGCTTCATTAAATTGGCCATCTAAATTAACATCTGCATTAAGATATTGAATACCTGATGTAAAATAGGTGCCTAAAGTATTTCCGAATAATCCTTGGTTAGAATATTCTTGAAAAGCAAGATAGACATCTGATACTGTAACGATACTATTATATAATGTAGTTAAATTACTTGATGTTGATAATTCGACAGCTTGTGGTTTATATGCCATTAAATTATTGAAAGCTATTGTACAAGAAAATGCGTAGTTATTATAACCTGCGTTTCTTATATTCGAATTATATGAAGATGTTCCATTCGTAACCATTGGTAATGTTGATGGGACAATATATTGAGCCCAAGTACCGTCGTTACTTGTAAATGTTACAGGACCGCTGTATATGTCTAATATAGAAACATTTGTAATGCTACTTGGTGTAACATTTCCAAATTGTCTCATATCAACATAAAGTGTTGTAACACCATTAAAAATATTAACATAACTCCATTCTACTTGACCTGCAATTACTGTTATATTTTCACCTGAAGTAATTTTAGTACTGTCTAAACTATTGGTAATATTAGCTGAACCATTTGAACCTAATGATGTTGCAGTATTCATTGAGTTGATTGCCCAAGTGTTACTATTATTTGTGTAAACATTAGCTGAGAAATTTGAAGGTGTTATTGCATTGTTGAAATTATAATTTATCACCGCTTTTTTTGTAGGCGTTGCAACAACGGAATAACATTCATCTGACTGCAAAGTATATGTTGATTGTGAAGGTCTTTTCCATACAACAGAAATACCCCATCCACCTCCAACTTGTTGGAATCTTGCCATTAGAGTGTAAACTTGACCTGCAACTAAATTTATAGAACCAATATGATAACCTCCAAAACCGTGCGGTCCGTAATATGACGTAACAACTGTTCCATTGATTGAAAAATCTACACCATCATCACCGTCTACACTAAAATAATAAGTTCCTGTTTCTTTAGGTATAAAAAACCCTGTTGTTTTTATACCAAAATATGAACCACCATTCGGGACTGTGGCCATAAAACTTCCATTATAATTTAACGTTGCTGATGCTGTTCCAATTCCTGTATGATAAATTGTGGTACCATTTGCTGTGTTAAACATATTATTAAAATCTGTAGAACTATTAGCATAAGAACCATATCCACCATTGTAGGATATTTCATTATAAATCGTATAATTCAAATAACCCACTCCGTTTTGGGAGTAGGTTATCGAAAAAATTAATAAGAATAAAACTGTTAAAAGTTTTCTCATTATTCTACTATTAGATTGACTTTGTTTCCGTTTCCATCTACAGCATCAGATAATACAGTAAAAAATAAACCCGTTGCGTCTGTCAAAGGTGTATTTGTTGTGAACGTTAAAGTATATGCTACGCCTGGTTTGATTCTTGCTGTTTTGATTTGATCGATTGAACCAAATGTTAATCTATTGCCATTGATAGTTGAGAAATTTGTTATTGTACTACCTGCATCAAAATTCACATTTTGTAATGTTAATTTAGAATTGTCATATTGTAAAATTACTTCCAAACCTGCTAAATTCGATGCCGTTAAAGTTCCTGTTAATATTACATTACCATTGACAACTGTTGATGACAAACTCAAAGTATCATTATAACTTACAGAAGCAAGTCCCCCTGGTGTAGAACCTTGAGTTACATCGAAAGCTGCAATTGTTCCTGTACCAACTGATGGTGTCTTAACTGATAAACCTGTAACTGATCCAGGAATTAATGATGGGTCTGTTGAATGTGAAAAATTCAAATCACCACCATAAGCATACGCCAATGTATCAACTTGAGCAACGGAGTCAATTATGAATGTATGATCCATTGTTAAACCCGCAGCCCAATTTTTATATTTACCGGAAAAGAAACTCATAGTATTTGCGGTAGAGGTTGGTATGTTTGTCTTTGATGACATATCAATTCCCATCACATAAGAGAACAAATAATAAGCATCGTTATTATCAAATGTGGTATCTGATTTTGAAACATTACCTATCATTTTTTGTAAAGTAGGATATGTGAAATAATTCGAAGTACCTGTAAGTCCAACTTCGGAAACCCCTAAAAAAGCTTTATATGCGTCTGACACTGTTACTATATTATCTAAATAAGATAAATGAAACGACGGTGTAACATATGCGGCAAATTTTTGTCCAACTTTTAAACCTGTAAATGTTGCAATACCTTGTGCATTGAATTTTGTTTGAGCGATTGGAGGAACACTCCAATTTGTTGTACCATCAGCGTTAAGGTTCATCAACTGAGCATTCAAATGTGTAATTGTTGTGTCGCCTAAAGGAAACGCAATCATTATTTTGTAAGCTGATGAATTACCTAAAATATTACTTGAAGGTATTGTTAAATCCAAAACATTGGAGTTGATTGTTGTTATATTACTACCATTAACATCAATACCATACGACATATCCAATTTATGTATATTATTATAATTGTTTTGGTCTAATAAAATAAATTTTTGAGTTGCAATCACACCATTTATGGCAGCATCTGTTCTTTGAACAGTTAATTGTCCCACATTCCAACTGTTATTTGAAACATAATTCCAAGGTGTTGTATGATATTGATTATATAAATCACCAACATTAAAATTAGGATTTGAATTAAATTGATAGTTACTCCAACTTGTATAATAAGTCTGAGAAGACGTACCCTGTGAGAAAACTGTGCTGTTCGGAACAAATTGTAAAGCTTGGTTATTATATTGATATCTTAACCAAAAATAACGAGGATTTGTACTTGTATTAGTTACAGTATATGTCATTGTTAAAGTATCACCAACGTGATATGGTGGTTGTTGAACAATGGCTTGATTAATTGAAATACTTTGAGCATTTAAGCTAAATGCAGTAGCTAAGGACAATATTATTGTCCCTAAGGTGGAGAGTATTTTTTTCATTTTATTTTTTGTCTTTTTTATTTTTATTTTTGTTTTTCTATTTCTTTAACAAGCGATTCACACGCTTTCTTTATTGCATTACTCAAACTTTGTTGATTGAATTTACCACCTTCATCAATAGCTAAAGTTGACATAGATATTTCATCTGAAGAAGCTTCTACGATTATATCTTTACCCTTTTTACCATTTTTTATTACATTACCCTTCATACGAACAACCACTTCTTCATCGTTTTTGTGAAAAACTGATATATTTTTTTTGGTTGTTAATACATCTAAAAATATAATTTCGACTTGAAGTTTGTTAGGGGCTGATGGTGAAAGATTGTAACCCTTTTCTTGTAAAAATTCTTCCAAGATGTTTTTCACTCCAAAAGCTAAATTTCTATTTCCCGCTAATTTTCCAATAACAACCTTATTTGTTACGCTTTCCACAAACATTTGTTCGTCTGCATTATACCAAATGTTATTTGGATCGTTTTTGAATGTACCATCAAATTTCCATTCAAATTGGTTAGCCATATTCTGTAAAGCCGTTTCATTACCTGTAGCTTCTAAAAATACAGTATAAAATATTAAACCAAGAGCAAATATTAACCAAGCTCCGAATAAAATCAAAAATCCATAGACGAATTTTTCTTTCAAATTAGACGTTAGTGCGATTATCTTTTCCATAAAATTGAGTTGAGTGGCCTCTGAGGGGCATAAATTAGATTATATCCAAAAGAGGTACATTTATTTTGTCATTTATAAATATAACCAGTTGGGGTTGCGGGTCGTTAAATAATTAAAAAACTTTTTTTGGTGGTTTAATTAGAATATTCTAATTTTACATTTCAAATAACTAGAATATGCAAAAATTAGTCTTTTCAGTGTTAGTTTTAACCTTGTTTTCTTGTAGAAAAACCGATGATTTTACCCATATCGGTACCACTACAACAAATACCGCTATAGTAGCTACTGCTGTAGATACTGTTTTTTATGGTTACAAAGTAGCACCAAATGCTCGTCAGTTAGGTAGCAGTTATTGGCAAAATACACAAGTTTTACCTGATATTATGGTTGATATATTCCAAAAAGGAATAACTCAAGGGAATAATGGATTAAGTTGTTTATCAGCATTCACCACCCAATTAGCTTTAGGTGATTTCAATAATGATGGTTATATTGATGTGTTCAATGCAGGTTCAGCTTACAATGGTATTCAATCAAACCTATCTTTTTTAATTTGGGACACCGCTTCTAAGACATTTAAAGAGCAAAATTTAATTAACGATAAAACTAATTTTATTGGTGGACCAATTAAAGTTGTACCTGTTTATTTAAATGGTGACAATTATGTTGATTTAGTTATTTTTGGTCATCACGACGAAGGGGATTCAAATTCACCTTTGGAACCAATTACTTTAGTGATTAGTGACGGTAAAGGTGGATATGATTTGACGAAATTAGACGGTTTAATCCAACCTGATTTATTACATTTCACAATAGAAGGTGGTGATGTTGGTGATTTGAATGAAGATGGAATACCAGATTTGTTGGTAACTTGTAATTCACATACATACATATTTTGGGGTATACCCTCATATCCATATTTCACAAATAACGGATTTGCAGATTTTGCTTCTGACACAAAAAACTTTCATCCCGATAATGGTTTTGGTGAGGTGGTTACAGCAGCTGCAGGGGCAGCTTATGGAGGTCGCATTATGGACGTAAACAATGACGGAAAAAATGATTTAGTGATTTGTTTCGGTGAAGACAAAACAAATAACGTGCAACAAAAAATATTACTAAATCAAGGTAAAGGAAGATTTAATGACCAAAATGTTGACACTTTACCTTATTATTCCGCAACTAATGTTGTTCAAATTGATTATATAGTAGATGATTTAAACGGAGATGGTTTAAAAGACTTAATAGCTTTGAATACGGTTAATTATTCAACTTGGAATATTGTTGTTTATATTCAACAATCAAATGGTTCATTTAATATTGATAATTCTTGGATAATTAACGATCCAAATTTAACTAAAACAAGTTGGAGAGGTAAATTAGTATATTATGATTTCAATAATGATGGAAAAAAAGATATAGGTTATATTGACGCAGGAGTTACACAATATAATACACCAAATAATTTACTATATAATAAAACAATCTTTTTGAGAACAGGAAATAGTTTTGTTGAGAAGAATTACTATCAATATGATAACTATACAAATAAATTGAGAACAACGTATTTTAAGGGAAATTAAAAATTTTTTCTTATTTGTGCTAAAAAAGAAAATCTAATAAAATCACCATCAACTTTTTGTACACGATGTCTTACGTTATTTTTAACAACCTCAAATATTGAAAATTTACCTAAAACAGGATCAACAAAATCAATTATTTCTTCATTTGAGTGTGAATCTTTTAATATTTCTAATCTACCAGTATTATTATAATTTGATGGGTCTGAAAAATAAATTATTATGACAAATTCACCTACGTGTCCATCAGTATGTGCATTTTGGTAACATCCGTTATCATACATTTGGATGCCACTATTCGTTTTAATATCACCATTCTTAAATTTTTCTTCAGTGTAGTCTGAATGAATTTTATGAAAAAATTTTGAAACAACATCTTGAAAATAATCAATACAATATTTTGTTTCATTAGATACAAGTAAATTATGTGAAGAATTACAAGCGGTAACTTGAGGATTATTTTCCAAATAATTTATTCTATCTTGTTTTTCTGAGTAGGGAATTTTATGTGGCATCTTATCATCAATAACATTAAAATAATCAAAATACTTCAATCTATCTTTTTCAAATGAATAAACCGCATTGGATATTTCGATAAATTCTTCCATATTAACATCTGATTCAGATAAATTACCGAAATAGTATCCCTTCTCATATAAACTATCATATTGTGACATAAAAAAAACTTTTTTATAAATATTTTGATATTTTCTTGTTTTTTCAAATACTTATTAGTATCTTTGTAAAACAAATGAGATGGACGTATTGGGATTGTACTAGTACACATTTCATTCAAACAAAGAAAACAAAACTAAAAATAACTTCGATGAAACAATTAAAACATACAATGTCGTTTACAATCTGTTCAATTTGGGCGGATGAGCGCGCTATGCACAATAGTCTCGGAGATTGGAATACGATTTAACTAAAGTTAAATTACGATATTAAGAAACCCTGAGACTTCAAAAATCTCGGGGTTTTTTGTTTTACAGTAGTTTTGGTAAAATATAATAACATTATAATTTGCCAAATGAGGTAAAAAATATGTGATTTGGAAAAATATAAATGGGCCGGATGTCAATGGCAGACCACCTGATTTGCAATCAGAGTGAAAGGGTTAGATTCCCTACGTGTCCACATATTCTTAGGTAGCTCAGTTGGTTAGAGCGTCATCCTGATACGGTGAATGTCGATGGTTCGAATCCATCAGGGGGAACAAAAATATGGGTGTGGTGTAACGGTAACATAATAGTCTCCAAAACTACAGACTGGGGGTTCGATTCCCTCCACCCGTGCTAATAATATGTAAAGTAAAATATTCACAATATGGAAAATAATGTGTTAAACCGATTGGTACCAAGATTGAAAAAGATTGGAATAGATATTGAAATGTCAGGAAATGTTCCTTGGATATATCTTGAAAAGGTAAATGGTAATAGAATAAAGAAAGAAGATTACTTTTGCGGTAACCACGGATTCACTATTGCATTTTACCCAATCAAACCAGATCAGAAAATGGAATTAACTGACATAAAAAGAGTATTTGAAATTATAAGAAAATATAAGTAACTATGAAAAAACAATTTGATATGCATTAGGTAAACCTAATGACATGAAAGCAAAAAGAAAAAATGGTAAAGTTGCCAAATCAACTACTCATAACAAAGAGTATAATATTATCACGGCACCTGACAAATACGAAGGTGATTGGGATTATGGTTGGAATTTTCATCACGGAAATTTACCAAACCATAATTGGAGAGAATTCAGAACGTGGAAACACAACAGAAAGACTCAATGGAAGTAAAATAGGTTTTATGGTGTAATGGTGAGCACCCAGATCTACGGAATCTGAAGTTATAGTTCGAATCTATATAAAACCTCAAAATAAAAGTTATGAAATACATTTTTAGAGGAAATATAATTTTTGAATATAAACCTGACGCAAAATTTGATAAAGTTGTTCAGGGGAAAATTCATAATGTGATACCAGCATTTGATTTTTGTAGTATGATTGATGAGGATTACAAATTATTAGGTGAGTTCTTCGATAAAGTGTATAGACATACACAAGGTGAAGATATTGTGTTGGAAGATATTGTTGTAAATTAGACGATGTGGCCGAATGGTTGAAAGCACTGGTCTGCAAAACCAGAAAATTTTTATTTCATTGTGAGTTCGAATCTCACCATCGTCTCCATTAGGTTCAAGAACGGTATTTTTCTCATTTTGTGATATTTATATAATATGAAATGGAATAAAATAAAAATAGAAAAATTAGAATGTTTAATAAATAAAAACAAAAGACCAGATGAAATTATTAAAGAACTTGGCGTAACTAAAAAGGCCCTATCATTAAAAATGAATAGACTCGGATTAAAAATAAAATATAAAAATGTAATAAAATGTGTTAATTGTGGAAATGAATTTGAAAATTATTCAAATATTAATTCTAAATTTTGTTCAAATTCCTGTTCTGCAAAACACACAAATAAAAATAGAAAATTAACTGACGAAACAAAACAAAAAATAAAAAATTCATTAATGGGTTTTTTTAACAATAAACCAAAAAAAGAAAAACCAATAAAAAAAATGTAAAATTTGTTCAAACGATGTAAAAGAAAAATACAAATACATTTGTGAATCTTGTAAAATTGAATACTATCAATATTATAGGGTGGAATCTAAGTTTGATTTTAATGTTTATGAATATCCAAATAAATTTGATTTAGATTTAATAAAAAAATATGGGTGGTATTCAGCTTCAAATAGAGGTAATAATTTGAATGGTGTTAGTAGAGATCATATGTTTTCAGTAAAAGATGGATTTAAATTAAAAATATCGCCTGATATAATGAAACATCCCGCAAATTGTAAATTGATGATACATAAGGATAATAATTTAAAAAAAACAAATTCAACAATAACAATTGATGAACTTTTGGAAAGAATTAAAAATTGGTAAAATGGTGTTTTAAGCTTTAAGGTGAAGCACGAGTTTGTGGAGCTCGGGAAGTCGGATCGTTACCGACATTACACCCATATTGCGGGTTAGAGTAGAGGTCAAACTCAGCGGTCTCATAAGCCGACGCTAGTAATATAGCACGTCAGGTTCGAATCCTGCACCCGCAACTATTTAAAATTATGAAAAATGAAATTTCATTATCAATACTAACTGCAACGATTGTAGAAAGAAATGAATCGTTTAATAGGATTTATAATGAATTAAAAAAACAATGTGAACCTTACAAGGAACAAATTGAAATTTTGGTTTTATCAGATAATAGAGAGTTGAGCATTGGTGAAAAAAGGAATATATTATCTCAAAATTCAAAAGGAAAATATATTGTTTATTGGGATGATGATGATTGGATTTGTGAAAATGGAATAGAATTGATAATGAACGGAATTAATAAAAATGTTGATTGTATAACGTATAAAATTCTTAATGTAAGTGAAACCGAAACATGGGAGACGGACTTTAGTATAAAATATAAAAGGACGGGATGGATAAAAGATGATGAGAAAATTAAATGTGTTTCGAATCCAAATTATAGAATGGTAATAAAAAAGGAAATAATGAGTAAAATTCCAATTGACACAGAAAGAATGATTGGTGATGACGGTGGACATATGTTTAAAGTACAAAAACATTTGAAAAGCGAATATCATATTGATGAGTGGGTTTATCAATATAATATTTCACATAATTCATCATATAATCTTAATCGTTTTTTGGGAAAAGACTATAAAAAAACAATATTTTAAAAAAAATTTGGAATATTAAATTTTATTTATTATCTTTGTTAAAAGAAGCTCGGTTAGTTCAGTTGGTAGAACAAGTGATTTGTAATCATTAGACAACAGTTCGAGTCTGTTATTGAGCTCAACAGGTGATGACGGTGGTGTAACCCCACTGTCTATAAATCCCAAAAGACCCGTCCGAATCGCGATGTAGGATGGTGAGGGTAGAGTTACTATAAGTCGGGAGTAATTAACCCAATGCGAAAATGTAACCACCGACATAGGGATATGTTGGTTATGATGTACATAGATGGTGCGAAAAACCTGTAATTTTTTTGAGACTAACTCAACGAGGACTTTGTCAACCAAAGCAGTGACTAGGAGGTGCAATTTAAGGTGAGTTAGGATCAAACACGGTCTGTTAGTTAATTAGTATAACGCTGGTTTGTCACATCAGTATGAGGGGAGCGTAACCCCTACGGACCGCTGATTTAGTTTGCCCGTGGTAACGGCTTAATGGGGAAACCTTGTAGACTTCTATGATCAAAATCCAATCAATGTCTCACTGTTGATTGGGCTAAATGTGAGGAAAAAACGGGAACATGGAAGAGTACTTCAGGCGGCCCTGAATCCAGTCTTGAAAACTGTGAGTACTGCAAGGTATGGCGATCGACACGTCACTCTTCCGCACGGGTCTTAGCCCAAGGAGAAATCTAAAATACTAAGTGGCACCTCGGAAAGACGAGGATTTTTAATCACAAATAAAAATGTGAGTTATAGTAAAGTAGCCAATTATAAGCCAACATAAAGCTGTTGGGTACAGACGGAGTAATTAACCAGAGTATAGTGCAACAATTGTGATACTATAACAAATACCCATTTGAGTGATTAACATAATCAAGAAGTGTAGTGGTATACACACCTATGTAGGCATCGCAAGATGGACGATTTCTTCCCGCAGGATCACATAGGTATGTCGTTGAGTGGAATGGAAGAACACGAAAACGGTTTGTAGGTTCAAATCCTATCTTGATTGCAGGTCGTCTTTTTTGTCCCGCTCAACTGGGACATTTGTTTGGACGTTAAACGAAACAAATTAAAAGATAAATTGAGCGTAGTTAAAAGTTTCAGCGATAATCGAAAGTAAAGTCCCTTTTGGTGAATACCGTGTTTTGGACTTCCCTCTAAACACAACTATTAAGTAGGGACATATGAGGAAACCTAACTCGTCCCGAAAAGTTCGGTTAGTGAAGGGGTTATCACGGGTCTCTTTCTAAGACCAGTCGCGGGTTCGATTCCCGCACCGAATACTTTTTTTTAATCACGATGACTTTTGGGGTTCAATATTTATTGATATGAAAAAGATATTATTTTTTGTATTGTTAATAACAACTTTATCAGGTTGTTATATGGAACGAAGAGCATATTCTCATTACCATCCTTGGAGTAGAATGTATCACGTTCATAGATATCAACAACCGAGATTTTCACCGCCGCCTAGACGTTGGTAAAAAAATAATTAATAAAATATTTGTTTCCTATTTATACTTTTTGTATATTTGCATATAATTATATAAACGATGAAGAACTTAAATAACATATTGGGGATTACGAGTAGACCATTAAATAATGGTAATGGCTATCTTGTGCAACCTACATGCACTTTAAGTTCGGACACACTAATCTAAGATAAATTTAACTTAAGATATTACAACCCGAACTTCTAAAAAATGTTCGGGTTTTTTGTTTTAGTGACTTTTATTTTTTATATTAGTATTGATCTTTGACATATTGGGAAACAAATACCTTGGTGGCGAAATTAGTAGCACGCGATAGACTTAAAATCTATTGAACAGTAATGTTCGTGTTGGTTCAAATCCAACCAGGATCACAATGGTCCCGTAGCTCAATGGTTAGAGCGACAGTTTTCTAAACTGTAGGTTACAAGTTCGACCCTTGTCGGGATCACAAAACAGTTTACTTCGGCAACGTTCTGTATAAAAAATCGGAGCCGACCATCGAGTAATAATTCAGTCCGGTAGAATGCTTGGTTTGGGACCAAGATGCCGTAGGTTCGAATCCTGCTTACTCGACAAATGCTGATTTAGCTCAGAGGCAGAGCACGAAACTATTAATTTCGGGGTCCAGATATCGTAATTCTGAATCAGCGCAACGTGATAATCACTTCCGTTTGAACAAATGGTAAGCGTCCGGCAGTAACACCGGAATGGCAATGTGGTTATTAAGAGGTAAGGAAAAGACTAAATGGCCGAGTGGTGTAATGGCAGCCACGCCAGACTTAGGATCTGGTGCAGAAATGCGTGAGAGTTCGAGTCTCTCCTTGGTCACGGTGGAGTGGTTAGTACTAAACAACAAATCCAAAAGGAAGTACAAAATTGGGGTGTAGTCTAGTGGCAATGACGGCAGACTGTAAATCTGTTCTTTCGAGTTCGGCGGTTCGAGTCCGTCCACCCCAACAAAATATTTCGGGTGTGTAGCTCAGCTGGTTTTAGAGCAAAAGTCTCATAAACTTTAGGTCTTCGGTTCGAATCCGAACTCACCCACAAAAAAATAATAGGTTAGAACAAATAACTCCATTTTTTCTTATATTTATATAATATAAACATATTTTAAATGGAATGTAAATTTTGTAATAAAGAGTGTAAAAATGGAAATAGTTTAAGAAATCATGAAAGATTATGTAAATTAAATCCTAATTGTCAAAACATTAAATCTAATTTTATAATTTATAATGAAAAATTAAAAAATGGTTTAATAAAAAAAGAAAATAAAAATCAATATACTAAAGCCAAGTTAGAAGGTAGAAAAATTTTTATTAGTGATGAAACAAGAAAAAAATTAAGTAAAAATAATAAAGGAAATAAATTAAACGAAGAACAAAGAAAAAAACATAGAGAAGCAATGAAAAATGCTGTTCTTAATAATCCTGAAAGTTATACCGCATCTAATGTTAGTGGAAGAACACCAATAATAGAGTATAAAGGTTTCAAATTAAAAGGAACATGGGAACTAGAAGTGGCGAAATGGTTAGATAAAAATAATATCAAATGGACAAATAAATTAAAACCATTTGAATATGAATGGGAAAATTCAATACATCTTTATTTCCCCGATTTTTATTTAACGGAGTTTGATAGATATATTGAGGTGAAAGGTTTTGAAAGAGAACGTGATAGATGTAAATGGAAAGTTGTAAAAAATTTAATTATCATAAAAAAAGATGACATTAAAAAAATAAAAAACGACAAATATAACATAGAAGATTCGCTTAGCTGGTTTTAAAGCGCTTGTTTTACACACAAGAGATCATTGGTTCGAATCCAATATCTTCTACAAAAAGACTTAAATGTTTATTATGTACAAATAAATGACGTTGAGTTAGTCTCACTCAACATTTGCGAAAATAGCTCATTAGGTAGAGCGTCTGCTTGCCAAGTAGAAGGTGGCCAGTTCGAGCCTGGTTTTTCGCTCACTAGATACTTGAAGTGTAAGCGTAAGAAGAGTATCAATGATTGGGGTCTTACAGCTCGCGAATCGTGGTGTGGTAAAGTATTAAACCATCAGTTGGAATACCTTCTAAAGTTCCAATAATTGCTCGATTAGTTCAGTTGGTAGAACAAGTGATTTGTAATCATTAGACAACAGTTCGAGTCTGTTATTGAGCTCACGGGTCTCCGGTGACAAGACCACAAGAAGAATAGGTTTTTTTCAGTCACCAAATGCGAAAATAGCTCAATTGGTAGAGCATCAGTTTTCCAAACTGAGGGTTGCCAGATCGTTCCTGGTTTTTCGCTCCAACTCAAGTACCCATACCGCTAACGTTGGGCTAAGTTAGATACAATTTCGTGCTGCGGGAAGTAGAATGCTTGAGATTATTGTCCTTTAGTATAACGGTAGTACAGATGGTTTTGGTCCATCTAGTTGGGGTTCGAATCCCTGAGGGACAACAATGGAGAGTTGCTCGAAAGGTAAGAGGCCGGTTTGCTAAACCGAGGCTGGGGTAAAACCCAAAGTGGATCGTTACCACTACTCTCCGCTTCATAAACAAATACTTATGTAAAACGAAAAGAATGAAAAATTTTAGAACTCTTCACGGAACCCCAATTCCTGATGTAATTGATTACATCAAAGAGTACATCGCAACAAGAGAGGATGTGGAAATCCTTATTGGTTCAGATTCACAATGTTATGGTAATAAAAAAACTATCTATGGTGTAGTTATTGCTCTTTACACAAAAGGTAAAGGTGCTCACGTATT
>Ga0007881_1000650_pt1 | contig 15119 bp, 22 predicted proteins | sample CryBogCBH12Aug09_FD_70959 | JGI IMG/M metagenome (GOLD analysis project Ga0007881, IMG submission 70959) | Freshwater microbial communities from Crystal Bog, Wisconsin, USA - CBH12Aug09 | ecosystem: Environmental > Aquatic > Freshwater > Lake | place: Crystal Bog, Wisconsin, USA | collected... | reverse complement strand
TAAGCCTGACACATCTTGATTCCGGCAATTTTGGCAATAGCGTATGCTTCATTCGATGGCTCAAGAGAGCTTGATAGCAAGGATTCTTCTTTGACTGGTTCAGGGGCAAATTTAGGATAAATACAAACACTACCCAAAAACATTAATTTGGTCACTCCATAACACCAACTTGCATGAATGATGTTGTTTTGAATGGCTAAATTGTTGTAGATGAATTCTGCCGGATAAGTGCTGTTTGCGTGGATGCCTCCGACTTTTGCCGCAGCATCAAAGACATACTTCGGACGGTTATACGCAAACCATTCATTGACTTTGGCCGTATCCGTCAAATCAAGATATTCTCTTGGAGCGGTAATAATGTTCGCAAATCCCTTGGATTGAAGATTCTTTACAAGGGCGCGACCTACAAGGCCATTATGTCCTGCTACGAAAATTTTATCATGTAACTCTAGCATATTTTGATTGAATTTCTTTTACTTCTGCTACTGCTCTATCTATTGTTTCCAAATTGGAACTAATACCAGTTGGGTTACGGTAATATGAACCAATTAATGCGTTTATTTTCTTAAATTTTCCACCGCCAGCAAGAACCCTAAGCCACATTTCATAATCTCCTGCTGAAAAATACTTAGCATCAAAATAACCAAAACGCTTATGGATGTCTTTTCTCCACATGGGCAAACAATGGGGAGAATTGTTTTGAATTAAAGTCTCGTAAGTCACATCGTAACATCCAAATCCTGTATTGTTTGTGCAGTTTTCTACAAATTCATTAGCTACAAAAGTCGTTAAAGTCGGCCCATAGCATACATCCAATGATGGGTCGCTTTCCATAGTCTCGGCCTGTAATCCTAAAGAATAAAACGTCCTTCTGTCGTCGGTATTCCAATTTGTCAACAAATCGGCAGAAGCAATATCAACCCCCATGTTCCATGTTTCATAGACGTTATACCTTTTATCAAGTTTTTTGTATATGACATTATCGGGGAATACCTTTTGAAATTCAAGGATATATTTTTCTTCGTTTTCGGGAGACTGAGCGTTTAGCAAAATCAATTCGCATTGTGGGAAAATTGACTGACGAGCTACGTCATGCAGGAAGTGTTCAATGAAGCTTTCGCTTTTGAATACGGAGGTTATGATGGATACGCGCGGTTTTCCCATTTAATATTAGAGACTTTTGAACAAATAACATTCAAAATATCTCTTATACAACAAAATCTTTTTGGGATAAGGCGTGAGGGTGGGTCTTGCCTGTTTTTTTGGTGTAGTCCAGAGAGGCTTTTTCTTTTATGGGGTCTTTGCCCTCTCTTTTTTCTCGTTTTTCGGAGAGTTCCGCGCTTTTATCCCAAAGGTCGCCAAGAGAATACCTTTTTTTCTTGGTCTTATTAACGAAGTCGGCATTATCGTAAGGATTAATGTCGGCGTCTATCTGCATTTGGGGTATTGAGAAGATTCGTTGCCAAGCTACTCCTTTGGAGTCAACAAAAACGTGTTCCTCGTTCATGCGCTGAACGATTTCCTTGACCTCTTTGGTCTTTGGGTGCTGGAACAAGTATGTTGGCATTACTTTGAATAAGAGAACTTAATCTTGGCGGGGTCAAAATCAACCCACTTGCCGTCCTTATTCAGAACTTGGGTCTTAATCTCCGCTTCCGTTGCCGCAATACTAGAACTTGCTAGACTTGCAACAACTTCGGTAATTACTTCGTTTCCTGTTTTTTCTGCTGTAATGTTTATTTTCATAAATTATTTTGGTTCTTCTTTCTTAAAGAACATTTTTTCTCCGATAGGTGCGTCTTTAGATGCTTCGAGATTAATTTGTAACGAAGCAAATCTTTCTGGTGCGCCGTGGTCTTCCATACAAGCAACGGCTACCGCCGCTAATTTTCTGACATTATTAAGGGTGTTTGTTGGATTTTCGTCAGATTCAACATACCATTCGTCAGTAGCCTTTTCAATGAGTTTTGATATTGTGAGGAGATATTCTCCTACCGTTTTATGTTCAGTCCAACCACGTTCTTCGCAAGCTTTGTGTTGATAAGCTCTTTCACCGTTAATGGCTGAATATACTTGCTCTCTTGTGACTTTCATATTTTTATTCAATAAAATTATCTGACAAATTACTTTTGGAAGCTCGGAAAATGAGCCTTCCTTCTTTTCCTGAATCTTCTGAAACGAAATTGATAAAACCCTTAATTCCAAGAGCTTTCTTAAACTCTAAAAGCTGTATTTCATCAGCGGTTACTTCTCCGCAGATTGAATTGACATTATCAGTTAAACGGAAAGATGATGTTAAAATCTCTCTTTCGGCATAGCCAATGTTGATTTTAAGAACGTCAATTTTTTCATTGAAACAATGTTCTGATAGAATGTCGTCCAGAGTTTCAACACGGCACGGATAAAATCTACCATCGTCTTTTACCGATAATCCAATTCCGCCCAAATCAAAATAGATGTTATCAACCAATTCGGGTGCATCAAATTTTTCTATGCTGGATTTTGTATAGACCCCCAATTGATATGGAGTAAATTTACCAACAAAATTTGGATTATAGCAATTTTTCAGTAGGGTGCTAAAATTATCGAGATAGGGTTCAAAGGCATATACTTTCCTTGCCCCCAAGGTCATAGCCAGAAAAGAAAAATAGCCAGCGTGTGCGCCAATGTCAACAAAGATTTTACTTGCATTTTTGTCTTTGTTTCCTCTAATTTTATAGCGATTATTAAAGAAAACGCCGTCAAAAACTGCTTGGTCGTTCGTAAAAGAACGAGTTATGATTTCCGGTGTCATGGCGCGGGTTCGTAATTAGCTTCAAAAGTTTCCTTGTCCATAGTGGAAAATTTACCACTGGCATTTTTAATGATGTATGAGTTTGAAAATGCCCTGACTTTTCCTTCGTCAGTTGGGACTTCAAGAAATGCGATACCAGAAAAGCAGGTAAATTTTCCGCCACACCAACTTTCCAAGTCCCATCCATTATCTTCGGTTAGAACCTGAGCCTCAACGATAATTTTTGCGTTTTTCTTTTGGTAGTTCATTGCGTGATGTCAAGGATATTCTCGACGAATTTTTCTTTTGAATATGTTTCTTGCAGGGTAAGACCGGCTTTATTGACCCTTTCCTTTTCGACTCTTGCAATAGCTTGGTCACAAGCGGCTAAAAATTCTTCTTCATTAAAATCAAATATATTTCCCTGATTGAATGGTTGACCCTTTTGAAAGAAAAATCCATCATAAGCCGGAATCTTTCCGCTTGGATTAACCCAAGCTACCATTTCGCTAGTAGCCCAATCCTTATATGCGTGAGCCTTTAGAAGAACGGCGTGTTTGCCAAGTGCGATACTTTGAAATTCTGGCAATCCAAATCCTTCCGCACCGCTCAGTCCCAAAATAATATCGCTACTGTTGAGAAATTCGTTATAGACCGAGTTTTCATTCATCATTGGAAAGAACCCGACGTTAAAAGGCTTTTTGTTATCAACGATTTTTGCAGCGGCTTGCAAATTGTTTGCGTTACATTCTTCTTGGTTTCTTCCCAAGAAAGGATTATAGATGGCACATTGGAGCGCGTATTTATGGTTGTTTCCGTATTTCCTAATCCACGATTTAATGATTTTTTCGTGGTGTTTGCGCTTTTCAAGTTTCCCGCAGACATTAAAGACGATTCTGCCGTCAGTGTGCGCTTGCTTTTGCTTTACTTGGAAGTTAAAAGAATCAAAACCCAAGGGGAGATACTTTGCATTTACGCCAAACTGGTTAAAAACCTCGCATGAATACTTTGAGGAAAAAATTATTTGATTGTTTCTTGCGATGTTCAACTCAATCTTGGTTGGTTCATCAAGTTCGTGAAAAGTGAGGAGATTAGGCTTGTTTGATACAGATTCCATTGAGCCGTTCAAATGCCATAGACGAAAAACTGGAATGTCCCTTGAGTAATTTTCAAGACCATTCTGAATCTTGTCTTGAATCCATTTTATGAATGGCTCATTTGGAGACTGGCTACCCAAATCAATGTTGCCAATTGGGAACAAAAAAATGTCATGTTTTACGCCCTTCTGCTCTTGTTCAAAAAGCGTTCTCAGTATCAGCGTTGATACTTGACCGAATGATACTTTGTTTAATGGCAGATTTAGGGCTATTTTCATGTTTTAGATTAATGGGGAGGGCTATATTTCAAGCCCTCCCTTGTAAAGACTTAAAGAATCGGGTCTTCTTCCTCGGCTGCTGGCGCGGCTTGTGCTGCCGTAGCTGCCTTAGCGGGTGCTGAACCAGCTTGCGTCTTTGGCTTGGAAAGGAATACACGATAATCGGGATGCGTGTCCTTCTGCTTGAACTTGTTCGTAAAGATTACGACGGGGACTTTCTTATTGATTCCGATGGAGTTTAGGTCGAGTTCACCGGAAAGAAATTTTTGGGACTGACCCTGTTTCTTCCACAATGCACCGAGTTCTACTTGGTCTGACTTTGGTTTTGCGTTATCGCTCATATTAGTTTGTTTTTTTAGTTGTTCTAGTTAATTGCCTCCACAATGGAAGCTTTGTTTATAGTAGATGATATTTCAGTTTTTGTCAAGTCTTTTATACGGTATCGCAAATATGACAATCATCGCTAATTTTATTTTTTATTAAAGAGATACCCTTCCTATGTAAAGCCATGACGGTCTGCGGGGAAGTGTTCATTTTTTTGGCGATTTTGCCCCAAATCATTTTCTTCGGTTGGAAATAACGGTATTCAAAAATCTTCTTGATTCTTGCGTCTTTCATCTGATTCAAAATATCACAGACATAATCGCGGTTTTCGTCGTAGTTAAACTTATGCTGAAAATATTCATTGCAGATTTGCTGTTCTTCAATTCGCTTTCGGACTTCTTCATCAGGAGAGGGAATCAAGAGTCTTTTGGCGTTCATAGAGTTCAAGCAAAGGTATCGAGCATAATTTCCAATCCAAGAAGAAAGTTTAGTTTTCTTACTGGGTTTGAATGTCCTGATACAATGGAGAATAATGATGTTCTTCTCATTAAAAATGTCCTGAACATAAATACCGCAAGAAGCAAGGGACACGGCATATTTTTGGCATTGCTTATAAAAAAGGTTTTCGTAACGGCGGCAGATTTCGCTAAACGCTTCGCTGCAAGCCTCCGTCTTTACCTTTCGTATCAAATACGAATCACTTCGTTCCGTAATATCTTTCGTTGGCACAAAGATTAGAGCTTCTTAAAGGTCAGGTGTTCAAATTAAAAAGAGATATATTAAACGCTAGTGCGTTTATTAAACGGCGGAAGCAATACGTTAATTACGAACAACTTACGTCATTGTGATAAATTTTTTAAGCAAAAACGGAAAAAAACCCCCAAAACAACACACTTGGGGTGCATTGCTTGGGGGTTACTGTAATAACTTTTTTGAAGGGCATTGTTATTTAATCGTGGTAGCCACCCCACAGAAACACAGAGGCGAATTTCACGCCTGACAGCTTCCACGCTTTTCGTGGCGATGAGAGAGATTCTGGAACTCATTTACGCTGCCAAACCCTCGTTAGAAACGTCGGGTCAACTCCACAATTTACTTGTGGACTCTTTTAATTTTCAACGCCTGTTGAGCGTGGCCTACCCTTGCTGCGTCTGATTGGCCTCAGCACGAATTTCTTTTATTCGCTTCTCACCCGCGATGGGGCAGCTTGGGAAAACCATACCGTTTTCGAGTTCGGCTGGCTGAAAAGAGACTAAGACTCTTTTTTTTGGACTTTCTGAGTCTAACCAGATATTTCAGAATTTGTCAAGGGAAATCTCTATAATAGTTCAGGTATGAATAAAATTTTATTTATTGCGTGGGTGGTTTTGGTGCTGTATTTATTTCTGGAAACGGATGCAGTTCCAAAATGGGCAGAGTTCCTCAAAATCAAGTGGTTACGTTATGATGGCCTCAAGGAAAAGCGCGAGTTTTTCCCCGACTTAAAATATAAAAATTACCTTTCAACCTACCATCCAAACTTTTTTACCTCTCTTGTGTGTTGTCAGGAATGTCTTTGTGTTTGGCTTAACATCATCGGTTTCTCAGTTTTTGGAAATCAACTTGGGGGCTGGTCATGGTTTGGAATCTTAACGCTTGGAAGTTTGATTTCGATTGCTGGATTGAATTTTATTCTCAAAAAGTTTTATGAATAATGTCATTTCTCAAAGGTTCAAGTATGGTTCTCCACCGCCAAATATCGCACCCGTTCCTATTCCGGTAGCTCACGAAGATTTACCTCAAGAAGTTGATAATTCGGCAATAATAACGCCAGAAGTCCTTCGAGATAAGTTGAAAGAAAAATTAAATCCTCAACCTCAAATCATCGAAGCCGCTCCGTCTTCCATACCAAATCCAGTTCGATTGGAACTCGTTCACTTTGCGACACTTTACGAATTCGTCCACTGGTATGAAAATAATAAGACGCTGTTCTCCGAAAAACAACAACAGCCGTTAAACACTCTGGTTGAAGCAAGAAACATCACAACCACGGGATGCAACTGCGACAAGAATAAACGCAAGTTGATGGCTGAAGATTATTTCAAAAATTTCTGGATTAGAAATAAAGGGACAGACTTGCTGCCTACACTTCAGAAAAATCTAAATACAAAAAAATTGCTCATTGGAAACTTTATTGCGTTCCCAGAATAAATTACTGTATTTACTTCTGCGAAATTTTTCTTGCTTTTTTTAGAAAAGCCTGATAGGATTATAAACGAACATGAACTCTACTGAATTTGCTTACGAAGATGCCCTGCAAAAAACAATTTCTTATTTTGAAGGAGACGAACTAGCAGCCAAGGTTTTCCTTGATAAATATGCCCTAAAAAACGGTTCCGGTGTCCTTTTGGAAGATTCTCCCGAAGCAATGCACCACCGCATTGCAAGTGAATTTGCGAGGATAGAGAAGGGGAAGTTTAAGAAGCCATTCACCAAAGATGAAATCTTTTTTTATCTAAATAAATTTAGATATATTATCCCGCAAGGCTCACCAATGTTCGGCATCGGGAACAAGTATCAAATCGTTTCGTTATCTAACTGCTACGTTGTCGAGACGCCAAAAGACAGCATCGGCGGGATTATGAAAACTGACCAGCAACTCGCGCAGATTGCAAAACGCAGAGGCGGCACAGGCGGTTCCCTTAACCAGCTTCGTCCATCTGGTGCGCCAACAAAAAATTCTTCTCGCTCCTCAACGGGCGTTCCGTCCTTTTCAGAAAGGTATTCAAATACCATCCGTGAAATCGGCCAGTCTGGTCGTCGCGGTGCTTTGATGCTCACTCTTTCTGTCCATCATCCTGATTGCGTAAAGATTGATGAAACTCAATGGGAAAAACCGACGAAGATTGTCTTAAAGGGCGACCCTGAAAAACATGAACGCGACATTCATACAGATTCGCGCTTCTACAACGAAAATGACACCGACTTCTGTTCAATGAAACTCAACAGAAAAAAGGTAACTGGCGCGAATATCTCAATTCAGTTGTCGGACGAATTTCTTTCTGCCGTCAAAAAAGGGACAAAGTATGAACAGCGTTTCCCGCTCGACTACAAGGAAAAGGGCATTAAGCCAATGTATTCCAAGATGGTTGACGCTCGAAAAGTTTGGCAAAAAATCATCCATTGCGCTTGGCAAACGGCAGAACCCGGCCTCCTGTTTTGGGATTTAATTACTTCATTCAATGCGGTTGATTGTTACAAACTATTGGGCTTTGCTACCGAATCAACAAATCCATGTTCTGAATTGCCTTTGTGTGTTTTGGATTCATGCCGACTATTGGTTCAGAATCTTTATTCTTATGTCGTTAATCCATTTACTAAGGATGCGTATTTTGACTTTGAGAAGTTCTATCAACACAGTAAGGTTGCACAAAGATTGATGGATGATTTGATTGACCTTGAAATTGAAAAGGTCGAACAGATTATCAATAAGATTATTTCAGACCCCGAAGATGACGACATTAAAAAGGAAGAACTTACCCTTTGGCAGAAGATTAAGGACAAATGTATTCAGGGTAGGAGAACTGGACTTGGTATTACTGCCGAAGGAGACGCAATCGCCGCCGTTGGGATGAAGTATGCTTCCGATGAAAGTATTAAGTTCGTAGAAAAGATTCACAGGACTCAAAAACTTGCATCATTTGATTCTTCGTGCGAAATGGCACAGGAGATTGGCGCGTTCCCAATTTGGGATTGGAACACCGAAAAGGATTCTCCATTCTTGCTTCAAATCAAAAAGGAGGACGAAGCACTTTACAATCGTATTGCAAAATATGGTCGCCGTAATATCGCCAACTTAACTATCGCTCCTACTGGAACGGTAAGCATGATGACTCAAACTACCTCTGGTATTGAACCTTTGTTTGACATTAAGCCATACGAACGCAAAAAGAAAATCAATCCAAACGATACAAATACTCGCGTTGACTTTACCGATGGAAACGGAGACAAGTGGCAGAAGTTCGCGGTATGTCATCCTAAACTCAAAATCTGGATGGAAGTTACCGGAGAAACCGATTGGAAGAAATCTCCGTGGTATGGTTGCTGCGCTCCTGATATTGATTGGAGACAGCGCGTTAAACTTCAAGCTGCCGCGCAAAGGCATATTGACCATGCAATTAGCAGCACACTCAACCTGCCTGAAAATGTCACCGAAGATAAGGTCGCGGAAATTTATCTTGAGGCTTGGGAAAGTGGTTGTAAGGGAATTACCGTCTATCGTGAAGGTTGCAGAAGCGGCGTCCTCGTCCGTGATACCGGAGCAGACAATGGCTTAAAAATCATAAAGACCGTAGCTCCCAAGAGGCCGTCAAAACTTGAAGGTAAGTTGCATTTCTTTAATTTCAAGGGCAATAAATACTTTGTTGCCGTTGGATTGATGGGCGGAACACCTTACGAAATTTTTACTGGTTTCAATAAGGACAAGAAAAATGATTTCATTCCAAAGGATTGCAAGAACGGATTTATCAAGAAAAATCGCAGGGGCTATTATGTCTTTGAAAACGAAGGAGAGGAATATCCTCTTAACAATGGTCACGCTGACGAAAATGCCGACGCCTTGACCCGTATTATTTCAACCAGTCTGCGTCATGGTAGCGACATTTCTTTTATCGTTCATCAACTCGAAAAAACATCCGGCGACCTTTCATCTTTTGCAAAATGCTTGGCAAGAACGCTCAAGTGCTACATTGAAGATGGAAAGGAAGTTTCCGGCGAGGAATGTCCAGAGTGCAAAAGCAAATTAAGCCGCGAAAGTGGTTGTATTATTTGTAAGAACTGCGGTCACTCGAAATGTTCATAACCATGAAACAGCTTGAATTTCCATTTGTCAGATTTATAGATGCCGAATTAGATTATGAGCGAAAGTATATTTGGCCGATTATTCTTGATTGTTTGCGCGACTGTGTAAAACAAGAAAATCATTATGGAAAACAGCTTGAATTATTCCATTGACATAATCCGAGAAGTCGTGTAATATAAGAATATGGGCTATTACTGGTATCGAGACTGGTAAAGTCAAATAGAAAGCAAGTGCGAGATTACTGTTGGCTCGCTAAAAATTCAGTAAAAACTTAAATGCTAACACATTGAAGTCCTTGGCGTTCATTCCAGCAATGGAATTTGCACCATCTGTCGTTGTAGCCTAATTGCCGCAACCCGTTCGCCCTTAGAACCCTGATATGAGGGGACGAACGATTTATTGGGGAAAAACACCTTTGCCTGTCGGGGTGCGACAAACAGGATATTGATGGTAAGTTTTGCCACTTATGTAGCCATCAAGAAATTAAAAGTTGCTAAACTTGTAGTTTTCCGTTTGGTTCTATCTTTCCACGGGGGTTCGACTCCCCCATAGTCCACCAATTTAACCGCATCTGTATTTTATTTTATTTTTATACATAATGCGATTTAAGTGTAATATAACATAATGAAACAGCGCGTTAATTATTCTGGCAAGAAAATAAACAAACTTACCGTTATAGATTTAGCGATAGATAGATACGTTGCTGGTAAAGACATCCTTTGGAATTGCGTGTGCGAGTGTGGTCGCAAATGTAAAATTCGTTCTTCTGTTCTAAAAAAGGGTAAAATTCAATCTTGTGGATGTTTTAGATATGATACTGGAAAAGACAATCTTCATTGGACTGGAATAGGTGATATTTCTGGAACCCATTTTTGCAAAATTAAAGATTCAGCAAAATCTAGGAAAATTCAATTTGATGTAGATATTAAATATATTTGGGAACTTTTCTTAAAGCAAAAGGGAAAATGTGCTATTTCTGGCATTGACATTGGTTTCAAATCCTCAGATGGACTTGTGAAAACGGCATCTTTGGATAGAATTGATTCAAAACGCGGTTATGTTAGAGGCAATCTCCAATGGGTTCATCAAGACGTTAATTTTATGAAAAACGATTTTAATAATCAAAAGTTCATTGATTTATGCAAAATAATTGCGGAATTTAATAAATCTTGAACTTTTTACGTTAAAGTTACTCTAATCTTCAATGTCACAGCAAGAAGATGACCTCAAAGAGCAGATGCTTAATGAAGCCATGCTGATTATCGAGTCAGTGGGCTTTCTGGATAAGCAGATAAATAAAGTATTTGGAGAGCTTCAAGACGCCATTAATAATCACTTTTATGAGGATGCCGATAGAATTGAGGCTCAAATTCGGTTCTTGTTAAAAAAAACGAACGATGAAAATGCAAACATGGAAAGGTTCATGTTAAAATATAAGGAAAAAATCAATGAAAAGAAAGCAATTCTATCTGGTATTAAACAAAAAAAATCGCTACACAATGGGAGCATTTCCGCGAAACAAGGAAGGACGCCAAGCAGCCCTACTTTACAAAGACAAACTCAAAAAAGAGAACAAAGAGTTGCAATTAATAATTAAATGAAATAAAATATGTTTGAGGAATATGAAAAAGAACTCCGACAAAGGGCAATAAAAATGGCTGAATCCGCAAACAACAAAAAGACCGCGCTTGAATTGATTGACACTCTTTTAACTATTGAAGCCGCCAAAGATGCAGAACACGTTAAACTTTTGGCTGAAAAGAAGATTTACCGTCATGGCGAAAGCGTCATATCCCACCATCTAAAAGTCCTCAAAGAACTCGTCGAGAAAATATGATTACAGTCGGCCTAATCAAAGAACTCAAATTCATCCATAAGATGTTGAAAACCAAGGTTGTTTTCACGATAAAAACAGAAAAAGTAAGCGCGAATATCACGGCGGAAATTGAGAACGGCGTCTTGACCGTCTTTTATTTGGGATACCTTATTTGGAAAGAAACGCTCGATGATGCAGTTTCAATGTTCGGCGTAGAGTCCTGCGATACGATAGCAAGAATCGTCCTAATGATTGATTCCGGCGATGACCAGTGGCGTATTTATCGTTACCTAGAAGAATAAGCTTGACTTTCTCTGAAAAACGATATATTCTATTATTAGATTATGTCTAAAAAGGTTTTTTCAGAGAACATGGAAACGGCCATTCAAAAGGCTAGGGCATATATTTTCTCAAAATACAAGATTCCCGAATCTGACGTTGAAGATATTATTCAGGAAGCGTCTCTCAAAGCCGTTAAAAAATACGACCAATTTCGCGGTAAGTGTTCTTTTTACACTTGGTTTATTGCCATTTGCAAAAATGAAATAAAGCACTATTTTAGAACTTCTTCCCGTCAGGACTTCTTTCAATCTCAAGATGGTAGGCCGAAAGAACATTCAATAATTGAACCCGAAATAAAGCGCAAGAGCGACATTGAAGAATCAGAATTTTTGATTCACGAAGCGTTGGGAAAATTAAGCGAGAAGCACAAAGAAATTATCGAGCTTCTTCTTGAAAATGCCGGAACTTCAAAGGATATGGCGAAAATATTGCAAATCCCGATTACATCAGCGAGAACGCGCCTATTTTATGCCAAAAGACGTTTGAAAAAACTAATCAAAACTCATGCACACAAATCAAACATACAACTCGTTAATTATAGATAATCCTAACTTGCCGTTTCCTTCTGACGTTCTTGAAGCCATTAAGGGCATTGATTGGAGCAATATCTCTTGGAACACGATTGGACTACCGGCTTTTAACAGCACTTTTTCCTTGGTGGGCGACCAGCTTTATTTTGAAAAAGACGAAAATGATAATGTCAAGCTCAAGAAGGAGGAATTTACAGGTCAAGTTCTTATTTCTGGTTTAATCGTTCCCGCTGAATTAGAGGAAGTTTTCATGGTTGTTTTTGAATTATCTTTCTGTGGCGGGACACTTAAAGGCTCAGAACTCAAAGAACTCAAGAAACAGCCCAAGAAAGAATACGAAGAAGGATTTCAGAAGTTTCAGAAAGATATGGAAAGGAATCATAAGAGACTTAATTCTTGGTGGTTCAAATACCTTTACAAGCCCTATTTTCACTTGTTGAAAGGCATTACATTCACGGTGGTTTTTCTGACCGAATTCTTATTGAAACTTTTCGTGTCTTTTGTTTCCCTTTTGCTTCCTATTAAATTATGAAAGTTGAAGCAAAAATAATTCCAGCCAATCAAAGGATGTGGATTGTTGTTGAGTCGTTCCCAATTTACGATGATAACGATAGACACGACCCCCTTATAGCAAGGCGTGATGCTTTGTTAGCAAGTAATCCGACTTACATAAAGTCCCATTATTCGATAAAGGATTCTGATTGGGGATGGGATGTGTTGCGTCCAGAAACGGACGAAGAATACAATAAGAGGCGCGAACAGGAAAAGGCGCAGATAAAAAAACAAAATGGACTCATTAAGAATAGTTAATGTTAAGACGAAAAAGCCCTATGACGTTTATTGCGGAAGGGCAAATAAGTTTTACAATTTAGAACAGTCAAAATGGGCTAATCCATTCGTTATTGGCGTTCACGGAAATAGGGCGGAAGTTATCGAAAAATTTCGGTTGAAAATAAATAGCGAACCAGACCTTTTGGCTTCTTTACCAGAACTCAGAAATAAGGTCTTGGGTTGCTGGTGTGATTATCCGTCAGAAGATTGTCATTGCCGTCACCTAGTTGAAATGTCCGAAAGTAAATACATACTCAACTGGTTTAGCAATATGAAAACATTCGACACTCCGATGTCTTACCAAGGCATATTTTACAATTCTGTCGAGAACTTTTATCAGGCAATGAAAATGCCGAGAGAAAGGCTTGATTTAAGACAAGAAATTGCGGGAATGTCTCCCCATAAATCAAAGACCGCCATACGAGACAGAGAAAAATTTTCTTGGCGTCCTGATTGGACAAAAGAAATGGCTTTGAAAGTAATGGCCTATGCCCTTAAATACAAATTCAAAGAAGGGACGACTTGGGCGGAAAAACTGTTAAAGACCGAGGATTGGGAAATTGTCGAATGGAATAATTGGGGTGATGTTTATTGGGGAAAAGACATTCGCACTCGTCAGGGAGAGAATCATTTGGGTCGCCTCATAATGGAAATCAGAAAAGATTTACTTGATAAAAGGCAGTCAAATACCTAAGATATTTTATCTAAATAAATTTATGTTAAGCCAAGAAGCAATTAGCGAAATCATTAAGACCTCTCCAAATAAGAAGTGTAAGTGCGGTCACGAATACTTTAGGAAGGTCACAATTCAAAAAGAAGTTTCATCCCTGCGCTCAGGCACGGGAAAGAACGAAATTCTGCTTGTAGAAATTCTTCTCTGCGATAAATGCGGTGAGGAATCCAAGGCAAGCACGATTATCACTTAATTATGTTGCCTCACCAGCAAAGAGTTGTTGACGAGAAAGCCGAGCTAGACATTAAGCTAGATAAATTAATTACATTTATTTCTGGCGAAATGTATAAGGACTTGGGTAGTCAAGAAAAACTTCTTCTTTCTAAACAGGCAGAGTTTATGATGGCTTATTCTGATATTCTCAGACAAAGAATTGACTTGTTCAAAAATAGTCTTGACAAAAGACCAAGATTCTAATAGAATAAATTTACTGGTGGGCTTGTGTTCACCAAATTAAAAGTCCTCTATCGTGAGGCAATAGAAAGGTTAGTTATGTATCTATACGATACCGAAGTAGAAATACTGGTCAATGGGAAGCCAGTTAAAAAATTCTCCCATGAGGGTAAGACCTACATCCAAGCTAATAAGGGGTCAGAGTATTCCATCAAAATCAAGAACAACAGTTCTAAGAGACGGATGTTTAACGTCTCGGTTGACGGAATCAACGTAGTCAACGGCGAAGCAGCCGGAAAAAATCCATTCGGATATGTCCTAAACGGATATTCTTCATACGAAATCAAGGGATTCCGCACTTCAAACGAAGAAGTCCATCCATTCAAGTTCAACGACAAGCAAAAAAGCTATGCCGCCAAATCTGATGAAACTCAGGGCGACGTTTCCAATTGTGGCGTCATTGGAGTTGAGGTTTATGACGAAAAGGAAAAACCAGCACCTATCGTCAAGCATATTCATCATCATCATACTGAGAAAGAATACGTTCCTTATCCAGTTTATCCTTCAAGACCTTGGACTTGGCCTAACACGCCCGATATTATTTACGGAAGTAATACGGGGACAATTAGAGACGCGACATACACTTCTAATTCTTCTGCTTACGGGAGAAGTGCTGGTGGTCAATCAATGATGTCTTTTAGTGCAAATAATATGGCTGGCGACACTTTGTGTTGTTGCAATTTCGTTTCTCAATCAGCACCGGAACCAGTTGAAGCAGCCGTCACCGATTGGGCTGCTGGAACAGAGTTCTCAAAGGAATCTGTGACCGATAGGGTTACTGACACCGACTTTGAAATCGGCAGACTTTTGGTTACAATCGAAATCTTTTATGATTATCGAGAAGGCTTGATTAACAGGGGAGTTCCTGTTTTTAGGGAAGTTAAAGTGGCCGCGCCGAAGGCATTTCCTTCTCGCTTCTGCAAGCCTCCACGCTAAGAGATTCCAATAAACAAAGAACCCCACCGGATTGCTCCGATGGGGTTTTCTTTTTTTTTGATTTTTACTTCTTCTCAGCAACCTTGTCAAGCTGCTCCTTAACATCCGAATTAAACTTTCCATCAGAAGGAGTTGATGCTCCTTTATTCGTTGCGATGTTTAAGGT
>Ga0007881_1000630_pt1 | contig 15354 bp, 9 predicted proteins | sample CryBogCBH12Aug09_FD_70959 | JGI IMG/M metagenome (GOLD analysis project Ga0007881, IMG submission 70959) | Freshwater microbial communities from Crystal Bog, Wisconsin, USA - CBH12Aug09 | ecosystem: Environmental > Aquatic > Freshwater > Lake | place: Crystal Bog, Wisconsin, USA | collected... | reverse complement strand
CACCCGGATGATGGGCATCCTCAAGACGATGGCCTCGAGCCAGGGGCTGCTCCCGCCGCGCGCGGCGGGAGCAGCCCCTGGCTCGAGGCCATCGTCTTGAGGATGCCCATCATCCGGGTGAGGGTCGCGTTGGGCGCCACCTCCAGGGAAGGAGGGGCCGTCGTGGGGGGGCGGTACGTGGCGGAGGGCGGCGCGGACGCGAACGACGCGTTCACCACGCACTTGAGCACCTTGCCCGATACCGAGAGCGGGAGCTCCACGATGCCCCACCCGTCCGCCTTGGGCTGCTCCTCGCCCTCTTCTGCGCCCGCCCCGTGCCCGCCGTTGAGGAACGCGAGGTTGAACTCGCGCATCGACGTCGCGTCCTGGAGGAACGACGAGCGCTCTGCGGCAAACTTCTGGCCCAGGGTGCCCTCTCCTTCCTCTCCCCCACTCCCCATGACGAACATGTCGCCGCCCTCCTCCTCCAGCTGGCGCTCGGCCGACTGCGCCCTGTGGTGCTGGGCCATGAGCTGCCGCAGCCCGGCGTGCGCGTGCCGGTGCAGCGCGTCGCTGAGCGCGTGCACGGGGTTCGAGCACTCGCCCGTGGCGCAGCAGTCGTTGGTGGTCCAGTCGCGTCCGCCCTTGGCCTTGCTGCTCCCGGCTTGGAACGCCCGCACATCCTCCTCGGTGAGCCCGAAACACAGCCTGGACGGGAGGTACCTGGCCTGGAGCCCGGCCCAGTGCGACAGGAACCGGCCCATGGTCCGCCCGAGGTCGAAGCGCACGCTCACCGACTTGAGCGACACGGGCAGCTGCAGCCGCGCCGACCGCATGTCCCCGGTCGCGTCGGTGCACACCAGGTCGTGGATCCCCAGGAAGTCCAGCGGGTCCCTGCGCCGGCCCTTGCCCTCGTTGAACTGGGGCTTGCCCACCTTCATCTCGCCCACGACCTTGGCCCGGATAAACTTGACCTTCTCCTCGTCGCCGCACACGCGGAGGTCCACCTGCGCCCGGATCGCGTCCGAGATCTGGGTGATGGTGGCCGTCGGCTTGGCGTACCGGTGGCCGTGCTCGTGCGCCATGATGTAGTGCAGCTTCACGAGCGCGTCCAGCAGCGTCTCGAGCCCGAACACGGTCTTGTAGTAGTCCTCGGCCGTGCAGAACTTCTGGTTGGACCCCCCGAACGGGAACGTGCCCAGCGCCGTGTGCCACATGTGCATCACGCTCTGGACCATGCGGCCCCAGTGCTTGCGCATCGAGTCCTCGAACCCGAGGCTGGCGGCGCCCGCCGCGCCGTCCTTGTCGTTGATCGTCAGCACGTACAGCGCCTGGGCGAACACGCTCCTGGGGTCGTGCTCCCGGTGGCTGCGCTGGGCCTGCGCGCCGAACACCCCCGACAGCCGCATGCAGTCCATCGTCAGCACGTACACCGACAGCTTCAGCAGGTGCGCGTGGTACATGAGCTTGATCTGCTGGATGAGGAACGGGCCCACCGACGGCATGCTGGAGAGCACCGGCCACTCGTCCCCTCGCCCGGCGCCCCGGCCCGTCCGGGTGTACATGCGGAAGAGGCCCGCGCGGATGTCCGCGGGCACCTTGAACATGAAGATCTTGGCCGCGAGCTCGACCATCGGCAGCCGCCGCAGCATCGCCTGCATCTTGGACTGGATGGTGTGGCCCTCCTCGTACTGGAGGATTCTTCCCCCCTCCTCCTCCACATCACCTGCCTGGGTCCCGTCGTCCTGGCTCCAGCTGAAGGGCTCCCCGTCGCGCGAGAACACCGAGCCGTAGACGAACCGCTCGCCCTCGGGGTCCAGTGGCATGCGGAACGTGATGGCGCGGCTGGGGGCCGGCGTGTACTGGGTGATGTGGCCCCAGTCCAGCTGCACGGACCCCAGCTGCGCCGGGGTGAACACCGCCTGCAGCTTCAGCGTGGTGCGGTACCGGCCGTTGTGCGGGTGCAGCTCGAAGATGTTGAGGCCCACGGCCGCGCGGAACGGCACGAACTCGGTGTTGACCGAGTTGACCGGCGCCACGTACCCTATGCCGACGCCCAGCCACTGCTGCGCGGCGCCCTTCTCGTGGGCCCTGGTCAGGAGGAACGCGCCCTTGTCCTGCTTGCCCGGGAGGAACCGCCACTCGTTGATGGGCCCCACCGCGTGGATGGTGGCGGGCTGGAACACGAACGCGTCGTTGAGCACGAGGGCGGGCCTCAGCTCGGCGGCCGTCCACCCGTTGAACACGTCGTGCAGCACGATCCGCAGCGAGTCGCGCTCGGCGCGGCCCTCATCGTGCTGCATCGACTGGGCCAGGATCCGGCGCGCCACCGCCCACTGGCGCAGGTCCAGGTCCAGGCCCGTGCTGGTCCCGGTCCACCGGCACCGGTCCATGTCCGTGCCCTTGTTCACCACGGCCTGCCTGTCCGAGAACAGCTTCACGAACCGCCGCATCTCGGCGGTGCCCTTGGGGTCGGCCCTCGGGAACGCGAGCGGGCGCTCGTTCGACTGCTTCCCGGTGAGGTGCGCGAGGTGGCGTTCCATCGCGTCCTCCTCTTCCCCATCATCGGCCCCGTCCCCCCTCTTCCTCCCCATCATCATTCCCGGCTTCCCTCCCTTCCCTTTCGTATTGCCGCCGCCGCCGTCCTTCCAATCCGGGCGCGGAAACTTGGCCGCCTCGTTGCACAGATCCACAAACGCCTCCTTGGCCCTGTTCCCCTCCGTCTGCATGTGCAGCATCTCCTGCTCCTGGACCTTTCGGAAATCGCTAAACGCCTTGCGCACCGGTGCCTGCTCGCCGTCGAAACTCTCACGACTCATTTTTCGTGTGTACGGCTGGTGTTGAGTGATATTCCGTTCGCCGGGGCGCGCGTTCCGGATTTATATACGACCATCTCAATCATCATATGCGCACGAGAGCCGCGACAGGTGGAGCACGTCCGTCATGTCGAGCGGGTCGTAGTCGGAGTACTGGGTCTGGGGCGTGGCGGCGCGGGCCTCCTCGGGCTGGGCCGCGCCGCCGAAGATGGCGGCGCCCGCGCGGAACGGCCGCGCCAGCGCGTTCAGGGGCCCCTCGCCATCGGCGCGCTGCTGGTGGTCGCGGTAGAAGATGCGCTGGAACGGCGGGTCCCACACGTTGCGGGCCTCGGCGAGCGGTAGGCCCACCGGCACGAACGTCAGGTGCAGCGACGACCGGTCCAGGTCCATACCCGACGACTGGAAGCCGATCGAGATGACCCCGCCGTCCACGTGGCTGGAAGTGTGGGTGGGGGAGACCCCCTTCATCAGCGTGTCCATGTTCAGCGGGAGCGCGTTGTCCAGCACCATGCGCAGGAGGTGGGCGGCCTCGGCGCTGTGCGCGGCCACGTACGGGAGCGCCCTCAGCGCCTCGTAGAACTCCTTGGGCAGCCCGTGCTCGCCCTCGGGCCCGTCCCCGCCGCCGTGGGTCCGCGCGCGCAGGTTCGGCGGGTTCCCCCGGGCCTCCTGCTGGTACGCCTGCAGCCGCTCCAGCGCGGCCTCCGAGTGCACCGAGGCGTGGAACTGCTCAGCGGCGTCGACGTCCCGCTCCAGCACCGTCAGCAGGTCGTGCGCGGCCATCGCCAGGAACGTCGGGTTGCGCTGGAGCTCCTCCAGCAGCCGCATCACGCGCAGCGCCAGCCCGAACGACACGATCTCGGTCGGGAACAGCGCGCCCTCCGAGTGCGTGAAGAAGGGGTCGGGCCCGCCGCCATCCCCGCCCTCGCGGTCCACCACGACGGTCGTGGGCATCCCCTTGCCGAGGACGTGCACCACGAGCCCGGGCCGGTCCATGTGGGCCTGGGCGGCGCCCAGGTTGGCCGTGGCGATCTTGAACGCGATCGGGAGCCCCTTGAGGTCCTCGAGCGTGGGCTCGCGGCCCACCCCGTACGCCACCTTGACCATCGCGTGCTGCGACAGGAGGTGGTACCGGCGGGGCGCGTCCCGCTTGTCGGCGAAGAGCCCGTACCCTCCTCCTCCGCCCCCCGACGAGGACGGCGGGCGCGACAGGAACCGCCGCGACTGGAGGTCGACCACCACCTTGAGGTGGCGGCACTCCTTGTTGAAGCCCTCGATCCTGACCCCGGCGGACGCGTCCGGGCCGATCTCCACGGTCAGGACTATACGCTCAAAGGTCGTGAACACCGTCCCGTGCGCCGTCTCCGTGGAGATGGGCGCCGCCGGGTGCGAGCGGTGGATGAGGCGCTTCGTGGCCGCGCCCCATTTCCACGCCCCGAGCGGCGACGCGTCGCTGTCCCTGCTCGGGACCTGAAACTCCCCGAGGTCCTCCTCCTCCTTGGGCCCGCCCAGCACCACGTTGCGGGTTTCGTCCGCCGCGGCGCGCGACCGCTTCCGGATGCGGAGCGCCCACAGCGCGTCCAGCACGTAGTCCTGGGCGAACCCCGAGTACTTCTCCCAGATCGCGACGATCTCCTCGTCCGTGAGCAGCTCTCCCGGCGCGGAGACGTACGCCTGGCCCGTGACCCGGCCGATGCCGCGCATGGGGTGGGCGATCGAGCACCACTGCGACGCGGCCGTGTACCGGTCGCCCTCCTCCTGGGCGCCCTCCCACTGCGCGCGGAACGCCTCGGTGCTGGTCCCGGAGTAGAACGCCGGCGTCGGGATCAGCGAGAACGAGTGCACCGTCGTGGTGGGCGCGGGCTCGCCCTCGACCCGTCCCAGCGCGGCCTCGTCGTCCCGGGACCGGGCCCTCAGATCGCGCGCCAGCTGCGACAGGGCGGGGCTGTGGCCCAGCAGGCGCGCGGCCCGCTCCTGGGCCACGTCCGCCCACAGGCCCGTGTCCCAGAGCAGCGGCGTAAGGTGCACGTGGTGGGCGTTCAGCGACAGGGCGTGGGTGGCGGGGTCGAACCCCGTCGGCCCGGACGTGCTGGATATGGCGCTCTGGGACGCGACGCCCACCGACTGGAGCGCCGCGGCCCGGAACGCCCGGCTCTTGGACCGCCCTAGACGCCGCTCGTCGTCGGTCAGCCGCAGCCGGGCGTTGTGGAACTGCTGCCTTATCCCCCGCGCGACCTCGGGGCTGCGCATCGCCGCCATGACGCCGCCGGACACGGGGCCCCTTGGAGGGAGCCGGGCGTGGCGAGGGCGGCCGGGCGCGGGGTGTTGGTGGGTGTGTTTGACTAACATAGGCTCAATTGGGTCGCTGTTGCTGCTGCCCAATGCGCCCGGGACGCGTGTGGAGGGGCTTATATATTTCGGTGTTGACCTCTGTTTCGTTTCCGTTTTTTTTCTTTGTTTTTTTCAGCCGTCCACATACCCAGTCGTATTTCACACGTACGTGTGAATACCAACACCACCCCTCAGTGATGCTCCCCCCTCACCTGCTGTGCCTGCCCCTCATCCAGACCTTCGCCATGCCCGTGCCGCTGCAGGTGGGCAAGCGCTGCCTCGCGTGCATGCCGCACGTGCTCGACCACTTCCCCGGGATCCACCTCACCAAGGTGCTGCCGCCGGTCCTCCGGGACAACTTCGCCATCGTCGGAGGGGAGCTCCGCGTGCTGAACTCGACGCACCAGATCCGGATGTACACGGAGCGCGAGGACTCGTGCACGCTCTTCTGTATGACCAAGGACGGCGTGCCGCTGCTGAACATGCACTTCTGGGTGCAGCCCTTCACCCAGCCCACGCACCACGAGCTCACGGTGTCGGTGCAGTTCTTCCGTTCGCGGCGGCTCGTGCGCGACATCGCGGACCGCATCATCGACGTCGTGCGCAACGAGTTTCCGCGCTGGGCCTACGACGAGGGTGGCGTCATGGGCGCGCCCGAGCTGCGGCGGTACCGCGCGCACGTGCTGCGTGAGCATAAGACCCTTTGTTAAGGGCCTCCGGCCGCGCCGCCACCGTCCCCGCCACCCCCGTCTCCGTCGGCCGGGGCCCCGGGAACGAGCGCCGGCACGCGTCGGATGCGGCGGCGTATGGCCGCGCGGTCGGGCGGGCCCGCGATCTCGCCGTGGGGCGGAGGAGGAGGAGGGGGATGCCCGTCGCCACCACCACCACCATCCCCCCTCTGGGGCCCGTTGGCCGCCTGCGGGGGCGGCGGGCCCTGCCTGTTGTACGGCCCGCGGGGCTGGGCGAGCGCCTGGCGCTGCAGCCGCCGCATGCGAATAAAGACGGGCTCGAAGTTGACCTCGAGCAGCGACCCGCGCAGGAACCGCGAGTCATCGTAGTAGCACGGCTGGACCTTTTGCACGCGCTCGAGCTTGGACGTGTTCTCCCTGCCCTTCATGATCTGGGTGCGGCAGATGTGCCAGTACCCGTGCTGGCGCCAGTCGAAGTCCTCCACCGTCTGCTCGGGGGCGTAGGTGTTGTAGACGGCCGGCACCAGCTGCCAGCCGAAGTTGACCGGGTCGGTCCCGTTGACCGGGGCGTGCTCGTACTCGAACCGCTGGCGCACGATGCCCTTGTGCCAGTGGTTCAGCACGTACTCGAGCGAGTTGTCGGGCTTGGAGATGGGGCACCATGCCAGGTGCAGGATGAGGTCGTCGCCCGCCGACACGTCGAAGTCGCGCCAGTAGTTGATGAGGTTGTCGATCTTGCCGCTCACGGCCAGGGACGTCATAAAGTTGACGGGGAACACCACCGGGTGGTTCGACCCCTCGTGCTGGCCGCCCTGCTTCTCGGAGCCGTGGGCCACGCCAAAGGGCCGCGCGATCTCCTGGATGAAGTGCAGCGCGTTCCGCACCGTGAAGGCGCCGCGGGCCTGGATGGACGGAGGCATGAAGTCGGTATCCACGATGAACTGGTGCCACTTGATCTGGTCCGGACGGTTCCAGTTGCGCTGGACCCCGGCCAGGAGGTAGTTGACCGTCGTCAGGTTGATGCACGGGTCGACCATGTTGCTCACCCCGAGCCGCTCGAACGTGTGCATGCCCTCGATGGTGCCGGCGTTGCGGGCCACGCGCAGCGAGAACGAGATGTCGCCGTCGTCCACGGCGTGCGACAGGGAGAAGGTCTGGGTGCCGATGCGGGCCTCGGGCAGCCGCAGCAGCGGCACGAGCTTCTGCACCTTGTGCGGGATGTTCATGTAGGCGGTCTGGTTCGCGAGCCGGTTCGGCGGGCCGTACTCGTACGGAGAGATGTCGCCCAGCAGCGCCGAGCCGTAGTTGATCTTGGCGTCGGTGGTGCCATTGAACCCGTTGGGCAGGCTGTTGGTGCCCGGGAGCGGCCCGGAGTTCATGATCACATCCGGCTTGCGGATCCCCGTCTGGAGGTTGCTGAAGATGTCGGGCATGGGTGGGCAGCACCGCCTCTCAGCGCATGCACGGGCGAGTCAATCTGGGTTTATATAATGGTTTTTGGGCCCATCGCGTAAGCTCGTCGGTGCCGGCGGTCGGCGCCAAAAAAAGAAAAAAAGAAATTAATTCCCGCACACGTAAAACTTTATTGCCAAAAATCATTTCCACAGTCGAATCGAAATGGCCAAGAAGATGCTTGCGAGCGAGGCCCTTATGAATGGCAGGGAGGATCTGAGGAAGGAGTTCCTCGGGTATGCGAGCGCGGGGGATATCGACTGCGAGGTCCTCAACGAGGAGCTCGGCATCCGGGTCTTTGAGTCGGTGCACGATCCCGACGAGGGAAAGGAGCTCATCTACATTAAGCTCCACGAGAAGAGGCCCTTCTCCGAGGCGCTGCTGCTGGCCAACAAACACACCTCCCCGGGGCTGTTTCAGTTCTTCAGCAACTTTAAGGGCGCCACGGAGCCCGAGGGCTTCCAGGAGATGCTCGGCTTCCTTGCCAGGGCCAGGCGCGGCAACGACGACACCTACGTGCTGAACATCAACGCGCCGCCGCGGCGCGCCTAGCGCCCGCGCGCCCAGCCCCGTGGCGTCCGGCAATAAACCGTTTATTGCCATATCACACGATGTCGTGCACCGCGCGCCCGATGCGCTCCGTGACGTAGAGCAGCGACTGGTTGCTGGTCCACGGGGCGTTGGTCCACGTGAGGCGCACGGTCATGATGCCCCGGCGCGTGAGGGAGACGGTGGCGGTGACGGGGCGCGCGCGGAGCGCCGAGCGGTGCGCCTCGGGGATGTCCAGGTTCTTCAGCATCATATCCCAGTTGATGATGGAGAAGGACACAGTGTTGCAGAGCTCCTCGCACCGGCTGCACACGACGGCCCACATGAGGGCGCCGCTGGTGATCTGGCGCTCCAGCAGGCAGTTGACGTTGACGCAGAGGCTGCGGCCGATGGACGCCTGCAGCACCATGAGCTGGAGCGACGGCTCGAGCGGGTCCTGCGTGATGTCGTGGAACAGCACGCGCTCGAGGCGGCGCACCTCGGTGGGATCGACCGCGCCCTTGAACATGACGTGCTGCGCCTGCAGGGCGAAGTTGGCCGCCACCGTGTAGGCGTGCCACTCGGCGCCGAAGAGCGTGCGGACCTTCTTCCACGCGTCGTGCGTGGGCCTGCGCACGTCCAGCACGCCGTACAGCTCGCCGCACGCGTTGAGGATGCGCACGCCCTTGCGGGCGTCCGGAACCATGCCCTTGATGCCGCGCGCGATGACCGCCGCGGCCGCGGGGTGCGCCGGCGCGTCGGGGGCGTCCTTGTCCTGCGGCTGGATCTCGTGCTCCTCGCGCACCGCCACCCCGCGCGCAAACCGGATCATTACGCTGCTCATGTTGATATTTAAGCGATGGGAGCCGCGGGACGGGCGCTTCGGCTCCAACTTGTGGTTCTTTTTTCGCCTTCTGTAGAGCCCTTTTTTTTAATCAAGTCCACGTGTCCCCCATGGCCGTCGAAGCCCCCGTGACCTTGCAGATCGACAACGGAGATACGATGCCGGCCATCTGCGGACTGCTCGCAACCTATGATCGTACCAAGGGGACGCTCTCTATGATATTGAAAGGAAGGATTCCGTCGACGGGAGGTCCAGCCGTCGACGACGACGAGGTGCGCGCGTTGATTATGGCGTGCACGGGCTTTGCCTATACTGACGCCAGCGGTAGGGGGTTCGACTACCGAAAATATGTCAGGGGCCTGATTCGCTTCTTCCAGGTCAAATCAGGTGAGAGCGGTTTCGAATTCAGGCGCGTCGAGCCGCCTGTATCCAAGGCGAGTCCGTTTCCGGAGGCCGCAACTCGATGCAAGTGCACCGTTGTCCACTACATGTTCAAGGCGGCGAAGGTGGACTCTGACGGCAGTGTGATAGCATTTGCTGCCGCGCAATCGATTCGGGATGAGTTCAACGCTGCATACCGGACCTACACCGAGGACGATCTCAAGGATATCTTCCCCGAGGCGGCGCAAGCGCCGCCCGCGCCCGCAGCGGAGCCCATGACGCACATCACGACGAGCGGCGCCAGGGCCGAGGCGCTCCAAGCGCAAGCGGCGCCTCCCCCCGCGCAGGCGAGTCCCCCAGTGAGCGTCCCGTCGTATGCCTTCGGGATGCCGCCGCCTGTTCCGAGCCATCTGTCCTTTGGGGCTCAGTTGCCCATGGGGCCTTCCCCATATCCGTTTGGGATGCCGTATGGTTCGCCCTATGGCATGCCCTTCGGGGCGTACCCGTTCCACCATCACGTGATGCCGCCCACCATGGTACCCACCGCCTCCGCCGTTCATCGGCCAATGGTTGTTGCTGTGCCTCCGGCGCCGGCGGCGACGCCGACTACGGAGCTGGTATCCCGGAAGCGCGGACCATCGGACAAGGACAGCATGATGTATGGTCGCAGGAGCGCGGTGGACTTTGGCATATCTGCAGCTACGAGCTATGTTGGCACGTCTCAACAGAAGAGGCCTAAAGTCTCGGGGTTGCCACCATCGACTACCACGGTCTTCGATCGGTCGCATTGTATGCAATTCGTCCAAGCGCCGCCGCCTCCGCCGCCACCACCACTTGAGGAGGAGGAGGAGGAGGAGGAGGTGATCCCTCCACCGCCGGCGTCGACATCGCATTTGGAAGTCGCCCACAGGCTGAGCACCTTCAGGCTGGCGAAACCCAAGCATGACAATCTGTTGGACCCGTCTCCTTTCGAGGATACGTGGAAGATACGGAATCGTCGGCCGAAGGTCGATACCACCCCACCCGAGTCGAGTTCCGATGAGTTGGTGGAGCAGGAGGAGATCGGTTGGGGTTTTGATTCCCCAGACAAGGAAAGGCGCAAACCCTTCCGCGGATCAGCGGATAACAACAACGACAAGGCCGAACAGTCCGCCCGTGTCGGCATTGCCATTGTCGCGGTGTTTGAGAACTGCTCGGAGACGTTTGCCGGCATATACTTTCTCGTCACGCTTTTCCTCGGGGTACTGTATGACATCATCGTGTTGCTCTACTTGATCACCGAGTTTATGGGCCTGGTCTTCTACTTCTCGACCTGCGGGGATCCCGCTATACAGCGTGATGCCCCCGCGGACATGAAGGACGCCCTCAACATGCAAAGGATCGGGACAGCCACCAGGAATTTCGAGACCAAGAGGCAGGGGACGATGGCCCGCATGGGGGGCAGGTTCGTCGTATCCAAACCCCTCCCACCGGCACGCCCCTCCCTGCGCAGATAGACACACACACTTCAGCAAGGTGCCCAAACAGCGCTCGCGTTTCCGCGGCCTGGGCGCATTGAACGTTTTCATATCCACGACGCGAGGAGCGCGAACCCACCGCTGAGATAGAACGCGGATCCCGCGACCGCGACCGCCGCGGCCACCCCGACCGCGATCCCCGCGACCGCGGCGGGTGAGATTGGCGGCGCTGTGTCGGTCGCGTTGACGGCTGCAGGGGTTGTGGTAGTAGTCATCCTTGTGGTGTTGGTCCTCGTCGCCGAGGTAAGCCGCGCGCTTGATGTAGTATAGGTGACGGACGAAGAGGTGGTGACGGAGGAGGACGGCGCAAAAGAGGTGACCTGGCGCTGGGATGATGATGTGGCGCGAGTGAAAGGCGCAGTGGTCGCTGACGTGGTTATTATGTTTGGGGCACTGTTGGCGATTGCGGAAGAGGACGAAAACAAAGGGGTCGTCACGGCGACTGTGGAGGGCGGGGCGGCTGCGGCGGTGGTGGTCCAGGCGGTCGACGACGGGGCCACCGGCTGTGAGACCTGGTAGTAGCAGTTGGCCGAGGGCAGGAACTCGTACGCGCAGGCCCCGGGCTGCCTTGCCACCCAGCACCAGGGTGGGCTGGCAGCGGGGGCGTTTGCGCACGGCACACATCCCCAGTAGGTCGAGTCGCAGCTTGGCGACAGCGTCTCGGACACCTTGCACTGGGTCGCGCTCGTGGCGCACGCCTGGCATGTGGCTGTCTGGGCGTTGTAGGCGAAGTTGGCGTTGCACTGGGGCACACATTCCGGGCCCACGATCCCTGACCCGTACAGGACGTTGGTGCACGGCAGGCACTGCCGATCCGAGGTGGCGCTGCACGCCGACACGGTGTACGTTCCCGCGGGGCACGACAGGGAGCAGGGCGTGCATGCCGTGTCCGTCGTCTGGGCGCACGCCTGCATGAAGTACCCCGTGCCGCAGCTCCTCAGGGTGCATGGCAGGCATGCGCCTCCGAAGTAATAGTACCCCGTGTTGCATAGAAAATTGCAACTTCCCGGGACGGAGAACTGGCCGTTGACGTCGATGGCGGGGCAGGTTTGGCAGATGGGGCACGCTGCCGTGTACTGGGGGTACTGTCCCAGGGGACAGCTCACGGGGGGGCATGCGGCGCACTGGAGGTTCGTCAGGTCCACCGTGCCCGCGCTGTTCTTCGTGGTGAAAAGATACGTGTTCTGCGGGCATATCACGCCGCAGCCCCCTGTCAACGACCCCCCGACGAGCTTGCTCGGCCCTCCCACATACAGCGAGACGGGGTTGCTCCCCAGATAGTCCCCGGGGGCGTAGCCGATGGCGTTGGACGGCAGGGGCGCACAGGCAACGCACGCGGTTCCGTCGGCCGTGGGGTAATACCCCATATTGCATGTCCACGAGCACGGCGTGCCGGCGTTGTCGGCGAAGTAATAGGGCGCCACCGGTCCAACCCATTGCGCGTTGGCCGGCCGGGCTCCGCGGCATGCCACGCAGACCGAGTCGGTGGTGACCGAGCACGCGGATATGTTGCCGTACATCCCCCAGCCGCACATGGGCTGTGTGGCGGAGACCGTGCACTGGACACACGAGACCCCGTCCGACGCCGTGCAGTATCCGCCCGTGACGTACCCGTTCACCTTGACCCCCCCGACGCACTGCGAGGAGGACTTCACGTCGCACACCGGCGACGGCGGGCAGGACTGGGAGGTCGTGCACGACACGGCGGTGACGGGGGGCGACCAGGGCACGAAAACCCGTCCCGTCGCCAGCGATGGGCATTCGTACAGCACCCGAACGGAGTACGGCGTTGTCAGCGTGGAGTACTGGGGCGTGTACCCGGAGGTGGCCACGTTGATGGTGGCGGTGGGCGTCACAAAGCTCGGGGTGAAGGAGGTGAAGGTCAGGATGTACGGGACGGTGCCCAGCAGCCTGTCCGATGTGGCTGGCGTGTAGCTGATGGCAAGGTTGGTGGAGATGCGGAGAAAGTACGGGGCCCCAACGAGCGCGCACACCGCCTGCGCGGAAGTGGTGCACGACGAGACCGAGTATGCGCCGGGGAAGCACGTGGCGCATGTGCCGCAGGCGCCCGCCTGGGACGTCTGGCCCGTGGCGATGCTGTAGGTGCCCGCCGGGCACGCGCCGGGACAGCCGACGGTCTTGGAGGCGGCGGCGGCGGCGGTGCCCCATGTCCCCATCGGGCACGCGATGCACGCGAGCGCGAACGTGTTCTGCCCAGCCCCGAGGCCGTAGTACCCGGCGTTGCACTGGTAAGGGCAGGCGGCCGCCTGCGAGGTGCCGCCCAGCGTCTGCCCGTACGTTCCAGCGACGCAGAGGGTGCACACCGTGGACGACGCCGCCGATGCGTAGGTGCCGCCCGTGCACGATGCGCACGAGATCGATGGGCCGGAGGAGTAGGTTCCGACGGAGCATGCGGTGCAGCTGCTCAGGCCGGTGGCCGTGGCCGTGAAGCCGGTGGCACATGCACTGCACAGGGCGCTGGCCGTCCCTCCAGCGGAGGTGCTGAATGTTCCGACCTGGCAGCTCGTGCAGGTGGAGGCGAGGGTCTGGCCTGTCCCCGAGCTCCACGTGCCTGCGCTGCACAGGGTGCACGCCGCATTTGTTACCGCCCCTATGGCGGTGCTGAATGTGCCCGCGGGGCAGGGTAAGGTGTACGTAAAGGGGGGCGCTGCAAGAAAATAGAGATCGGGGAGGACGGTCGAGGGCTGCAGCTGCACCAGGCTCGCGTCCGTTTTGGGTATGGTGGGCATCGCCGTGCTTCCGCACGACAACGTTGTGAGGGACCATACCGACGCCCAGTACCACAGGTAGTTCCCGGCCGCATTGGTGTAGCAGGGGACGTTGTTGGTCAATGAGGAGAACACGAACGGCCCCGCTACGTTCAGTCCGAGGGACGCCCCTGTGGGATGGAAGCTGGCATCCGAGATGGAGAGGGACGCGGGCCAGTAGGGATTCGAGAACGGCCTGTACGCCCCGGCCACGGCTATGGCCACCGGGCATAATGCGGACGTGCCGCTCGTGCCGTAGTAATACTGGGAGAGGCCGGCGTTGGCGCACCACTGGCAGGTTCCTTGCGCGGACCCCCCGCACCCGCTCCAGAACCCTGGGTTGCAGTTTAGCGTGCAGGCCAGGCATGTGGTGGCGCCGGCCTGGGTTGCATATGTTCCAGACGAGCATGACGTGCACGGGGTTTGTTGGGCCGCGATGGACGCATACGATCCAGCAGCGCATACGGTGCACGCCGATGCGCCCGCCATCGACGCGTACGACCCGATAGCGCACTGAGTGCACGCCGTTGCGCCCACAACCGACGCGTACGACCCTGCTTGGCATTGCAGACACGTGATACTGCTGACCGCGTAGGTTTGGGCACTGTATGTTCCGATGGGGCAGCCTGCGGAAGCACATGCGTTGGATTGCCCGCCGTTGGACGTGTAGTAGAATCCAACGGTCAGCCCGGTGCACTGCGCGCATGAGCCGGGGGACCCCCCCGCGCATCCGCTGGAGTAGTACCCCACAGACGCGCAACTTTGACACGCGGTGCATGCGCTGGCTCCGGTGGCGGGAGAAAATGTGCCGGCGGGACATTGTGTCTGCACTCCGCCTGTGCAGTAGTATCCGGCGCTGCATGCGTACGCCAGTCCGTTCTGCGCGAAGTAACCATTGGGGCACGTGGCCTTGCATCCACCCGCCAGCACGTATCCGAGCGGACAGGTGGAACAGTAGCCGTTCGCATTGGTGCAATGCCCGGAGGTGCAGACCCCGCCGTTACCGCAGTTCGATGTGCCGGTGTGCAACACATCAGAGCAATCGGTCGAGGATGCGCACGAGTTGAGAGCGAATTGCGCCTTTGCCGATCCAAGCATGCCTATCCAGAGGCATATGGACATCCATAAGCGCAAACCACCCTTCCTGTGCATCGTATGAACGCACTTTGATGGTTCGGCCTCATAATATCATAAATACTGGACAACCGCCGCAACGACCGGAGACATTGCATCACCAAAACAGCTTTATTATCTGCCCGCCAAACAGCAGGCCGGTCCCCACGACCGCGATCACCCCGGCCCCGCTGGCGATGCCTACGACCGCAGCGGTCGTTAGGGCGGCGGGCGGCGGGGCGGTGGTGTTGCTGTCTTCCGGGGTGGTTGTGGTGATTGCGGTGGTGGGTGTGATGATAGTGTGGCTGGTGGTGACGTGAGTGGAGGCGATGGATTGTGCCGTGGATATGGAGCTACCAGTACTACTGCTGGCCATAGTGGCAGTGAGCTGGGTGCTGCTTATCGTCGAGGGCGCTAACGTGGACGCAATCGAAGTCGCCGAGGTGGGCGAAACGAACGACGTGTCGTAAAGGGTCACAGACGTGGCGGTGAAGGAACTTGTTGCCGCCCCGGCCAAGCTCGTGGTTGCACTGGCTGTTGTGGCGGTGGTAGAGGTTGTGGTATTTCCTGCATAAGAAGACGAAGTAGACGAAGACGATGATGAAGCAGATGATGAGGCAGACGACGAGGATGAAGCCGCCGACGGGGCAGGCGACGATGAAAAAATAGGCGTGGATCCACCCCCTGTTGTGGCCGAAGACAGGGCTGTTGCTGCAGTCGTTGTTACAGCTGCTGTGGATGTCGCCAGCGTGGACGATGATGCAGCTGCCCACGACAACGTCGTCATGGTCGTCTGAGCCGCCGCCTGTGCAGTGGCTGTTGCTGTTGCTGGGGTTGCTGCTGTTGATGTCGTTACTGACGATGCTGTTGGCGTCGTGGTTGGCACGGCCGATGTTGGTGTGAATGAAGTGGTTAGCGGAGGCGAAGTGATCGTGGGAG
>Ga0007881_1000564_pt1 | contig 16512 bp, 9 predicted proteins | sample CryBogCBH12Aug09_FD_70959 | JGI IMG/M metagenome (GOLD analysis project Ga0007881, IMG submission 70959) | Freshwater microbial communities from Crystal Bog, Wisconsin, USA - CBH12Aug09 | ecosystem: Environmental > Aquatic > Freshwater > Lake | place: Crystal Bog, Wisconsin, USA | collected... | reverse complement strand
GTGCCCAATTCAACGCACACCAATCAAATCTCCCTGCCCGTTAATCCGGGCATCTCTTCCGAATTTTATCGCCTGCTTTTGCCTTGAACGGAATAAATTCTGAATCAAAATACCGGGGTTATCTTCAACAAAAATTGACCTCTAGCTTGATGTCCTCAGACATCATTTTTAATCGTTTTTAGAACTTATTCACGTCTCTTTCCTTTTTTTGATTTAAACCCGAACGGGCTGGATAGATTTCCCCGTTCGCATGGCCAAATAGCCTTTGTCATCCCAATGGAGGTGAATCTGGTTTTGCCGGCCGGCCTTAAAAGCGTCGGAAACAGCATCGTCTTCATAGAGAACAAAATCGACAGGATGAGCCCCAAAGGCGTGGACGGTGAGGTTAAAACAGGTTTCCGTTCCAATCCACTCGACGGGTTCAGCCAGCGGCAGTAGCGAATCATCTTTGACAAACAGGGGGATTTGCTCCTGTCCATTGGTAGCCTCAATGTTCCGGCCACAAAAAAGTTTTTGCCGCTTGCGGACCAGTTTATGGATTACAGGGACACATCGATTACATTCGCGAGAAATTGGCAAGTCTGGCGCAGCCCGGCTGACGGGACTGTCGCCGGCCGGGTCACGCATTTTATTTCCACACCGACCGGCGACTTCCATTTGCTAAAATTGTTATGGATTTGGCAATGGAAGGTGAGCGGGCAGGTTGGAAATTTAGTCCATTGGTAATGCATGAGTGAAGATTTGATTATCGGCATTGCCGGTTCCGGCGGCGACGGCGTGATTTCAGCAGGGGAATCGTTGATCACGGCGGCGGCGCTGGAAGGTTACCATTGCGTCATGACCAAGAGCTTCGGCTCGCAAATTCGCGGCGGCGAGGCATCCTGCCGGCTGCGGCTGGCGACCCAGCCCGTGCTCAATCCCAACGGCCCGCTCGACGTGGCGGTGGCGCTCAACTGGGAGGATTTCCGCCGGTTCGGCGCGGAACTTCCCGTCGAAGCCGCGACCATCGTAATTTACGAGAGCAACACCGGCGTCGCACCCGACCAACTGCCGCTGCCGGGCGTTAAACCGGCCGTCGTCTTCAGCGTGCCGATCACCGCGATGGCCGCGGAACATGCCGGCACCGACAAGGCCAAAAACATCGTGATCGCCGGCCTGCTGGCCGGCTGGTTCGGCATCGGCCGCGAAAGCATGCTGTCGGGCATCCGCAAAAAATTTGCAAAGAAAGGTGCCACCGTGGTGGAGGGCAATGTCCGAGCCTTCCAAGCCGGGCTTGATTTCACCGTTGCCAATCCGCTGAAGGAAGACCGCAAATTATCCGCCCCGCAATCCGGCGGTCAGACCAAGCTCCTGACGGATGGCAATGACATGTGCGCCGCGGCGGCCATCTTTGCCGGCTGTACTTTTTTTGGCGGCTATCCCATCACGCCTTCGACGGAGATCATGCAATTTCTGGAACGCGAGATCTGGAAATATGGCGGAACGATCCTACAGGCGGAGGATGAAATCGCCGGCATCGGTGCCGTGGTCGGCGCCTCGTTTGCCGGTAAAAAGGCGATGACCGCCACGTCCGGTCCCGGCATGTCGCTCAAAACCGAAATGCTTGGCTTGGCGAGTCTCGCCGAACTGCCGCTGGTGTGTGTCAATGTCCAACGCGGCGGCCCATCCACGGGCATGCCGACGAAGGCCGAGCAATCCGATTTGTTTCAGGCGGCCTTTTCCGCACACGGCGATTGTCTGCGGCCCGTGCTGGCACCCACAAGCGTCGCCGACATTTTTGGCGTCACGGTGGAAGCCTTCAATCTGGCCGAGTATTATCAGACCCCGGTAATCGTGCTTTCCGACCAGGAAATCGCGCAACGCAAAGAGACGGTTGATCCGATTGACACTTCGAAGTTCCAGATCATCGAACGCCGGCGCCCGACCGGGCAGGAGTTGACGAATTACACACGCTTCAAGCTGACCGAATCGGGCATCAGTCCGATCAGCCATCCCGGCCTGCCGGGCGGCAACTATCTCGCGGCGGGCATCGAGCACAATGAACAAGGCCGTCCCACCGCCAGCGGCGAGATGCACGCGCGCATGAACGAAAAGCGGTTCAGCAAATTTAATCCACTGAAGAACCGCCGCGATCTGTTCACCATCGAAGGCGACCCGGAAGCGCCCATCGGCATGGTGAGCTGGGGCAGCGTGGCCGGCGTGGCGCAGGAAGCGTTGCGGCTGGCCCAGGCGGAAGGTCTGCAGATAAAACTGCTCGTGCCCCGGCTGCTATATCCGGTGGCCGAAACGGTCTATCAGGATTTCTTCGCGTCCGTGGAACGCGGCTTGTTCATCGAACAATCCTATCAGGCGCAGCTCTATCGCATCGTGCGGATGAATGTGGATCTGCCGGCGCAAGTCAAACCGTTCGCCAAGAGCGGCTCCAATCCCATTCTGCCCTCGGAGGTGCTCAAACTGCTCCGCGAAATGGTCGTCGCCATTCAAAGCAGCCAGCAACAACCCGAAGCCGTCGAAAACTGAACCGGTAAAACCTTTCAAGAAAGAGAATTTATCATGACCACTCTCGAAGCTCCTGCGAAACCGATTTCGCTGACCAAATTCGTGCCCGGCGATTTCAAAAGCGACCTGAAGCCCATCTGGTGTCCCGGCTGCGGCGACTTTGGCGTCGTCACCGCCATCACCCGCGCGCTGGCGAACATCGCCCGGCCGCCGCATGAAATCGCGTTCGTCTCCGGCATCGGCTGTTCCAGCCGCATCCCCGGCTACACGACCGCCTACGGTTTCAACACCGTGCATGGACGTTCCCTGCCCATCGCACAAGGCATCAAGCTCGCGAATCCAGAACTCCTCGTGCTCGTGGCCAGCGGCGACGGCGACGGTTTTTCCATCGGCGGCGGCCATGTGGCCCACGCCGTCCGCCGCAATATTGACATCACCTACATCGTGATGGACAACCAGATTTACGGACTGACCAAAGGGCAGCTCTCACCCACTTCTTCGCGCGGGCGCAAGACCGTCACGTCCAGTTTCGGCAGCCTCGAAGACCCGGTGAATCCCCTGCTCTACGTCATGGGCTACGGCGCTTCGTATGTGGCGCAAGGCACACCCGCCGACATGGTCGGCCTCGCCAAGATCATCGAAGAAGGCATCCGCTTTCCCGGCTTCGCGTTCATCAACGTCCAATCCCCGTGCGTCACTTACGGCATGGAAGACCAGCAGCTCAAGGCGCATAAGACCAACATGCAGAGCCTGGAATCCATCGGCCACGATCCTGCCGACCGGGCGAAAGCGACCGAGCTGGCGCGCGAATACGGCACCAAGCTTTACACCGGTGTTTTGTATCGCAATCCCAATCCGCCCACGACCTATGGCCAGGGCGTGACCGAACGCCAGGAAGCGCTCAAGAAAAACGCGGTCCCGCGCCACGAGATTCTTAACCGTTTCAAACCGACCAATTGAGCCGGGCAAACCCGAATTTCGAAGTTCAACCCAGATTCCATTCCACACGGGAATTCGGGTTAAACCGGAGCCCGCGGAGGTAACGGAGTTACGCGGCTGGGCGAGACCGGGCGGAGGGCAGTTGTTGTAAGTGGTTGATAGAGTATCCAAAACTGGACCGTTTCTGGTTTAAAATCAGGCATTTTGTCACGCAAAGACGCAAAGGGGAAACTGGATGCTCGATGCCAGATGCTGGTTGCTGGCGGATGGGCGCGCGAAGGGCACGAAGGCAGCTAAGAGGACAATGACCGCACTAAACCGCACTAAACCGCACTAAACCGCACCAAATCGCACCGGAAACAGCAAAAATCTAAGACTTGAGACCTGAAACCTGAATTACAAAAGGCGTGAAGCGGACACGCTCCACCCCGGCAACCCAGAACGGGCGGCGGGACAAAATCCGGATGTCAAAGAACGGTCACGCACGCCGCCCGAAAACCCCACGCGCCACCGGCCAGGGATTTCCCCAGTTGCCGACGTCCGGCGACAGGCGAACCGGGGCAGGGCTCAACACGAGAATGTATTATAGTATTAGCAATACAAGTTTGTCCAGTGAAAATATAATTAACCCGTGCCCCGAAGCAAGGGAGCACACCCGCAGCGGGCGGCGTGGTAAAGGCAGGGAATATTTCCGCAGGCACAGATATGCGGGCGGGCGCGCCCCTTTTTCCTTTCTAAATTCGGATTAAATAAAACGGATTTACAGAGCCAGCAGCGCCAAGGCCATTAAACCGGCGAGCTTGCTCCGGTAACTCCGACCTTAATCATCGCAAACAGTATCGTGTTGACGGCGCGGTTTGAAGATTTAGCCTGCAGGAATAATCAAACCTGACTTTCCAGTCTCTACGGCTTGATTGCAACCTCGTATCGTGGGCTGGCTTGAATAAATGAGCTGTTAAAAATGAACTTACGTATCACGACCCTTGCCTCTGCATGCCTGCTATCTTTCCATGGTCTGGCTGTTCCTGCGAACGAACCAGCCACGCAAATTTCCGAAAAAACCACCCTGGTGACGCCGGTTGATTGGACAAAGTTTAAACGGCAGCCAGCCACGGGCGATGCGGCGGAGAGGTTTGGGGAAATTTTGCTCAACGCGAACAAATATGCATTGACCGGGTGGTGGACCAATAAAGGATTCAACCAACCTCTGCCCGATGGCTATCTTAATTTCAAGGGAACTGCCGAAAAACATATCCGTCCAGCCGCTTCTGAAGCCCAAGGGCTGGCGATTTCGTTACGGCTGGGGCTTTACCGTTCCGAGGCGACCAGCGTTCCGGCACCGGAGGCCGAGAAGAAGGTCATTCAACTAATCCGTTCGCTGGCGCACCGGCATCGCGCCAATTCCACGAATGGCTGGGGGTTAGTTTGGCAATCACCCGCCTGGGCGGCTTACACCGACATGGCCGGCTGGCTGATGTGGGACAAACTGGACGACATAACACACCGTGAGCTGATCCAAATGACCGAAAGCGAAGCTGCGTGGGTGATGGCCAATAAAGGCGAAAACAAAATCAAAACCTACCGCGATCGGGCCGGCAAAATCATCAGCCCCGGCGATACCGGCCTGGAGGAAAATGCCTGGGACGCCTCGCTGCTGGTGGCAGCGACTGCCATGATGCCGCATCACCCGCAATATTCCCGGTGGATGAACAAAACCATCGCCTTATGGCTGTCGGCGCAAGCGCGGCCTTCCGATGTGACCCGGACGAACATTTACCACGGCAAGCCGCTGGCCGAATGGCTGCCCGGATCGAATATGAACGAGGACGGTACGTGTGTTAATCATGATCGCATTCACCCGGATTACATGATTGCGGGGCTGTGCGAGTTCAGTCCGATTGGTTTCTACGGCCTGGCGCGCCGGCCGTTACCCGCAGCAGCGGTTTTCAATTTGGAACTGCCCTATCGGGCGCTGGCGGATCTGCCATTTGTCGCCGGCGAAGAAAAAGACGGACGGATGGTGTTGCCGCCGGGAGGAACGATTTTCAAACCCGACTCGGCAGATGTTTATTGCCCGCAAGGCAATGATTGGGGAACAAGCCAGCGCGATCATTTTGCCTACGCCGATGCGGTCATCGGGGCGCTGGCCAAGGACACCACACTCAAACAGCGGGCCGTCGTTTGGGAGCAAAAGCACTCGGAACGGGTCCTGGCAATGCAGGCACGATTCACCGACGGCCACACCTACGGCGCACCTAGCGAATTAGACTGGCATACACGGGAAGAATATGTCGCCGTATCTGCCTCAAACGCCTACCTGCTGAAGTGGCTGACGGCACAAACCCCACCCGTTTTCACCAACGAAGAATTTTGATATCGAGTCGTTCGCAATCTTCCCTGCCCGCCGCCATGAGCATTATATGGGGAAATTGCTCCGTCAACCCCGGCCGTTATCATCGCAAACAGAATCCTGTTGACGGCGCGGCTTGAAGATTTAGGCTGCACAAATAATCAAACCCGACTTCGCCGTCTTAACGGCCTGGTTGTGACATCGGCTCGCTGGCTGATAATCAATTAACTCATATGCGCATACAAACCCTGCTGATCGCCGCCCTGCTGCCCCTGTCCGCCTGTGTCACCAACACCCAGCGGCTTGCCGTGCCGGCTGACATCAAGTCTTTCAACATTGATTTCAACTGGGGTGTCAAAACCAATGACTATATCCAACCGGGTCTGTGCCACTTCGCCAAACCGGGATTGTGGGCGGACGCCGATCCCGCCGAACATGTCAACTGGTATGCCGCCCTGGGCTGCAATGTGATTCAAACCTTCGCGGTCTCCTGCAACGGCTATGCCTGGTATAAGAACGGAGTCATTCCCGAACAGCCGGGCTTGAAGCATGATTTTCTGACCGAGATGGTCAAGCTGGCCCACCGCAAACACATGCTGGTCATGGGCTACTTTTGCGCCGGATCCAACACCAAATGGGGACAGGACCATCCTGACCTGAGCTATGGGATTCAATCCAAGCCGCACATCCCCTACACGAAGGCCTATCTGGATTACCTCTGCGCCGCCATTGCCGATGCCATCAAAAAGACCGACATGGATGGCGTCATGATTGACTGGCTTTGGAATCCGGGCACGGCAATGGAACCCTACCCGCCCCTGCGGTGGATGCCTTGCGAACAGACCATGTATCGCGAACTGATGTCGCAGCCCTTCCCCGGCAAGAACCAGATCACGCCCGAGCTGGAACAGCAGTTCCGCCGCAAGGCGATTGACCGGTGCTGGCAGCGCATCAAAACCACCGTGAAACAGAACAAGCCCGACTGCATCATCTGGCTAACCTCCTGCCAGCTGACGAGCCATGACATCGCGGGTTCGGCCATGTTGCAGGAAGTGGACTGGGTGCTCAATGAAGCCGGCGACATCGCCACCACCGACTCCGTCCGCAGTCTGTTGGGCAAGCAAACCCGGCTCATCACCTGCCTGGCCAAATGGAACAAGCAGGATCCGACAAAAGTGGTTCCCGCCGCGCTGAACGCGCACGTGGGCCTCTTTGGCTTCACCCGACCCGTTTGCGGCTCGTTGCTGCCTCCGGTGGATTATTATCTCACGCAGCCGGTGGCCAGCTTGCAGGGAGATGAAAAAAACATCGCCGTTCTGGCGCGCGCCTATCTGGGAATGGATCAAGCTGCCGTCAAAGCCACCGGCGCACAGTGACGCAACTTCGGTGCTAAGGCCCAAATAGAGGCCATTTTGCCACATATTCCGGTTTCACGGAATATACCAGCGAAGGCGGAATATGCGCGGTGGGTGACAGCTGTCCCATTTGCAAATTGTTTTCGATTTTATTGGCGCCAACATAAAATGGGCCATTGGGGATGCCAACATTTACGACACCCTGCTTTCCATCAATCTCATTCGCTAGGATCGCATAACAGGAGCTCCAGGGGTTTAAGCTGCCGATTTCCACAGCAGCGTGATTCCGGAAATAGGTTATGTAGGTTGTGGGCTGGTAGGTTTTCCTGGCGTTGTCGGTTGCCATATCGGAGCCGGTGTTTCCTTCAAATAGATTATTATGTCCACAGTGGCCATTGTGTTGGGCCAGATCGCCATAAGAGTAAAATGCGGGCTCAAGTTGGTTGTAGCTCACCACGCAATGATTGGCTTCAATCAATGTGATATGATGGCGGAGGTTCCACAGCCGATTGTTGGTGACATGAACGGCCGTCGAATATCCAGCGACGAGAATGCCATCGCCATGAGAACCGGCACGGTAGTTGTAAACGCCCCGGACCATGGGCACAAACAGTTCATGAACCAAGTTTCGAGTGACAATAAAATCACGGCATGACTGAACGAAAATACCGCCGGTAATTGAACCGGTCACTTCGCAGTCACGAACGAAACCTTGGCAAACATTATGAACACTTAAATTCCTCGTGTTGATCGGAGCAATCCGGAGCCGGGCGATATGAATGCCTTCCACTCCACACTCTTCTCCCAATTCTAAAACATGAGCTTGGGCATTGGGCATATCCATTCCCAATTTCATATCCAAGAACGCTTTTCCACCCTCTTTGCGGGTCACTTTGACAATTTGCGCCGTTTTCCGAAAAACCCCGTCAAGATTATCAAAGTCTCTCGGTATTTGGATAACCCCATTGACCAATAAATAACTTCCAACGGGAATCTTCGCCGCATTTCCCGTTGAAACAGTAATGTTTTGATCGCCCCGATGCACATTTTCCAAAACCGGCATTTTATTTCCCGGCGGGCGGAGAGAACCATCGATCATGATTTCCGAACTGACGGATTCCCTGGTATCAATTAAAAAATGAGTTTTTTCGAGCCCGGAACCTTTAAGAATCAAGCCGCCGCCAGGTTTGTGCAGTTGGCACGATGCGGTAAACCGCCAGGTGCCGGCGGGGAAAAGAATGCGGATTTTTTTATCCTTATATTTATCAACCAGTGCCTCCAGTTGTTTTGCCACATTGATGGAGGGGTTGTCGGGCAGAATCCCCGCTTTAACCGCATCCACATCCAGCCAGCCGGATAACTCCCGCCACTCGTAACCATACCACCCGTTGGGCGGGAAGTATTTTGGGTCAAGACCGCCATAATCAACCGCCGGCAATGCTTTGGGTAAAAGGTAAAAAAATAGAATCCAACCGAGGTTAAACCTTTTCATTGTTTGATCAATTATTGAGGTGCGGGTTTATTGCAAGTAAGCGCGATAATAGGCTTGCTTGGAGTTGCTGATGGAGTTGGTCGCGTTGATGGAACCGCTGAGCGGAATGGCGGAGGTGCTGGCCGGAATCCAGTTCACCAGATTCGTAGAAACCTGCATCACACAGTTGCTGCCGGCGGGGCCGGAAAGCACAAAGACAAAATTGGTTCTGGCAGCGGCCATTTTTGGCGCTGACAGCAGGAGCGGAGGCAGCGTCAAGGCAAAACGGAATTTGCCCAGGGTAAAACTAAAATTAGCGGAATTGCCCAGCCCAAATTCAGTTCCGATGTTATAACCGGGGAGATACCAGCTGCCGACCGCAGCGGTCGTGGCTGCCTCCCTTATCAACACGGCCGCGTCGAACTGCAAATCTCCTGACGTCAGTCCAAAGTCTTTCGGATAAAAAAGAATGGTGGTTCCCGCACCTTTCCCTCCGCCTGATCCAGAGCGCACGGCATCGTATTCGTAAAAGGTAAGATTCGTCGCTTGACCATTCAAAAGGCAGGGCAGCGAAATGGTTTTGACATACGCCCCCCAATACCCGCCATAGTTGCAATAGGGGAATATTTCGATTTCCACCGCACCGGCATTGCCCGCGCTGTAATTCGTGGTCGGTGCCAGCCATAGATCAAACAACACGTCCAGGTTGGTGTTGATTTGACCGGCAAGACTGTATTGCACTTCCGTCGTCAAGGAATAGAGGTTGCTCACCGGCACCGGGAACGGCAGGCCCTGCTTGCCATTCTGGTATCCCCAGACATCATTACCAACGCCCATAAAGGGAAAGCCAATGACTTGGGTCGGGTTGAGATTGGTCAGATTAACGGACCATTGCACCGTGCCATTGCCGTTGTAGCCCAGACCGATCTGGCCTGATCCTTGAGTCAGCCCCCATGGATTAGGTCCCAAATACCACAAGACCTCATAGGGAGATCTTTTTGCCGTAATCACAACCCCACTGGAGCTGCCTCCCACCGTGTAGGTAAATGACGCGTTTGAACCGTTGGTCAGAAAAGCGTCGGTGTTTTGAAAGGTTTGTGCCGGCAGCTTCAGACCACACCAGGTAAAACCCAGGGAAGAAAGAAATATGACCTGATAAATCAAGTATTTCGTAACAAGCCGCATAACATCGAGCCGCCCAGAAAGCATCTCTGGGGACATTGTTGATGATATTATTTGACTCCGGGTTTGTCGATTCTCTTCGGAATGATTGCGTAGTCCTAAAAAGCCATTTGCACGAAGAAAAATAGCGGATTTGTCTAGAAAACTGACAAAACAATCTGTGCTCCTGACGGAGCAGTACCTTTCACCGGCTTTAACCGTGATTCATTTTCTTCGGCAAGGCAGGTTTGTCCAAACTGTCCCGGATGATTTGCGCGAGCTCGGCCATCTGAAATGGTTTGGCGAGAAAGTTAACGCCGATTTGCACGGGGAAATCTTTGTCTAATATGTCAGCGCTGTAACCGCTCATGTAAATCACTTTCAATTTAGGGGTTTTCATGACCAGCCTTTGCGCCAATTCTTTGCCGTGCATGCCATCCGGCATCATCAGGTCGGTCAGCAGCAGGTGAATCTCGTCACCGTGTTCCTGCCAGAGTTCCAGGGCTTTCACGCCGGTGGGGGCTTCCAGGACGCGGTAGCCGAGGCGGGCGAGCGTAATCCGCACCGTGGCGCGCAACGCCGGATCGTCTTCCACCAGGAGGATGGTTTCCTTGCCGGTGGGGATGGGAGCCGGCATTTTTTGACCGATGATTTGATCGTTCCTGCCGACGAGCCGGGGCAGATAAACCTTGAACGTCGTCCCCTGGCCGGGTTCGCTGTAAACATTGATCCAGCCGTGATGTTGCTGGACGATGCCGAAGACGGTGGCCAGACCCAGACCGCTGCCTTTGCCGATGTCCTTGGTGGTGAAGAACGGTTCGAAAATCTTCGGCAACACCTCCGGCGAAATCCCGCAGCCGTTGTCGGTCACGCTCAGGCAGACGAATGAACCGGGCCGGGCCTGGGCGGATTGCGCGGCGGCGAAGGCATCAAATTCAACGGCGGCGGTCGCGATAACCATCCGGCCGCCTTTGGGCATGGCGTCGCGGGCGTTGACCGCGAGATTCATGAGCACTTGTTCCATCATGCCGGCATCGGCATGGATGAACATCGGCTCCACCGCCAGATTGAGCAGCACGTCGATGTTTTCGCCCAGGATGCGCCGCAGCATTTTGATGGTGTGGGTAACGGATTCGCTCCAGTCCAGATCGCGGAGCTGGAGCGCTTCGCGGCGGCTGAACAACAGCAGCTGGCGGGTCAGCGCGGCGGCGCGGTCAACCGTGGAATTGATCTCATCGGCAAATTTCAACTGGTCGGCGGAGAGGCCGCCGCCACTTTTCAGCAAACTCGCCTGCATGGAGATGACGGCAAGGATGTTGTTGAAGTCATGCGCCACGCCGCTGGCCAGCGTACCGATGGCTTCCAATTTTTGCGTCTGACGGAATTGGGTCTCCAGTTGCACTTCCCGCGTCACGTCACGTTTGACGGCCACATAATTGACGACCTTGCCGGCGGCATCCCGCACCGGCGAGATGGTGGCCTCCTCCTCGTAAATTCTGCCGTCTTTGTGTTTGTTGATAAAGTGGCCGTTCCAGATTTCACCGCGACCAAGCACTTCCCACATCTGGCGGTAAAACCCGGCGTCATGTTTGCCGCTCTTGAGGAGGCGGGGATTCCGGCCGAAAGCCTCCGCGCGGGTGTAGCCGGTGGTTTGCTCAAAGGCCGGGTTGGCATAGAGGATGTTGCCAGCGGTATCGGTGATGACGATAGTCTCGGCGGCCTGCTCGACGGCCGTGGCCAGCCGGGCATGGGATTTCTCCACCAGCTGGCGTTCGGTAATGTCGCGCACGTCCGCCACAATATAGTCATGGTCCAGCTTGACATATTTCAAGCTCACTTCCACCGGGAAGGTCGAACCATCCTTGCGCCGGTTCAGTCCCTGCCAAACTTGACCGCCTTTCGTCCGGAGTTCCTCCTGAATCTTTCTGAATTCGCCAAGCCTCAACGTTGGATCAATATCAAACACGCGCAGCGTCAGAAATTCCTCCCGGTTGTAGCCCCGCGCCAGGTAGCCCTGTTCATTGACATCAAGCAACCGGCCCGTTTCCGGATCAATGACAAGGAACGAATCATTGGCCTGGTCCACCAGCGTGCGAAATAATTTGAGCTCCGCCTCCGCTCGCTTGGCTTCAGTGATGTCGCGGACGACGGCCCACATGCCGGTTGCCTGACCAGCGCCATTGCTAATCAAGGTGACCCGCAGGTTGATCGGGAATACGGAGCCATCCTTTCGTCGGTATTCTTTCTCGTAAATTTCCGAATAACCCCGTGGCAAAACCTGTTCTCGAACGATTTGTGCATCTAGCGCCTGCCATTTCGCCGGCGTCAGGTCTGAATACGACAACTGCTTCAGTTCCGCCTCGGTATAACCCAGCATTGCTTGAAAGGCGTGGTTGCATTCCTGTAGCCGCCCGGCCATGTCCACAATTCCAAAAGCGTCCCGCATGGTTTCGTGTAGCCGCCGGTAGCGTGCCTCGCTTGTGCGCAGGGAGTTTTCCATCTCCTTGCGTTCGGTGACGTCCATGAACACGGTGGCGAAACGTCCCTTCACCGGCGAAAAGACCGAAATAGAGAAGATCTTCTTCATCGGCTCGTAAGCCTTCTCAAAGTTGATGGGCTGGCCGGTGGTGGCCACCTCGGCGTAGACTTCCAGAAATGGGGCTTCGCCACCATAAACCTCACTGCCCCGGTGCCCAATCACCGCCTCCCGGACCAGCCCTGTCAGCTTCTCGAAGGCCGGATTCACGTCCAACAGCACATAATCAACCGGCTTGCCGGTGGCATCGCAAATGAGTTCGTGCAACGCCATCCCTTCGGTCATCGAGATGTTCAGGGATCGGTATTTTTCTTCGCTGGCTTGCACCGCCGCTTCCGCCTCCTTGCGCAGGGTGATGTCGCGGGCGATGCCTTGGATAGCAAAGGGCTTTCCCTCGTGTTGGATCAAGGAAGATAGGGTTTCCACATAAACCTGTCGGCCATCCTTGCAACGCACCCGATATTCCGTCAGGCGCTGCTGACGGCCGGTGGTTTTAATTTCTTCAACGGTCTGAAACGCCGCCGGGAGCTGATCTTCCGTGAGCAGGGAAGCGAAGGTGATGGACGAAATTTCCTCACGTTGATAGCCGAACAAATCCAGCGACGCCTGATTGGCGTCCAGAAAATGTCCGGCGAAATCGATGAGGAACACGCAGTCGAGCGAGCGGTTGAACAAGGCATTATACCGCTCTTCGCTTCGCCACAAAGCCGACTCCACCCGCTTGCGCTCAGTGATGTCCTGGATCGTGCCGAACATTTTTAGAGGGCGGCCTTGGGCGTCAAATTCCATTCTGCCCAAACCATTCACCCAGCGTTCGGCTTGGTCGTTGTGACGGATGATGCGGTATTCTTTGTTGAAAGGCTGTCGCCGACCAATCACTTCCTGCTCCAGATATTCAACCATCAGGGCGCAGTCATCCGGATGAATCAAAGCCGCCCAGCCCGCCACCGAACGGTCGTAGGCCGGGCCGATTCCGAACACTTGATCCAAAACTTCCGAACTACTCCACCGTCCGGTGGCAAAGTTCGTCACATAGCTGCCCAGACTGGCAATGCGCTGGGATTCCAAGAGCATGGCCTCGTTTTCCTCCAATTTCGCCGTGCGTTCCCGCAACCGAACTTCCTGTTCATCGCGGACCTTTTGCAAATCAGCCACGCTAGGCAGGGCGAGTGCGTGCGGCAACAACTTGATGGACAAAAACAGGGTCAGCATCGACACCAGCGCCGTGAAGGCTTTGCTCAGGCCAGACAGCCAGTAATTCGCGTGCCAGATGTTCCAGATCTCCAACAGGTGCGTGGTGCCGCAGGCCAGGACGAACAGCGCGAAACACCCCAAAATCCACTGAAGCTTCCAATCCACATCCTTCCGCCGCCGCATAAAATAGAGCAGCAGGAACGGAATGGAATAATACGACAGGACGATAAGACCGTCAGAAACGGCGTGCAAGGCAATCAGGCTTTGCGTCCACAGGTAGCAGCCGCCATGGGGCATGAACGGCCCGGGATTAAAAAAATCGCCGGACATGGCCATATTGGTGTTCATGTCCATAAAATCAAACAATGTTCCGAAATAATTGCTGACCAAGCCAGCAATAAACCCGCTAACATTTATATGACGGCAGCCCCAACCATTTGGTGACAGGCAAACAACCGTTTTCCCCGCCAATGACATTAGCCAAGCGAGCCGCTGGCAGCCTGATGGGCGGCTTACGCGCAGAACCGCAAACCCAGATCACCGTGAAGTTTCAGTCCGCCGCCAATCAAATCGCCGGTGGCGTTTTCGATTTGCGAGTGATCAAATCAGATATCAATGCGGTTCCTTGAAACGCAGACTAAACATAATCAGGCGCTAGCGGAGATCGTTGTCCATCGCGGAAGTCACCGGCGAACAGCGATAAATCTCATGCTACCCCCTCCAGTTGACTGGTGCAGGTTTCAAGCCGGGAGCAATTTATTAATACAAGCGACGACCGTGGGAATGTCCACAGGCTTGGCTAAAAATGGCAAACCGCCAATCAAGCCATGACCGGAAGTGACTTCTCCTTTGGTGACCGCGGCGGTGAGAAATACAATCGGCACGTCCTTGAACTTGGGGCTTTCCTGGAAATCACTGGCCACATGCCCGCCATCTTTGCCGGGCATCAGGACGTCCAGCAGAATCAGGTCCGGGTGAAACGAAAGCGCCGTCAGATAAGCATGGAACGGCGAATTTTCCACCATAACCTCATACTCGTTGGTCTGTTCCAGATTCAGCTTGAGCATTCGGGTAATGCTTGGCTCGTCATCCACCACAAGGATACGTTTCTTTGGATTATTCATTATTATCTCCTTTCAGGCTTTGATTACGACCACCACGAGCGCGCCACCGCCCGGTGCATTTTTGATTTCAATATCACCACCGTGTTCCTCGACAATTTTCTTAGTCACCGAGAGTCCAAGTCCGGTGCCGATGCCGACCGGTTTGGTGGTAAAAAACGGGTCGAACGCCTTTAGCAACTGGGTTTCCGTCAAACCAGGGCCGGTGTCTTTAACCTCAATTACCACCAGGTTTTCGCCCAGCTTAAACTTCCGGAAAATCGGCATTCCGGCAAAGGATTCATCGACACAAACCAACCGGGAACGCACAGTGAGCGTGCCGCCCGCCGTCATGGCTTGTATGCCGTTGATGATAATATTGATTAAAACCTGTTCAAACTTAGGCGGATCAACCAGCACACTGGGCAAGCCCGATGACAGGTCACGCTGCAACGTGATATGCGAAGAGATGAGCAGGTTTCTGGTCAACATCAAAGCCCGCTCGATCAAATCGTTGGGAGCTGTCGGGACAAGATGAAAATCCGAGTTCGCAGACAGACTTAACAAATCAAGGATGATATTGTTGGCGCGGTTGACCGCGTCGCGCATATCAGTCAATACCTGATCCACATTTTCATCCGCCTGGGATTGCCGATTGCCGAGATAGTTCAACCCCAGCAAGATGGTTTGGAGCGGGTTCTTGACTTCGTGAGCCACGCCGGCCGCCAGGGTTCCGAGGGACTCCAATTTTGCCGCCTGGATCAACTGAAGCTGGGTTTCCTTTAGTTCCCGGTGCGAAGTCTGAAGATGGCGCACCAACTGGTTGAGGACTTTGCCGCGCTCGACAAGCTGGGCATTAGCCTTTTGGAGTCGCATTTCATATTCCTTGCGCTCGGTGATATCAATGTTCATCCCCACGATGCGCGTTGTCTGGCCGTCGGTTCCCACCAATGCCATCTCAGCGGAAAGAATCACCCTCGTAGCCTGGTCAAAAGCCCGGACGATATGAAACTCGCGCTGGCTGTGGCCGCCAGTTGCAACCGTGCGCTGCAATAACGCCGCCTGCTCCGCCAAATCCGCCGGGGCCACCCGGTCAGCCCAATCTTGATATGTCACCCAGCCACCTGATTTCGGCGGCAAGCCATAGATCGCAAACATCTTCTCGTCCCACTTGATGACATTGTTCTTTACGTTCCAATCCCACACCGCAATACCAGCCGCGTCGGTAGCCATCCTCACGCGCGCTTCGCTCTCGCGCAAAGCCTCCTCAGCCTGTTTTTGTGTGACGATGTTCCAAGCCACGTCGGCCAAGTAACCGACGATACTGGCATCGGCGGCCGTGTAATCTCGCGGTTTGTTTCCCAAACCCAATATGGCCACGATTTGATTATTACGAAAAATGGGAACAGCCATCTCGCGAATTATCGGGTTGGGGTCGTTAGGCAGGCCATTGCGGTGCGGTGAAGCGGCGTAGTCATTGTGAATAACCGGCAGGCGTTCGCGGATGACCTCCGCGCACAAGTCTGCTTCAGTGACCGGGCAATGGGTGGCTTTTCCTTCGGCGCAACATACTTTCTCAAACATGCGAGTGGCCCAGGCCTGGGAAACGATGGCTTTCACCTCATCCTTAATGAAATGATAAAAGCTCACCAGGCTACCGGTCAGTTTCTCAACCTGATCCAGAGTTTCCTGAAGCAATTCTTCCAATGAATGGGTCGTGGCAAACTGCATTAAATGCATTCGCATTTGGATGATGTCGTCCGTCCGTTTGCGCTCGGTGATGTCCTCGGAAATACCCAACAGATACTTCGGCCGGTTGTTTTCGTCCCACACTGGAATCTTTTTCGTGTGCAGAATCCGTATCGTGCCATCCTTGAGTTTGATCGGTTCTCCCGGAATATCGACAA
>Ga0007881_1000526_pt1 | contig 17289 bp, 16 predicted proteins | sample CryBogCBH12Aug09_FD_70959 | JGI IMG/M metagenome (GOLD analysis project Ga0007881, IMG submission 70959) | Freshwater microbial communities from Crystal Bog, Wisconsin, USA - CBH12Aug09 | ecosystem: Environmental > Aquatic > Freshwater > Lake | place: Crystal Bog, Wisconsin, USA | collected... | reverse complement strand
AGCAGTTGGACCATGTGGGCAAATGCGAACTTACTCTTCTGGCTCTCGCTGATCCCCTTCACCACATCGTGGCTCGGTACGAGTGGTGGGGCAAAGGCCCCCGCGGTTCTCTACGGAATTTCGCTCTTCATGCCAGGTGCGGCGTACTACTTGTTACAGCGCGCAATTATCGCTAGTCACGAGGGTGAATCCACGCTAGCTAAAGCGCTGGGTCGCGATATTAAAGGAAAACTCTCGCCTGTGATTTACGCAGCGGCGATAGGTATCGCTTTTTTCGTTCCATGGCTTTCCTACCTCTTATACGGAGCCGTGGCATTGATGTGGGTAATTCCTGATCGCAGAATTGAAAGTGAATTAAACGCAGAGCACGAGTAGTGGATGCATTTTGTAAGCGTTCGATCTTAATTGGGGAAGTTGCGTGGACTACACTTCCGAAATGACCTTCGACTCCGCGGAATATTGGCGCAAGAGGTATCAAACTGGCGGCAATAGCGGCTCAGGCTCCTATGGAGAGCTCGCTGATTTCAAAGCGGCGGCCCTCAACAATTTCGTCGCTGACCATGGAATTACCTCCGCCGTTGAGTATGGCAGCGGCGACGGAAATCAATTAAGCCTCTTAAATATTTCTAGATACCAAGGACTCGATGTCTCCGCGACGGCAATTGAGAATTTGAGAGTTAGATTTTCTAGTGACCCTTCAAAGACCTTTTTGGAGTATGACCCGGATAACTTCGCAGATACAAGGTCAGTTGCGGCGGAGATTTCACTATCGATGGATGTGATTCTGCATCTGACTGAAGAAGAGCGTTACGAGAAATATATGCAGAACTTGGTTGCGAGCTCAGAGAAATACATCGGGATTTTTAACACGGCGACAGAAGTGCAATTAGAGAAGATGGCGCAACACAATCGCTACCGCGACCACCGTATCTGGATGGCGGCCTCAGCCCCTCACATCCGTGAAGTGGAAGTTCACTTAACACCGGCCGAGTTGGGTTATCCCGAGATGACAGGCTTCTTCTTCTACCAAATCTCCTAATTCGATCGTTCGTGTTCTAGCAGCCAAAGTTTGCGCTCTAGACCTCCGGCATATCCGCCTAGATCCCCATTGCTCCTCACAATACGATGGCAGGGAACGATCACAGCTAACTGATTCGCTCCATTGGCATTAGCTACCGCTCGAGTCGCAGTCGGCCGGCCAAGTATCTCCGCTTGTTCTGCATAGCTTCGTGTCTGCCCATATGGAATTCTCTGCAGTTCTCTCCACACCGCCTTTTGGAAATCACTACCCTGCAATTTAATGGGGGTCTTGAATGTCTTTAACTTCCCCGCAAAATAAGCGGTAATTTCCCGCTCAATAGAATCGATGATGGAGTTGCGTCCAGGAACGATTACAACGCCTTTCTTAGAACGCAGCCGTTCGATCTCTCGCTCTAGTCCACGTCGACTTACAAATTCAAAGAGGTAGAGCTCTTGCTCATCTGATATCGCCAGCATGGGACCGAGTTTTGTATCGATCCAGGCTGTCGTGAGCACTTTGTGCTCGCTACTCAAAACCGTTGGAGCTGCACCCATCACCTTGGCGAATGCATCGCGAAAGCCGCTACTTGAGTAATAACCGGTCTTTCTTTGCGCATTGTTTACGCCCGATCCTTCGCGGATCTCCTTTGTAGCCAAGCCCATACGACGAGCGCGCGCATATTGCACAAAGGTCATGCCAAATCGTTTTTGAAATTGGCGACGCGCGGTAGATGCATCAACCGCCAGATTGTCGAAGTCGCGGTTGGACCATCGCTTGGTCGGGTCGGCCTCTACGGCATCAACAAGTGTCTTTACTAGATCGCTTACCTGGTTAGGGTTTGAGAGAGGGCTGCAACGTAGGCAAGGTCTAAATGAGGCGAGTAGGGCCTCCTGGGCCGTTCTGTGAAATTCACAGTTCTCAAATTTTGGCTTACGAGCTGAACAGGTGGGACGGCAGAAAACGCCAGTCGTCTTTACCCCGACGTAGAAGACGCCTTCGTACTCGGCGTTCTTCTCAACTAAAGCCTTGTAGTACTCAAGGCTCTGCTTCTTCGTAGTCATCTTCTTCCATCCATTCGTAAGGATGAAAAGGCTATCTTCAGCTCCTCAACCAGTTCCATAAATATGGAGTGATCAAGGCGCCGAAAAAGAGGCATCGATTTTTTGCGTAGCGCAATGTGAATCAGATCACTCATCTCTGAAGACACACCTTAACCTCCTATTCATCGCATTTTCTTCCTGAGTTTGCTTGATGCAGATCAAGGTAATCCAAGATCACGCAAGTAAGTTCCCGACCAAACCCTTTCCAACCTTGGAGGATTCCATTGCTTAAGAAGAGAATTATGCAATCTCTCGCTCTCGCAGCGATAGCCGCTCTTGGCGTCGGCGTGAGCGCTCCGGCTTCACATGCCGTTAGCCAGACAATTCAGGTTTACATCTCGGCTGATACAAACATTCAGGACCTTTGGAACAAGACGTTGATTCCAGCATTTAAGGCTGCCTACCCTGATTACGACGTCAACGTCACTTTTGATCTACACGGAACACATGACGCGCAAGAAACAGCAAAGATCACCGCTGCCTCTGTTCTACACAAGAATCCAGGAGTAGACCTCATCGACGGTGGATTTGTAACCACTCTTGGCGCAGCTGGACTGCTTTACCACCCAAACCCTGGCCTACTTCCAAATATTGCAAATGTAAATAAGGCAGTGCTCAAAGCCGGTCTCGGTGGAATTCCTTACCGTGCTTCTTCAGTTCTACTCGCTTACAACTCCAAGAATGTCGCAACTCCTCCAGCAACTCTCGATGACCTCTTGACCTGGATCAAGGCTCACCCAGGAAAGTTCACATATAACGCTCCAAACGGCGGAGGAAGTGGATATTCATTCGTACAGACAGTGGTTGATAAGTATCTCTCAGATGCAGACCGCACCGCTCTTGTCGCAGGCGCTGCACCATCTCTCGAGTCCAAGTGGGCGCAAGGTTTGGAAACTCTCCGTCAGCTCAACAAGTTCACCTACGGTCAAAACGGAACTTATCCAGCAAATAACGCGGAAACTTTGACCGACTTGGCTACCGGCCTTGTTGATATGGGAACTGTCTGGTCCGACCAATTTGCATCTGCACTTAAGGCTGGCACCATGCCTGCAAATATCAAGGTAACTCAGATCTCGAATCCTTCACTCACCGGTGGAGCTTCGTACCTTGGTATCCCAAATAGCTCGACGAACAAGGTAGGAGCACGTCTCTTGGCTAACTGGGTTCTTTCACCAGCAGCTCAGAACTTGATCGTCAGTGGCACGCTCAATGGTTTCCCAGTGATCCCACTTAGCATGCTCGACCCTAAGGCAACAGTTGCCTTTACTGGTGTTGATATTCAACACCTCCGTGCTGGATATATCAGCGCAAATGCAAACGATCTCAAGAGTGCTTGGGCTTCCGCAGTCCCAGGCAAGTAATCGGGATAGCACGATAACTTCGTGATATCTGTACGGCGTAAAGTCAATAGAGAGAGCTCTCGCGCACCCCATGGCGCGAGGCCCTCTCTATCGGGCTTTGCTTTAGCACTTCCTCCTCTGCTCCTGGTAGTTGTCTTTGTCGGGATTCCAATTCTCATTGGGCTCACATTTAGCCTCGGATTCACGCAAGGCCCTAACCGTGTTATCTCCTTGATAGGTCAACAGATCCACATCAAGTCGCACTGGTGGGGGACTTTCGCCGCTTATAGCGATGTGTTGCACGATTCACGATTCCTTGGAGATCTAGCTTTAACGTTGGTAGTTACATCCATATCAACAGTATTTGTTATTGCGATGGCCCTTGGAATCGCCATGTACCAGAGGTTGATCGGAGGCAAGAAGGCCTCTGTTCTGGTGACGCTCTCGATCGTTCCTCTCTTTGTTCCCGTGGTTATATCGGCATGGGCGATCCACACCTTTTATGGCGGAGACGGTTTCATGAGAACCCTCTTCTCTCACCTCGGGATCAACTTCCCGACTCTCACATCCACACCAGTGGCCATTGTCATAGGCTCGGTTTGGACAGCGCTTCCATTTTCGATCTTGATGATTAGCTCCGGGATGCAGGCAATTCCAAATGCCTTAATTGAAGCGGCGCGCGATTGTGGAGCGCCCACCCCCAAGATCATTTCCAATATTCTGATTCCTCTAGCCCGCACCCCCATAATTATCGCGGCCTCTTTCACCGCGATCGGGATTCTTGGCTCCTACACAATCCCACTCTTTTTGGGACCGAATCAACCGACGATGCTTGGGGTAGAGATCTCAAACTTCTTTGGTGCATACAACCGACCACAACAATCGCTCGTTATGGCCTTTTTCGTATTCCTAGCAGCTTCGGGAATTGCGATTCTCTACGTCTGGCAAAATATTAAGAGCGCGCGCGAGAGCGGCAGAATCTGATGCGGCACTCTCTCCGGCTCCCTCGGCTTCTGTTGAACTTAGCGATCGCCTTCATGGCGCTCTTTATTCTCGGTCCCCTCATTTGGCTTGCAGCCCATGCATTTGTCAGTGATTGGCATTATCCAAACTTCTACCCCAGCGGCTTCACCTTTCATTGGTGGTCAAGGGTATTTCTTGACTCTGCATTATCCACTGCGATGAGAAACTCGTTGATTATCTCTCCGATTGTAGTTCTCTGCTCCATGGTCATCTGTCTTCCCGCAGCGTACGCAGTGGGAAGAATAAATTTTTGGGGTCGCAGGGCCTTTATGATCGGAATCTTCTCTGCCAATTCATTTCCTAAGATTGGTCTCTTTGCCGCCATCGCAACGCTTTACTATTCACTTAATTTGATGGGAACTTTCGTTGGTGTTGTGATTATTCAACTTCTCGGCACCATCATCTACATGACTTGGATTCCTGCGGCAGCCTTTGCGGCAGTTCCAAGGAATTTAGAGGAGGCGGCTCGGGATGCTGGCGCCAACAAATTCACAGTCTTTCGTACGATCACTCTTCGTATGGCAATGCCTGGAATCCTCGTCGCTATCGTGATGTCGTTCCTGGCGGCCTTTGATGAGGCGCAGGGCACTTACCTTGTGGGAGCACCCAGCATTTTTACCATGCCTACGGAGATGTACTCCCTTGTTCAAAATTATCCGATTCAAGTCGCCGCCGTCTTTTCACTCCTACTAACTCTTCCCTCTGTTCTACTGCTGAGCTTGGCGCGCAAACACATTATGGGTGGTCAATTAGCTGAAGGGTTTCAACTTAAATGATGAGCGAGAAGAGCGGATTTGGCCTTGAGCTGCGTGGATTGAGAAAGACCCTCGGAGGTCGCCTCATCATCGATGATTTGAATCTCTCGGTTGCAGATGGAGAGATGATCTCGCTCCTCGGACCTTCTGGGTGCGGCAAAACAACAACGCTGAGAATGATCGCTGGATTTCTAGCCCCAGATGCTGGCCAGATCGTCCTTGCCGGAAAAGATGTGACAGAGCTTGGACCAGACAAACGACCTAGCGCTATGGTCTTCCAAAATTACGCTCTATGGCCACATATGAGCGCTGCCAAAAACGTCGCCTATCCCTTGAAGATTAAGGGATTGACCAAGGTAGAAATTAAGGAGCGGGTTGAAGCGGCTCTCGAGTTAGTGAATCTGCTCCACCACAAAGATTCGCGTCCTGGACAGATTTCCGGAGGAGAGCAGCAGCGGGTTGCGTTAGCCCGGGCATTGGTCCAAGAGCCAGATGTTTTGCTCCTCGATGAACCTCTTAGCAATCTCGATGCCAAATTGCGAGAGAAGGTCCGTGAGGATATCCGCGAACTGCAGCGTCGACTCAAGATCACCACAGTTATCGTCACGCACGATCAGGAGGAAGCGTTATCAATTTCCGACCGCGTGGCGGTCATGAACTCAGGACGCATCGAGCAGTTCTCGACGCCTCAAGAGCTCTATCGCAGACCTGCAACGGAGTATGTGGCTACCTTTATTGGATCGCTCAACTATTTCGATGGAAAGTTGGTTGGTGATCGGGTTGTTTCTGGACCTGGAGTAGTTGGAATACGTCCAGAAGATGTAATTATCATGCCCGCCGGTAGTGCCGGTTCCTATCCAGGTACCGTCGAGTTGGTGATTCCACGCGGACATTTCTTCGAGGTAGTCGTACTACGCGAGGACGGACGTTTTAGAATATTCACTAACGACAATATTCCGCAGATTGGTGAATCAGTTCATCTACAGATCAAGAAAGCGTTGCACTATGAGAACGGGCACTTGGTTGAATAACGGTGCAGGAGGTCCCCTCGTTACTGCCCACCGTGGCGATAGCGAAGTGCTGCGGGAAAACACGGTTGTAGCAATTAAATCTGCCATTGAAAAGGGCGCGGATATCGTTGAGATCGATATCCGCTCAAGTTTCGATGGTCACCTCATTGTTCTGCACGACCGCTCCCTAGAAAGACTTTGGGGATATCCAAAGAGCGCAGATGAACTAACCCTGCAAGAAATAGAAAGCCTCGGCTTTGCAGAGTATCGAATTCCCGCGCTTTCAACGGTCTTAGATCAGTTTATAAACTCTGAGGCTGAACTCATGATCGATATGGACTCGGCTGTCCATGCTCTGGCAGCTCTCACAATGGTCACCAAATCGGCGTTGCCGACCGAACGCGTAATTTGGTGTGGGGCCCTCGAGGCGATGAAGATAATCAGAGATCACTCCGCAGAGGCAAGAGTTTGGCTTCCTTGGAATGAAGTTGGACCTTTTGATCAAGAGCTAATTGAGTTGATAAGACCCGAGTTTATTAATTCCCACTACTCTTATTGGAACGCAGAGAAAGTGGCGAGTGCACATGCACTGGGATTAAAGACTTCGGCATGGACTATCGATGATGCACCGACAATGCGCTGGGCTCGTGCGATCGGCATAGATTCAATCACTTCCAACAAAATGACACTTCTTCAGAATGTGCTCGGTGAGGATCGGGATGTAGATCCACTCGATGTAGATCGCGCTTTTGATTTGGCAACTTCGATTGGCAAATGGGCCATCATGGTCTGCCAGATGATGAACCCAGGAGAGATAAAAACAAAGGTCAACCCTGCTGATCTCGTCACGGAAGTAGATCTCTTCATCGAAGCTCACCTTCGAGAGATGATCAGTGCCAACTTTCCTACCCATAACATTGTTGGCGAGGAATTTGGCGGGGAGTATCAGGAGTCCATTCCAACGTGGTACATCGATCCCGTGGATGGGACGACCAACTTTGCGAATAGAACTCCGTGGAGCTCTCTCTCCTTGTGCCTAGCTGTAGGACGAGTTCCCCTTGTAGCCACAACTATCGATCCGTGGAGAGATCTCTTGTTTCAGGCGATTAAGGATCGAGGCGCACTAATAAATGGGAAGAAACTAGAACTTCCTGTTGCTCCGGCCGCAGAGAATTCGCTGGCTGGCAGGGTGGTGCTAACGGAGCTTGCTGGATCTCAGCCGTGGAGTGGAATGCACGAATTTCTCGCTGGACTCCACGAAAATTTCTGCACCATGCGGATCATGGGTGCTGGAACCCTCACCCTTACTGCAGTGTCGGCAAATTACGGTGTCGGAGCTGTGATTCACCAATTCAGTCCCATTGATCACTTGGCTGCTGCTTTAATTGCTCGAGAGGTCGGTTGCGTAGTTCTTAATTCATCCGGGGAAGAAGATCTCTTCCCACAATCTGGTGGGTTGATGATCGTTCAACCGCACGCACGCGAAGCTCTCTACAAAATTTGGCAGCCAAGTAACAATAGCTAAACCTCTAGATCAACGCCCCTTTTCGGGATTTAGAACTCCACCGATTGGCGAAATGGTATTTGCAGGGAAGCCGCCGCGCTTGGCGTGCTCACGGATTACCTCTTCATCAGATGCAGCGTAGATGCAGTAAATCTTGTCGCCTGCGGCATAACTTTCGATCCACTCAATGGCGCTGCCTTCTTGGTGCATTGCGTCAAGGACTCCATCGCTGACTTTGGAAATATTCTTAATATCTTCCTCGCCAAGTGATCCCGCGCCTGGAATCTCTCGCTCGATAATGTACCGCTGCATAGCCTCTCCTCTGGTTGGGTGGAACTGCGGAAGGCCAGCCTTCCTCACGCTAGGCCGGAGGGCAATACCTTTATCTCAAGGGTTTTTATTAAACCCTGAACCTATTAACTAACCGTTGTGGGCAACACCGAGAACGCCGAGGCACATCTCATCCGCCGAACCCTCACCCCAGGTAACGTAGCGAGGTGGAAGGTTCTTTAAAATGGGAAGCTTCTGACGCAAAGTTGGATCGTATTTACAAATAATTCGAACAGTATCTCCCGCTTTAATCTGGATGGGCTGTTTCAAAATGGTGGGCGACTGATCGTCAAAGTTGTAGTTAGGGCGATCGAGAAGAATTTTCTGACCAGGTGTCCCTGGATTCAAAATCATCTGCAGGGAACGACCCAAGAGGTGCATATGTGGAGTCGCCTTTACGACCAACTCATTCTGCTTGATTACTTGGTCGCATGTCGAAACCGTACTCGGGGTCGGAGAGACAGGATTCTTGCCACACTCCAAATTCAGGGCCTCTGCTTCAAGGGCGGTTGACTGGCTGGTTCGCTGCGCTAGATCAATGAGTGACTTTCCCCGGTTGCAGAGGGGCCCCGTAATACCCTTAGGGCAGGCGAGTTCGACAGGGGCTGCAACTAAATCTGTGTAAAGCACCTTGAGGTGGGCTCCCTTTGCGGGAATTGCCGTAATAAGAACCCGAGATTGGTCCGTTGGCACCTTTCCAGGAGGAGCCATCAATAAGTTGTAGTGGGTCTGCAGAACAATGCGATCTCCTTTGGCGATCGGAGTGCCGTAGCCGGCAGGCATGATGTCCTTATCGCGCCCTGGGGCCCACGATGAGAGCCATGGAGAAGTTAAGAACGAGGAGAAACTCGATCCGATCCCCATTCCTCCAAAGCAGGGCCAACCCTCTCCATTGTTATCTAGCCGAATCGCCTCCGGTAAGTCCTTCTGTCCTACAAGGAACATGATTGCGTGATGCATCAGCATCTTCTGTTGTGGTTGAAATTCAACTTGAGTGATCAGGGAATCTTGGGTGACCTTCGGATCAATTAAGAAGCAGTGATAGTCATCGGTTCCACCGTTATTGCCCTGTGGGAGGTGAGGCTTAGTCATCTGAGCGACATAGACCGTGCTAGCGGGTGACGTTTGGGCGTTGCTCACTGCGTTGCCTAAAAATATCGAGAGGATGAGTGTGGGAATGAGAAGGAACACAGTGTTGCGCGCACGTTGGCTCATGGGCAGATCCTAATAACCTTCTTAAATGGCGTCCCCTCGAAATCCTGACTACCTTTGCCGTATGACGCGCCTGCGAGCTTTTAGTGCTGCGCTCCTCATCCTTTGTTCATTTGGATTTTCCTCTGTCGCTTACGCAGGACAGAGCTATACAACACAGGACCTGCGCCTGACGGGTGCTGGCGGAGTAGCCCTCGATGCGACTATTTATCTACCAAAGCACGCTCCGGCTCCCGCCATCTTGTTGGCACATGGTTTCGCAGGGGATAAGACGAGCGTCGCATCTCAGGCTCAAGAACTCGCAACTGCTGGTTACGTAGTTTTGGCGTGGACCGCACGTGGATTTGGAAACTCAACTGGCGAGATCTCCATGGATTCGCCGACCGGCGAGGTGGCCGATGTCTCTAAGTTAATTGATTACCTTGCAACTCGAAAAGAAGTGGTGCAGCAATCAAAGAACGATCCGCTGGTTGGCATAACCGGAGATTCTTATGGCGGCGCAATTTCACTTATGACTGCAGGGTATGACAAGAGAATTGATGCCGTCGCGGCGAACATCACCTGGAACAATCTAACTCAGGCGCTCTTTCCACAAAATGCGAACGACCCGAGCCTTGGACCGTATAAGAAGTTTTGGGCCGGCACATTCTTTGCGCTCGCTACATTGCCCAAATCGGTTGCAGGAGAGTGCGGAACTTTTTCAGCGGCGTGGTGCGCAGCATTTAAAGATGCAGTGGCGACTGGAACTCCGAGCAAAGCAGATATTGCGCTTATGCAAGCCTCGTCACCATCCACAATTACAAATCGAATCACGGCGCCAACACTTTTGATGCAAGGTGAAGCGGACTCACTCTTCCCGCTCTCGGAGTCCATTAAGAACGCCGAAGAGATTCATGCGGCACATCCGCACACTCCGCTCGCAATGATCTGGCATAGCGGTGGGCATGATGGTGGAACCGATGAATCCCCGCGCTTACATCAAGCTGCCTTAGATTGGTTTGATATTTACCTTAAAGGAGTTAAGAAGAGCTTTCCGACTTTCCAAGCAACGGACACCAATGGTTCGATCTCGCTCGTAGATTCTTCGGTGATTCCAAAATTCTTGACCTCTTCTTCGCTCCCACTTGCGATTCCAACTCAATCTATTCCGATAGCGGTGCCATTTACTGCTCTGATCGCACCTATCGGAGGAATTCCAGGGGCTATCTCCTCACTTCCTGGAGTTGGTTCGGCTCTTGCTCTAGCCGGCAGCGTGAGTGGGGCGACGGCAGCCTTCTTGCCTGGACAGAGTGGGTTCCTGGAGAGCGCACCATTAACAGCACCCATCCATATTGTCGGACCTTCCTCGATAAAGATCCGGATCTCTTCGGATAAGAAGGATGCGACGCTCTTCTTCTCGCTCGTGGTTCGAACCGCTTCCGGCCAAACCAAACAACCAGATGGAATTGTCGCCCCGGTACACCTGACTAATATTTCGAATTCTGGCTCCGACTACACGATTCAATTGCCGGCGGTGGTGCTAGATGCTGCACCGGGGGACAAATTAGCGGTTGCCATTTCGACGACCGATCAGGGATACACACTTCCGCAAGATGGTCGCCAATATGCGATCACTTCTCTGTCTCCCATAAATGTTTCGCAGATGGTATTTACGACAAAGGTAAATCGGACTGCGCTATATGGTTGGCCAATCGCCGCATTATTGATTGTCCTCCTTGCCTTTGCTGCCGTCTATCTGCGTCGCCCACGCCATAACGCGCTTCCGATGGAAGAGAGCGAAGCGCTCGTAACGGTTTCCAACCTCACTAAAGTTTATAAAGATGGTTATAAGGCAGTTGATGGATTGTCATTTCAGGTAAAGCGCGGCCAGGTGCTCGGGTTGCTTGGGCCCAACGGGGCGGGAAAGACAACGACCTTGCGCATGATGATGGGACTGATCTTCCCAACTGAAGGCGAGATCGCCATAGATGGCAAACCGATCTACCCGGGATCACCAACGCTCTCCAATCTCGGCTCCTTTGTTGAAGGATCGGGCTTCTTGCCACATCTCTCGGGTCGTGAAAATTTAGAGCTTTACTGGAAGTCGATCGGAAGAAGCGATGAACCTTTCTTCGAAGAGGCGATTACGATCACCGATCTTGGCAGTGCGCTCGATAAGAAGGTGCGCTCATACTCACAGGGAATGCGTCAGCGCTTGGCGATCGCACAGGCGATGCTTGGAATGCCAGATCTCTTGGTCCTTGACGAACCGACCAATGGTCTTGACCCACAACAGATCAAAGCGATGCGTGAAGTCTTAAAGCGCTACGCGAAGACTGGACGCACCGTCATTGTCTCGTCACACCTTTTGGCGGAAGTAGAACAGACCTGTTCCCACGTGGTTTTGATGCACCGTGGTCGCTTGATTACTTATGGAACCATGCGCCGCATCCTGACCAAGGCTGGAAAACGTGCGGGCACACTTGAGGAGATCTTCATCGAACTTATCGGTGATGACCTGACCATCGGAAAGGGGGAGTAGATGTATCTGCCAAATAAGACACTGCCTTATCGCCTTGAGATGTATCGCCAGCTCAAGCGTAAGCGCACCCTCTTCTCCTATGTATTTGTAATGGCGCTACCGGTGATTGTTGCGCTCGCCGTGAAATTCGGTTCCACTGGCAACAGTTCCGGACCCACTCGATTTGGTTCGGGTACCGCCGATCTCATTGGTCTGGCCACCAAAGGGGCGGCTAACTTCACGACAACCATGTTCTATTTTGCGACACCATTCCTCTTAATTGCGGTGATCTCAATTTTCAACGGTGACACCGTGGCATCCGAGGCATCTTGGTCGACCTTGCGCTACCTGCTGGCTGCTCCCGTACCACGAACACGCCTCCTGGTGCAGAAGCTTAAAGTGAGCCTCACCCTCTCCTTCTTCTCCATCGCGCTCTTGATCACGACATCGTGGATTGTGGGTGCGATCGCCTTTGGCCTGAAACCACTCCAGACTCCACTCGGAGCCACCTTTGCCAATGGCCTAGCCCTGCAAAGAATTCTCATAATTGGCGTTTACTTATCGATCGTTCTTTTATCCGTGGCGGGTCTCGCCTTTTACCTGAGCGTTTCGACGGATGTGCCGTTAGGCGCAGTGGGTGGGGCAATTGGCATCATCATTCTCTCTAATATTTTGGATGCGATCTCAGGTCTGGGGTCGCTGCGTAACTGGTTACCGACCCACTACTCATTCTCGTGGTTCGATGCTCTCTCGACCTCGATTGACTGGACGCAAATGATTCGCGGCGCTTCTTACAGTGTGGCTCTCTTTGCCCTGTTGATTTCGCTAGCGGTTATTAAGTTCAACAAGAAGGACGTCACCTCGTAAAGGCTGTGTTTCTCCTTAAAAGGCAAAATTTCGACTTATCAAATCTGGCAATCTAGGGCAGACTTTTCCGATGAATTTCCGACGCGGATTCAAATTGAGTGCTGTCATCCTCGGCGGCGCGCTCCTCCTCACTAGCTGTGGGACACCTTCACAGAAGTATGGAAGTGACTCGAAGGATGGCGTGTACTTCGCCGTTCCAAATTCGTGGAATCAGATCAGCTCTAAGGATTTAGCGAGCCAGGAAGCTCTCTCAACGGTTGCCGGATCCTCTGAGCGCTTGGCCTTGGTCCGCTACCAAGTCGCTTACTCCCCGGATCCCAAGATCAAGGCGAAAGATGTACTCACACTTAACACTCCAGATACTCCGATTGTTTACGCCCGCGTGCGAGGTCTGACGGACTCGGAGATACAACAAGTTTCTTACAACGATCTGCGCAATTTGATTCTTCCATTGACCACGTGGGAGGACGGAACAGCTTCCTCAATTCCCGTTTATAACGTGATCACTGACCAAGAGGCTGTGCAAAAAGGTGGGCGGGGAGTGCACACCGTATTTGCCTTTACAAACAACGGAGTCTCACAAACTATTAATCAGACAGGGCTCTTATCTAATGACCATCGCACGTTGGTGATGTTCGTGGTGCGCTGTTCGACGGTTTGCTACAACAAGAATAAGACGGAGATCGAAAAAGCGGTTGCTTCGCTCACAGATAGGGGTACGAAATAATGTCTCTGGAAGCCATCGAGAAAGATATGCAACCCAATCGTCCGCGAGATAGCGATCGCAAGACTCGTGTTCACCTGCCACTCTTTGATCGAATCAAATTCTTCTTGCTCTTCATTTTGGTTTTCGTCATTCTTGTCTGGGCGGCGATGGCTAATGATCCAATTCTTAAATTTCATGATGCGGTCATTAATGAATTGAATGCGCGCTGGTGGTTAATTGCACTCTTTGTCGTTGAAGCTGTGCGACAGATTCACTTCGGTCTAGCGGAAACTCTTGCCCCTTATCACGGCGGCTGGGTGCGCTATTTTGCCTTCGTCGAGCGGCAGGTCGCCAGGATCGGTGATTGGAATCGATACCGCCTCTCCCGTCTGATAAAGGTTCTTCTCTTTGTCGTGCTACTCGCAGTGATTCTTGGCGCGATTTATAAGGAAGCTCCTGTAACTGCTCTATTTATGGCTCCTAAGGCGCTCTGGTCAGCGCTCCCTCTTCTAGGACAGCTGGCATTTGCCGTCTTCTTCATCATTATTCAATTTGGTGCCATGTTCTGGTTCCTCAGCCGGGGTGGAATTGATACCTACTTCCCTGACGATATCCGCACACGCTTTAGCGATGTCTGGGGTCAAGATCACGTTCTTAATCGCATCCGCGAGAACCTGCTATTTCTTGAGTCCCCTGAAGAGATTGAAAAACACGGGGGATACGTTCCCGGTGGAATTCTCCTCTGGGGTCCTCCCGGAACCGGTAAGACCTTGATGGCTGAGTCCATGGCTGGAGAAACTGGAAAGCCCTTCGTCTTCGTTGATCCAGGTGCCTTCAATGCCATGTTCTTTGGAGTCGGCGTTTTGAAGGTGAAGTCGCTCTTTAGAAAGTTGCGCAAGCTTGCTCTGCGTTATGGCGGCGTTGTGGTCTTCTTTGACGAAGCGGACTCACTTGGAAATCGCGGCGCCGCAGTGGGCGGTGGCCAGGGATCCTTTGCGACCCGGTCGCCATTTCTCGCTAATGCTTGCAACGGCGCTAACTTCCTAAGTCCAAATGCAGCGTCATTGGTGGTTCGTAAAGCGATGTCCCGCGGTCAAGAGGGCTTCGTTGCAAATACTGCCATGGCAGGTGGCGGCGGTGGAATGGGAACGCTACAAGCTCTGCTCACCGAACTTTCGGGACTCAAGAAGCCTAAGGGATTTTTCAATCGCATCGTTCGTCGCACCTTAGGGTTGCGGCCTAAGAATCCTCCGAAGTATCGCATTCTCGTTGTGATGGCAACGAACCTTCCAGAAGCACTTGATGAGGCTCTGCTCCGCCCTGGTCGCATCGATCGCATGTATCGCGTTGGTTACCCAAGCAAGGCGGGGCGCGTGCGTACCTATCAAGGTTATCTAGCGAAGGTTTCCAACTCACTCACACCTGAAGAGATTGAGAAGCTGGCGGTCATCACTCCGTATGCGACTGGTGCGATTATTAAAGACACAATTAATGAGGCGTTGATTCTCGCAATTCGCGAAGGCCGCACCTCGATCACCTTCGCCGATGTTATTAAGGCGAAGCAACTCAAGGAGCTCGGTCCGGCCGAGGATGTTGAATATATTGAACGTGAACGCCACGCCGTTGCTGTTCATGAAGCCTGCCACGGAGTGATGGCTTACCTAGTTCGTCACCATATGGCTATTGATCTTGCGACTATCGAGAAGGGCTCAAACTATCTCGGCATGGTGGCATCGATTCCGCCAGATGATCAGTTCACACGGTGGCGTAGTGAGTACGAAGCAGACATCTTGGTTTCACTTGCCTCCCTTGCCGGAGAGCGCATGTTCTTCCAAGGCGATAATTCCTCTGGAGTTTCCGGCGATCTTGAGAGTGCCACAACGATCGCCAGCTTTATGGAAGGTCATTGGGGGATGGGATCGACTGTTAGTTCTCACGCCTCTAATCGCCGTTTTGAAGTCGGCGCTCCCGGAGGTGGAAAGCCGCAGGGTGATGACAACAAAGCCGTAAAGGGCATGCTCGCCGATCGCATTGAAGGAAACCTCGAAGGTCTGCTCAATAAAGCCGAAGAGATTTTGGCCCTCAACCGAGGCAAAGTTCTATCGCTGGCTCACGCACTTGAGATCCATAAGACGATCTCCGGCGAGGATGTCACTGCAGTGATGACTGGTGAAGTGGGACCGTTAGTAGATGGTCGTCCGTACCAGGATCCCGCCAAGATCGAGGAGATCGAGCGCTACCACGAGGCGGCGCTGCGAGCCCATCAGGGACATCAACGCCCTGAGATTTCGATTCCGATTTTTTAAGGCGGCTGGCTCTACTGGACGATAATTCGAAGTGAATTAAAAGGAGCGACGGAAGGTCGCCAAGTGGGCGTGACGTAGGTCTTCGAGCTCGGAATTTGATGCGTAGGTATTCTTAATGAAGAATGCAGTTGTTAGCCCGAAGGTAAATAGCAGTACTCTCATGATCTGGCTCATCGTTGAACCTCCTTTTAAGAGTAGGTTAGCCATGCAAGTTTGCCAAAGGTGGCTCGTTCGGAATACGTTAGGAAAACTCTGCGATAACTTCTTTCATATTACTGCGAGCAAAGGGAGAGCATGAACTCCGTTCAAGAAATAAAGGAGAGCGACCAACACATTTTGGATCGTGCCGCTTGGTATTCACTCTCTGGACCCCATGCTCACTTAGCCGAGATCCATGGCTTAGCACGTCGCTATCCGACAGACATCTCGCCATTCAACGCGGTTGCGGATGAATCCAATTCGCAAGCCTGGTCTGATCTGCATCAATTAATCGGTGATGATGGATTTGCCATCGTCGTTGCGCAGGATTTCACAGTCCCTAATGGATGGAAGATCGAACAGAAATTTCCCGGAGTGCAAATGAGTGGAGAGAAAGTTATCGGGGTGAGCGATCCCGATTTGATTCCACTCACTACCGCGGATGTTCCTGAGATGCTCGATCTGATCGCTCGCGCACAGCCTGGGCCTTTCTTGCCCCGAACAATTGAACTCGGCGGATATTTGGGAATTCGAGTAGATGGAAAATTGGTTGCGATGGCTGGTAGACGCCTCAATCCACCTGGATGGGTTGAGATAAGCGCTGTCTGTACAGATGAGGAACATCGCGGCAAGGGTTACGCCGCCCGCTTGGTCTTGGCTGTCGCCGCCGGGATCCAAGAATCTGGCCAGATGCCATTTCTTCATACATCAGGCACAAATGTAAATGCGATTCGGCTCTACGAAAAACTAGGATTCAATATACGTGTCCGCGGGGAATTCAACATCCTCAAACCGGCTCGACTCTATTGAAAACTCTTCTGCGTGGGGGATTGCCTCTTGAGGGTTTTTGTTTGCATCCACGAGTCTGAATCCAACGCTTCGAATCACGTTTATTACGTCGGGTCCGCCGTGTTCGCGAATTTTCTTTCGCAGCCGGCTGGCGTGGGTATCGACAAGTTGATTGCTGCCTACGCCTTTCATCACTCCGATGGCTTCGAGGATCTGATTGCGAGTGAAGATGCGCTGCGGATTCTCCATTAGTAGTTGTAAGAATTGGAACTCTGTGTTGGTTAGATGTAGCTCTTTGTCTGCAACGGTAAATTCGTGATTGCTAAGATCCATCTTCATAAGACCCCAGCTGAGAATATTCGCACGAGGCAGATGCTGGCCACTGCCGCGCCGCATCTGCTGGACGACGCGCGAACTCAATATATTGCTATCAATTGGCTTAGAAATGTAATCATCGGCTCCGGCGGCGATAACCATTTGCTCGTCAACTAATTCTCCACGTTTTGTAAGCATGATGATGGGAACTGTTGAGCTAGCGCGAAGCCAGCGACAGAGTTCAAGACTTTGGAGAGGGTTAATTGAGAAATGGATGAGTACCAGGCTGAAATCTCGTTGTTGAAAGATCTCT
>Ga0007881_1000491_pt1 | contig 17972 bp, 14 predicted proteins | sample CryBogCBH12Aug09_FD_70959 | JGI IMG/M metagenome (GOLD analysis project Ga0007881, IMG submission 70959) | Freshwater microbial communities from Crystal Bog, Wisconsin, USA - CBH12Aug09 | ecosystem: Environmental > Aquatic > Freshwater > Lake | place: Crystal Bog, Wisconsin, USA | collected... | reverse complement strand
GAAGAGGTGACATTTCTTGGCGCTCACGTGGTACCCGCTGAATTCAAAGACCGTCGAGATGAGTATGTGGCTTTGGTGGCGGGAGAGATGCTTGAGCAATGCGCCCCACTCGTCCGGTGGGCGGACGTGTTTTGCGACCAGGGTGCGTTCAGCGTTGATGAGGCGCGGTTCATTCTCACTCGGGCCAAGGAGAAAGGCCTGGCACTTCGTCTTCACGGTAACCAACTCGGAAATACCGGTGGCATCGAATTAGCCGTGGAACTTGACGCCGCGAGTGTCGATCACTGCACCTATGTCAGTGAAGCTGACGTTGAAGCGTTGGCGGGTTCCAACACGGTCGCCACGTTGTTGCCAGGAGCAGAGTTCTCAACGAAGTCTGAGTACCCGTCGGGTCGGTACTTGCTCGATGCCGGGGCGCAACTGGCGTTGGCGACAGACTGCAATCCCGGTACTAGTTACGTGACCAATATGGGACTAATCATTGCTTTGGCGGTAAGGGAAATGGGCCTCAGTGTGGACGAGGCCCTCTACGCCGCAACCATGGGTGGGGCTAAGGCCTTGCGCCGCAGTGACATTGGTCACCTGCGCCCAGGAGCCAAGGCCGATCTGGCAATTCTCTCGGTGGCCAAAGCGGCCCACTTTGCCTATCAGCCAGGGGCGAGTTTGGTGCGGGCGGTGCATATAGGTGGAGAAAATTCGGCTTTTTGGGGCTGATTACTGAACCCTGCCAAAATTCCCTGAAATTACAAGGAAATTTAGGCTCACTCTGACCAGGAAAAATGCCTCCGATTTGCATTTTCCGTGAAAAACGGCAACAATAACACCGTTGTAATTACAACGGTGGTGCGGAGCTGCCGTTTTGGAGGAGACAACATGGAAATCGCACAGTTATTGACTGGTGACGAGGATCGTGGCTGGCAAGCCAAAGCAAACTGCATGGGCGTCGACCCGGACCTTTTCTTCCCCGAGCGTGGTGCTTCCACCCGTGAGGCGAAAGAAGTGTGCCGCGGCTGCGTCGTCCGAGACAATTGCCTCGAGTACGCCTTGGAGAATGGCGAAAAGTTTGGCATTTGGGGCGGTATGAGTGAGCGCGAGCGCCGACGTCTACGTCGGGCTCGGGCGATTGAACGGCGCGCACAAGCGAGCTAATTCAACGCTACAAACGAGATTCAATGGTGGTGCTGGGACCGAGTCCCAGCACTTTCCATTTCTCCGGTGAAATCAATTCGAGCATGGCGGCGGGGGCCAGGCCGACGAGTTCGGCTTTTTGAACCACGGCACCCTCGGGCAAGAGATCTACCACCCTTTGGTAGGCGTACTCGGGCGTGACCTCTAGGGGTGAGATGAAGTTGCAGCTAATTTGAACATCTTCACCGACCTGAAAGGCCAGTGTTCGAACGAGATCTGTTCGCACGGCGGAGGTGATTGCTTTGGCTTCTTGCAGCCGAAGGCGCGAAAGCCAGAGATTCCACGCAACCAAGATTGGCCTGGCTCCAAAGGCCGAAGCGCCTTTATGGTCATCTGGGATGGCGGGACCAAAATCTGGCCTCAGCGATTTCATCGCCGTTTTGCGCACTTCGGGCAAGGTCCGAAAACCACCATCTTTGGTTGGCCCGTAGAGGAAGATGCTCACGCCTTCGGACTGAGAAATCTCACCTGCCAGTTGATCTCTGAGGGCCACGGCCACTGGAAAATCATCTTCTTCGAGGGCTACGAAGGGCACGACATCAACCACCCCGAAACGGGGGTGGACCCCAACGTGGCCGATGAGATCAAGTCTTTGGTAGGCACCGTGCAGCAAGTTCCTTACGTCAGTCAGCAGTGGCCCAGGCTCGTTTATCAAGGTGAAGACGCTTCGGTTGTGAAAGGCATCGCTGTGACGGTCTCGGAGACTCTCGCCGGCCTGGCCATCGAGCTCAGTTAAAAGGGCAAGATTCTGCCCCTCGGAGATATTGACAACGCATTCAAGGAGTCCCGACGTCATACTCCCGCCACCCTAGGGCCTGACGGCACTCAGGGAGCATCTTGTAGAATGAAAAGACCAGTTTTTAGGAGTGACGTGAGCCAGATCGAAAGCACCGAACCAGTAGTCCCGGTTGACCCCGTCGGTCACGTCCAAGTTGTCTATCTGGGACCAGTCGCGCCCCACTGGGAGTGCCGCATGGTCTTTGGCGATGAGGAGCAAATCCAAGCCTTCGTTGACCGCATTGACGCACGCCTTCGTTTCTTGCCACCCCATGACCCTCAATTCCGTCGCAACCGCGACCGCGTAAACCGCGACGCCGAGCGTGAGAATTTGTTGGTCGAGTGGAACCTCGGCTTTAGCGAAGACTAAGCCAGCGGCGAGTTTGTAACTCGCTGATACCAGGCTTCAGGATTGCTGAGTTCGGCGGCTGTGGGCAGTCCATCCACGCGAAGTAGCGCATCGAAGCTCGCGATTCCGTGAGTTTCGGCAACCACCGCAACAAATTGAGTTGATTGCTCGTGCCAATGTGAGCGCGGAGCAATCCCAAACAGTGCGCACGCCGCCGCTTCGCCCTGAGCGTCAGTTAAGCAGTGTCGACGGTAGGCCTCGGCCAGAGTGGTTGAGGGCCCAAACATCAGTTCAGTGATTCGCAGTGCGGTGAAGGCAATGAAGGCCGAGAGAACCCCAGCGGCGGCGTTCAATGCGTCCGTTGCGGGAGTGGCGCCCGGAAGTTCCATGCCTCCGAGAACTTGTTCTGGGTTCGACATCATCTCTTGCGGGTTGCCCTCTTGCATCATCTCTTGAATCCGATGAATCAATCCACCCTGAAGGGCTGCTGATTCCTTGACGGTGTCGACTAGCAACGCACGTAGTGCGTCGCTCGTACCTTGGCGACTCAGTACCAAGCTGGCCACCATTTCTTGAGCTAGGGCAAAGGTAAATACAGCCTGGTGATCCAAGGACCACTCATTGGCGAAGCGTGCAACATTATTTACGGCAATTCGGCGGACATCATCAAGTCGTGGGAGGGGAATAGTCGCGAGTGACCACGCCTGTTCCGAAAAGTGTCCAGCAATGGAGCCCATTTGGAAACCGGTCATTAATGGGCCCAGAGTGCCCGCCAGTGCGGCAATTTGTGGCATCTCGGAGGTGGCAAGTGATTGGCTCGAAATGGCGAGACCCGGCTCGAGGAGGGGCTTCCACTGGTTAAGAGCCGCTTGGGTGAGTTGAGTTCTGGTGACCGTTTCAATCTGGGGTTCAACGCGGACTGCGAAGATGCCTTCGATGTGACGGGCAATGAGGGGAGCAAGCTCTTCGAGGCGTTGACGCTCTGCGGGCGCCGGGTTGGGGTCACCATCTTCGCCCCGAGCAACCGAAAGGGCAATTTGCTGCGCGTTGGAATACCACGCGTCCGGTCCTGCTTTGCTCATCATGGCGAAGAGATCATTGAACATTTCGCCGAATGGGTTGTCACTCATTCTTCCAAGATAGAGCCAACTTGGTGATTTGTGCCACGGCTAGATATGGGGGCCAAAACTCCTAACATTGACCTATGGCCCTAGACGTAGCAATTGACATAGGTACGTCACGCACTCGTTTAGCCACTTCCACGCAAGGCGTGATTTTTGACGAACCAACAATGGTTGCCATTGACACCAATGAAGGTTCGGTTCTCAGTGTTGGCGTTAACGCCTTAGAACTTGTTGGCCGTTCACCTCGTCCGGTAATCGTCTACCGACCACTTTCGCAAGGCGCCACGATTGACTTTGACGTGACGGCCCGAATGCTCTTCGGGCTCTTCCACCGAGCTGGTTTGTCCAAGATGTCTCGAGCCCGGGTGATCATGAGCATTCCAACTTTGGCCACCCCTATTGAGCGGCGTGCTCTGCGGCAGGCGGCTGTTCAAGCCGGCGCTCGCGATGTGACGCTCATTGAAGCACCCTTGGCGGCCGCCATTGGACTGGACCTACCTATTCAAGAGCCGCTGGGAAACGCCGTGAGTGTGATTGGCGGTGGGGCCTCAGAAATCGCAATCATTTCGTTGGGCGGCATTGTGACCTCAGATTCTCGCCGCCTGGGTGGCGAGGACATGAATAGAACAATCGCTGATTCGATCCGCCACCAATTTGGTGTAGTGGTATCACCCTCAATTGTTGAAGCCCTTAAGTACAACTTGGCCTCTGTCCTGGGTGCCACGAATGGCAAGCGCGAGGTAGTCCCCGGTCGAACGGTAAATACCGGACAGCCCGTCGAAATTGAAGTGGACTCCAGTTTGGTGAACGAATCAGTAATGGCGGTAATGAAAGCCAATGCAGAAATGATGCAAGAGTGCTTCCGCATAACGCCCCCTGACCTTTCGCAGGATGTGGCAAACCTCGGTGTTTCACTCGTTGGGGGAGTCGCTGGGCTACGTCAGGCGGGCGAATACCTGGCTGGACAAACGGGAGTGAAGACCATGGTGGCTGAATCCCCAGATTTGGTGATCATCAAGGGATTGCAAATTTGCCTTGAACAGATGGGCAAGATTCACGCATTGTTTCGAGGAAGGGACTAACCATGGCTATTGATGTCGTTAAGACCAAGAGCCCCTTCCAGCGGCCACTACTCGTTGTGTTTGTGGTGCTGGCACTAATTTTCGGATTATCCCGCTGGCAACTTTCCACCTACGTAATCACGCCCGGCACGGCGACCAATGTTCCGCCACTTATTACAGTTGGCCAACTCCAAACTAATGAGCACCCCGACAACATCATGTTGGTAGACGTGTACTTAAGTCAGTTAAATGCCTGGAGTTGGTTGCTGAGCCAATTCCAATCTCACCAAGAATTCGTGACGATTAATGATTTGGTGCAAACTGGAATTTCGGCCAACCAACTTGAAGCGCAGGGTTTCTTGCAGATGCAAGACGCCAAACAGGCCGCGGAAGTCTCCGCACTGAAGGCGCTGGGCTGGGGTATCGCGCTCAAGGCCAGTGGCTCAATTATCACGGGGGTCTTTACCAACTCACCTGCCGCCAAGGCCAAGTTGAAGGTTGGCGATGAGGTCACTCGCATTAACAACACTCCGATTACTAACTCCTGTGACCTTCTCTACGCGGTGGCTAAGTTACCGCCTCGCTCGTCGATCACCGCGGAGGTAAAGAAGGTCACTATTTCGCCTTCGGGCACTCTCACTTGGGCCAGTCCTGCAACGGTGCACTTAATCACTGGCGCGGTGTCCAAGAGCGGAAGTCAAGACAGTTGTGGGGGCCACGTCATTACGAGACATTCCTACATTGGAGTGAGTTCGGAAGATGGAATTAATTCCGCCCTGCCAACCAAGGTGACGATTAATACCAAGTACATTGGGGGACCTTCTGCGGGTTTGGCAATGACGTTGAGTCTGATCGACAAACTCAGCGCGGGATCGCTCACCGGACACGTACCGATTGCGGTGACGGGAACGATTGATATGAATGGGAATGTCGGAGATGTTGGTGGAGTAGCGGAAAAGACTGTCGCCGTTTCGAACACGAAGGCGAAGTATTTCATCGTTCCCATGGTTGAGGTCCCCGTGGCCCGCGCCAACGCGAGGGCCGGCTTGCAGATCATTGGGGTGAATACCCTGAAACAGGCGCTTACTGTCCTGCGCCACATTGGTGGCAGCCCAATTCGCCCGCTAACAAAGCCCGTTTCGGCTAAAAATTAGGACCAATTAGTCCTAATCTGTACAGGATGGATGAACGGCGAGGACCCCAAGGAAGACGCGGATTTTCCGATGTCTCTCGGATGACCTTTACCCCCGTGCGCCGAGGCGGAGTGGACCCGAATGAAGTTCGTCTCCACCTCGAAAGCATCGCCAAGGAGATGCAGCGATACGAAGCGCAAGTTCGCGACCTCGAGGACCAGCTCGCGCTTGCGATGCGTCAACCAACGCCATTGCCAGTCCCGGTAAAGCCAGAGGAGTTGTCCGAAGCCGAGTTGGTGGAGCGAGTCGGTGGCAAGACCGCCGAGATCCTGCGTAACGCTCACGAAGAGGCCGGGCGAGTATTGGCTGAGGCGCAGCAACGAAGCTCCGAGCAGTTGATTGAAGCCCAAGAGCGTGCATCGATAATTGTCTCAGAGGCCGAAAATACAGCGCACGCCCTCGAACGTGAAGCCCGAGAGGGCGCAGAACGTCTAGTGGCTTCGGGCAAGTTAAACGGTGAAGCGCTGATTGAGCACGCGCAAGAACAAGCCCGGTCCATCGTTGAGTTAGGCAAAGAGGCCCGACGTCAAGTTCTCAACGATATGGCGGTGAAGCGCAAGGCGCTGCACATGCAGATCGAACAACTGCGCACCGCTCGTGACACCATTGCAACTTTCATCTTGTCCGTTAGAGAACAAATGGATGGCGTGCTGGGAAATATTCAAGGCTCTGATGAGGCGGCCAAGATTGCTGCGCTGGAAGCCCTGCGTCGCGCAATGCCAATCCCAGACCTAACTGAGGAAGAAGCACTGGCTAAGGCCACGCTCCAAGCATCGCAACTTAAGATTTCCGAGAAGTCTGAAGACTCGGCGGACCCGTCTGATCCGCCGACGCAGGGCACACCAAAGGTTCGCCCACGCCAAGCCATTGATGTTGACAAGACCCGTACCCCGCCGGCGGCACCCTCAAAGGTTGTTGAGTCGGCCGACCAATTCATCCCAGAAGGCGAAGTCATTGACGCCGATGTTGTAAACGACATCTTTTCTCGACTGCGTCAAGCGACCCTTGAAGAGCGTGGAGCCACTGCCGTGGTGGCCAAGCGCGCGGTGGAGCGTTCAATTCCAACGACCGAAGTTGGAGAACTATTTGCACGACGCGACAATGCACTTGAACCCGCACTCGCAATGCTGACCCGAAAGGTTAAGCGTGCTCTTCAGGATGACCAGAACGTGATGCTTGATCGATTGCGCGATGTTCAAGGGATAATCGTTGAGGAGCTAGAAGAAGAGCGTATCCAACGTGCCCGGTACGCCGACGCTGCGTACGAAGCTCTCTTTGAAGCGGCCCAAGCCGGTATTCAATTTGTATTGGATGAGACTGGTGTTGGCGTAGGAATTACTAGTTCAGTGGTCATTCAAGAATGTGCCACTGATTTAGCGGTGACGATCGTTGTTGCTCTGCGTAAGCGCCTGCTGTCAGAGACCGCCGGTGATGGTGCGGAACGGGCTAATACCGTTTATAAAGAGTGGCGTGGCGCGCGGGTCGAACGACTATGTGCCGATGCGGCTCGCCGAGCCTTTAATGCTGGAATTATTGCGGGCTCACAAGATCGCCAAGTGAATTTCCTCGTCACCCCGAGTGACGCCCCGTGTGAGGATTGCTCGCAAAATGAAGCCCACGGCGCGGTCCAAGCTGGGCACCCTTTCCCGTCGGGCTCTGCCTTTCCGCCAGTTCACGCCGGTTGTGCGTGTCTGGTACTGCCATAACGTTCCTCACCTAGGCTAAGAACGTGCGTTCACCAACTGACATGTCATCTGCCCCCCGTCGCCTAGGCCGATTCTCTAGGAGAGTCTGGATTGGCTTGGCAATTGCCCTAGCGGTCATTCTCTTCACCTCACTGAAGACAGTGGCGGTCTTTTGGACCGATCAAATGTGGTTTTCGCAAGGTGGCTACGGCTCTGTCTTCTCGACACTCTTCCTATACAAAGTTGGACTGACCGTTGTCTTTGGACTTCTTTTCGCGGGGCTGGTGTTTGGCAACTTGATGCTTACTCATCGCTTCAGGGCTAAGAATCTCTCATTCGAGCCCGAAGATGAGATGACGCGCCGATACCAAAATTTCGTAACTCCCTACGTCAAGAGAATTTATGGTGCAATCGCATTATTCCTTGGTTTTTTAGCTGGTCTTAACGCCGAGAGCCAATGGAAGAACTTGGCACTCTTTTTGCACGCCCAGCATTTCTCGAGCGTTGATCCGGTCTTTCACAAAAACATCGGGTTCTATATCTTCACCCTGCCGTTCTTGAGTTTTATTGCCACCTGGCTGCTCGTCGCGCTTTTCGTAACTCTTTTGCTCACCACGGTTTTTCACCTATTCAACGGTGGCATTCGCTCGACCAAGTCGTGGCCCGTAGTGTCTTCGGCGGTCAAGGTCCATCTTTCTTTGATTGGTGCAGCAATTGCAATCTTGAAAGCAGTGGGGTACCTGTTAGCTAAGTGGCACTTGGTGACATCATCCAACGGATACGTTCAAGGTGCCGGTTACACCGACATCCACGCTCGAATTCCTGCTCTAACAATCCTTTTCTATCTTTCCATCGGATCAGCGCTGATACTTCTCGCGAACGTGCGTCGTCGAGGATGGTCTTTGCCGGTTGTTGCTGTAGGCCTATGGGCCTTTGTGGCCCTAGTTATCGGAGTCGCCTATCCGTCAATTTTGCAGGCCGTAAAAGTAAGCCCGAACCAAGCCTCGCTGGAGACCACTTCGATTGAGCACAATATTGCGGCCACCCGAACGGCGTATGGAATCACCCACGTAATAAACAAGAATTTCCCCGGTGCTACCAAAATCACCGCTCCTCAATTAGCCGCCGCGCAGCCAACGATTAATAACATTCGATTGTGGGACCCGGCTGCACAAATTTCGCTGGCAACAACGAAACGCCGCCAAGCAATTCGTTCGTACTACACCTTCACCTCAATGGGCATGGACCGTTACGTCATAAATGGGAAGGTGACCCCTGTTCTTATCGGTGCACGACAGCTCAATACCGCCAATCTCCCGAGTCAGGGCTGGGTCAACCAGCACCTGCAGTACACCCACGGAGATGGCGTCGCGGTACTAGAGGCTAACCAAGTGAATTCCGTCACCGGTAACCCAATCTGGGCAGTCGGCAACGTGCCCCCAACCTCCGTTTCGTCGATGGCGGTGCTGCACCAAGCTGGAATTTATTTTGGAATTAAAGATCCGGGTTGGGTAGTGGCGAATACCAAACAGCCTGAACTGGATTTCCAGGTCAACTCTGGTGCGAATGCGGGACAGCAAGTTGAGACCCATTACTCCGGTAATGGCGGGGTCAAGGTCGGTGGATTCTTCTCCCGCCTCGCTATGGCTCTTCGCCTAGGCGACTTCAACTTCCTCATTTCAAGTCAGGTCACCTCGAATTCACGAGTGCTCTTTACTCGCGACGTCCAAGCAATGGTGACTAAAGCCGCGCCGTTCTTGAGCTTCGACTCACAGCCCTACGCCGTCATTAACAACGGCTCTTTGGACTATGTGCTGACCGGGTACACCACAACTGATCAATACCCCAACTCGCAAAATGCCAACACTCTTTCAACGAACGAGGGTGGACTACCTGGAAGCTTCAACTACGCACGTGCTTCGGTACGCGTGACGGTCGATGCCTACACGGGAAAAATGACGTTCTACGTTACGGATCCTTCGGACCCGATCATTCGGGCGTATGAAGCCGCGTTCCCCAAGATGTTCACCTCGCAAGCTAAGTTGCCGGTGACAATTCGTCAGCACCTGCGTTACCCAACCGACCTCTTTGATGTACAGGCCGCATTCCTTGGTCGCTACCACATCATCAACCCACGCGCCTTCTACTCCGCGGCAGACCGGTGGACTTTGTCACCTTCGGCTGGAGCCGGGTCAGCAACGCAAGGTTTAGCGCAAAACGCTTCGGGTACCGGATTGGCCTCGATGAGCCCTCTGGTGCAGGTTGCGTCGCTCCCAGGTTCAAACGTTCAGCAACTAACGGAAACCCTGGCCTACGTGCCGGCCGGAAATGCCTCGCAGATTCAGGGCTTGACCGCCTTTCTCATCGCGACCTCCGATCCGTCTAATTATGGACAACTGCACATGTACGTGACCCCTAGAGGTACGACGGTGACAGGACCGGCACTTGCCGATTCGGAAATTAACAACACGTCAGCGGTCTCGTCGCTTATTACACTCAACGATCAGCACGGATCACAAGTCCTTCTTGGTGCCGACGTAATGGTGCCGCTCGATAACAGCTTGTTGTACATCCGACCCTTCTACGTGACCGCTTCCGTTAACCCGATTCCGCAACTCCGGTATGTGGTTGCGGTCTATAACCAAGACGTGGCGATTGCCCCAACATTGGCTGGAGCACTTTCCCAGGTCTTAGGCGCGAGCGTTTCGACTGGTGGGTCTTCCAATCCGGGAACTGGCAAAACGGTCAAGCAATATCTCCAAGAAGCAGCTACCGATTACACCAATGCCCAAACGGCTTTGAGCAATGGCAATTTGGCGGAGTACCAGAGATATGTCAACGCCATGAATCAAGCCATCAAGCAAGCTCAGGGAGCATTAAAGGGTTAGTCGTTGATCATCGATCAGATTACCGACTTGGTCCAGATGCATTCACAATGGCTCAAAATTGCTGAATTTAGAACTAAGTTGTGCCTATCGTTTTCAGGAAGTGACTTTAAAAATGCTGGCTATACCAAAGAGACTTGTTGCCGGTGTTGCTGTGATGTCATCGCTTTTAGTCCCACTCATGATGTCTGATGCGCACGCAATAGTCGGCGCGAGTCAATTTACAGTTGTTGATACATATACGAGCACACCATCGGCCGTTGCCTTCGACGCAAATAACAACCTTTTCGTTGCCTTTAAGAAGGGCCCCCGAGACCAGGGGTCGGGATCCATTCTTGAATATCTCGCTTCGAGTCCCCAGTCACCCTCGGTGTATGCGAGTGATGGGGGAAATAGTTCCGGTTTGGCATTTGACAGCCTCACTGGGCGATTGATTGAAGTTCAGCCAACCAATATTTCGGGAACGACAGTTTTTTCTATTGGTGCGAATTCGCTTAATTCCCTTGACTCTATTGACAATGCGACGGGGGCCGCCGTTGATAGCAACGGCAACATCTATGTAGTCACCGGAGTTGATGGAACGATTGACCAAATTTCAAGCAGTAACTCGGTTACAACAATCACCAGAGGATTAGCGAATCCAACATCGGATTTGATTTTAAGGAATGGCAACCTGCTGGTTGGTGACTGTGGTGCGGGTAGCACCAAAGGCAAAATATTTTCCGTTGCGATTCCTGGTGGCACCAAACAAGAAATTTCTCGAACTCTGGTCTGCCCTGACGGTTTTGCTGTTGGGCCCAATGGTGCGCTATTCGCTAGTGACTTCAGTACAGGGATTTTGTATCGCCAATCAGTATCAGGGTCATTCGTCGCCGTAGTCCGCGGGCTCCATGCTCCAGAGGGAATGGCATTCGACAGTGCAGGCAACCTGTTCGTAGCCAATTCCGGGGCAAAACAGCTCATCGAAGTCCCGGTGGCTAACATCGCCGCCGAATTGCAAATAAATCATCAGAAGGCTTCGACCACCTCCAAGACGGCGAAGGTTAGTTGGACCGGTTCAGGCTTTTCTACGGCAACGACCTGCAAGCTCTATCGCAAGAGTGGGGCGAGGTTGGTGAAAGTTGGAACGAGAACTGTTGAAGCACAGAACTGTTCGTTTGCCCACCTGGCTAAGCACTCAAAATATGCAGTAGGCGTAGTAGCAACTGATGGCACCCTGACAGGACCGACCTCTTGGATCAGTTTTAAGACAAAGGTGAAATAGTGAAGCCAATATCGAGACGTTCATTCTTGACGGCCTTTGGAGTGATTCCAGCTGTTCTCGCCACTCAACTACCAACGAAGAATGCTCGCGGGAGTGTGGGGTCACAGGTCTTCGCTCGAACGCCAACAATTAGCGGTTACCAGTTAAGTGGTAGCTCATCTTTCTTGGCAACCGCGAGCCTTCATGGCGTAGATATTTCAAGGCTGACTTCCGTTGGGTTTTCCATTACGCCAAAGTCTGGGTCTACGACAACTCCGATTTCGGCCACGTACACAAAGGCCAATTTGGTTGCGCGGAGTCTCATTGACTCGAATACTCAGGTAATAACTGTTCCGATCTATGGTCTCTACGCCTCTTCAAGGACCACTACGAATCAAGTCCAAATCTTCGTCACCGCAAATGGGGTAGTTACAACGGTCCCATTGACCATTGTCACCAATGCTTGGGGCGATGATGGTGGAGCGTATTCAAATCCCGATGTCACTACTGCGAGGGACAACTCTATCGAGCTTGGATTCAGTTACTTCATGATGAAAGAGTGGGTCATGGGGAGGTCGCCGGTTGTTTTGGACACTGATGGTGAGGTTCGATGGTACGGAACTATTTCTGGCTCGGGCACACAAGCCTCGACCTTTTTCCAAGATGGTTTCTACCTAGCTCTTGGAACGCAACTTTGGCGAAACGAACTTGATGGCGCTTCCACTTTGGTCAGGGATTATTCAGGCGTTTCCGTGCCTGGTGCCGGTTCCGTTAACTACATCCAACACCACAACATCGATTTTGGTCAGCACGGTTTACTCTTGGAAGTAAATACTGATCAATATGTCGAGTCCACAATCTTGGAAGTTGATACCAGCGGCGCCATTCTTAACACGTTCTCACTTTCGGAGATTATCGCCAACGCAATGACAAGTGGAGGGGACAATCCGGGTGACTTCATTCCAAGTCCCGGGACTGGAAATGACTGGTTCCACAACAACGCTGCCTGCTACTGGCCTGAGCAAAATGCACTAATTGTGTCGAGTCGAGAAGACTTTGTAATTGCAGTCGATTACACCACGAAAGCCATCAAGTGGATTCTTGGTGACATTCAAAAGCAGTGGTATCAATTTGCATCTCTTCGTGCGTTTGCGCTGAATCCGACACCCGGAACGGTGACTCCAATTGGGCAGCACGCTCTCTCGGTCCAAAACAATCAACTGATGCTATTTGATGATGGATTTCAGAGCTTTGCGCATAACCCAAGCGGAAATTCACGTGGCGTGAGTGTATGCCGCAAGTACGCGGTGGACCCCGTGGCTATGACCGTGAGCGAAACCTGGACCTTCAATCATGAACCACCAATTTGGAGTTCTATCTGTTCGAGTGTTTATCAAGTCGGGGAATCGTACCTAGTTGACTACGCCAACAATGGATCGGGACCAATCTTGGTTGGTTTGGGTGCGGACAATGCGATTGGTTTTGAATATCGCTATCCCCTTAACTACGCAGGTGGCTGGAATGCTCTGCCAATTAACCTGTCCTCTTTGACTTTCTCATAGCTTGCCCAAGACAGATCGTGATTTGAGAGTCACTTTTGCGAATGTCCGCCCACTGGAGTAGAGTTGTCCCTGCAACGCGGGGTGGAGCAGTCTGGTAGCTCGTCGGGCTCATAACCCGAAGGTCGTAGGTTCAAATCCTGCCCCCGCCACTAAGGAAGTAAAGGCCATCCGAAAGGGTGGCCTTTACTCATTTCACGCCCATTTACACATTGAGAAAGATCCCGACTGGTCACAGAGAGCTGAGGCGGCGCGGGTGCCCACTGGCCTTTTCGTTTTAATGCCCATTTTGAAGTAGAGCCCAAAGGTATTTTGGCGTGGCCATACCGGCCATCTGTGCGAGATCACTGGCGTCCGTTGAGGCCCGCTCAATGTTGCACCGTCTCGTAGAATAGGTGTTTAGACCTCAGGAGGCCAATGACTAATCTCAAGAAGTATGCGGAGATCGGTGAAGCTGACCTCTATCTGGGCGACTGCCTGGATGTGATGGAGTCATTGCCCGCGGCGAGCGTTGACATGATTTTCGCCGACCCTCCTTACAACCTCTCTAACGGCGGCTACACGGTCCACGCTGGCAAGCGTGTGAGCGTCCACAAGGGCGACTGGGACAAGAGCCAAGGGGTGGCTCAAGATTTCGAGTTTCACTACCGTTGGATCGAGGCTTGTCGGAGACTTCTCAAGCCTGATGGAACGATCTGGATTTCGGGCACGTATCACTCCATCTATGCCTGTGGGTACGCGCTGCAGCTGCAGGGTTGGAGAATCCTGAATGACATCGCTTGGTACAAACCAAATGCCGCACCAAACCTCGGTTGCCGCATGTTCACGGCAAGTCACGAAACCATAATTTGGGCAAGCGTTTCTAAAAAATCGCGACACACGTTCAATTACGACGCAATGCGCAATGGTTCTTTCCCCAAGGACATGATCAAGAATCCCGGGAAGCGGATGCGCAGCGTTTGGGCCATTACTACGCCTTTGGCCGAAGAAAAGAAATTCGGAAAGCACCCAACGCAAAAAGCTGAGGCGGTTTTAGAGCGTATAGTTCTGTCCTCGACCAACAAGGGAGACATCGTCCTCGATCCTTTTTCAGGATCGGCCACTACCGGTGTTGTTGCCCTGCGCCATGGTCGACGCTACATCGGCATTGACATGAGTGAAGATTTCATCAACTCGTTGGCGGTGCCGCGGTTGGAGCAAGAAGTTGAAATAAGGGCATCTCAGTTCGATTTGGGCGGTGAGATCATGGCGGATGAGGAATGAAGGTCACTTCGGTTCACCGCAACCTGGGGGCTAACGACGTTGAACAAAGCTTCGATCTATTTGTATCTACGATACGGCCGTCGCTCAAGTTATGGGATTTTTTTGTCAACTGGGAGAAGGTGTTCGTCAACACTCGCGAAAGTGAAATTCAACTCAACATCTGGAATTACTTGATCGGAAAGGAGAACTTCGATCAAGAGTTCGACGAGCTCTTGATCAGCCATCCGGAAATAGTGATGTGCATCCCAGTGTTGATTGTTCGAGACGGAGCGCACAGCAAGACCTTTTCAATCATCGCCGATTTGGCGGATCTTGGTGCGCCTGACTTGAATTTCGACTTCTCGGTTCCCGCTACCACGCCAAAGGCAAGGCAGGATGCTCTCAACTTTGTTAAATCAAGCGGTCTCATTCGTCTCTTCGCTAAAGACGGTGTAAAAAATCTTGTTGACTATGTGCTTGGTGTTGAGGCAGGGCTGGACTCAAACGGAAGAAAGAACCGATCGGGGACGAGCATGGAAGCAGTCGTTGGGGCCATTCTTCGCCAGCAAGCTGCCTCAGGAAAATTTAGGGTCATTGAGCAGGCCACTCAGTCGGACATAATCGCAGCCTTTGACATTACTGTTCCCGTCGACAAGAGCTCTCGAATCTATGACTTTGTACTGAGTGATGGCAACAAGCTCGTGATACTTGAAACCAATTTTTATGGGGGCGGTGGGTCGAAATTGAAGGCAACCGCAGGGGAGTACAAAGGTCTCTTCTCACTGTTGAAGAGCCAGGGTTTCGATTTCATTTGGGTCACGGATGGCGCTGGCTGGAAAACGACCCTTAGACCACTGCGAGAGGCCTTTGATGCCATTGACCACCTTTGGAACATCAAGTTATTGACCTTGGGCGCCTTAGATGAGATTTTCTAACCTATCCCGCTATTTGATGCATGGCCTGAAATCCGACCGTCTCGGAATTTGAGTCGTTAGAGCTCGTAGTGACCGAACTCCTTCGGGCCTTAATTTGAGCGGAAGATTTACACACAAATTACACATTCAGCGCCTTACTCAGAATTTTCATTTTTATAACTCTCATTAGGTCATAAATCACTGTGACGTTGCCCTAATTCGGGTAGCTCGTCGGGCTCATAACCCGAAGGTCGTAGGTTCAAATCCTGCCCCCGCCACGAACATATATTGCGCAAACTCGCGACATAAGTCCTGGCTTTTCTCCCACCACGGAGGAAGGCCAGGACTTTGTTCGTTCTACGGCACCGGTTTCGTGATCATTATCAACAAGGGCACGAAAAAACCGCCCCGAAGGGCGGCTCGTGTCGTCATGGGGCGTGGGCTGTCTAACGGCTCACCGGTTACATCATCGGATCATCGTCGGTTTTTCCCAAGATGACTGGCGGGCCGTTCGACCGCCCAGCGCTAAGCGCCACGGCCAAGTACTCAGGCATCGCCTGACTACGCGGCCGACCCCGGCGCTTCGTTGTCTTTTTTGCCGGCGTGCGCTCATCCCAGCGCTCGGCCAAACGAAAGTTCGTAGCCACGACAAACAGCATTGTCAAGAATCCCGTCTCTAATCCTCCGCGCACTCGAATTGAACTGGGTCGCAAGTTCTCCGAGGCCTCGTTCTTCAAGTCTCCAAAGAAACCTTCTACTCGGAGACCGCCAACCCCGTTTGGTGACCCCCGTCGCCAGAAGGTGATGGCAACCGCGAGCGGGGCCCCGAGCGCACTCATTGTGGGTGCGCTCGGGGTCCTTGTTCATTGGCTAGTAAAATTAGGAAATGACTGGCGAACCCACTTCACCGAAGGCTGCAACCGAGAGTCAGGTACGGCTTCGAGCATCCAATCCAGGTCGTGATGTGCAGCGTGTCGGCACGGCGCGCTTTCTCGATCAGCCCGTCTCAAACATCCACGGACCCGTCTGGGCGGTACTCGGCAACCTCGGTGACAGCCAGTGCTATCTCGGCGTGCAGGCCAAGGTGCAGGCGGTGCACGACGCGGTGGCTCGTCGCATTACCGCCGAAGGTTTTTTCAATCGTCTGATTGCCCCCGCCTTCACCATCGGCGTCTCGGACGGCCAACTGAACGGAACTCCCGAAATGCGCTTTTCGCTCATTGGTCGAGAAATCGTCAATGACGCCGTCTCGGTGCACCTCGCCGCGAACCAGGTGCAGGGTTTTGTCGCGGTCGTCGCTTGCGACAAGCCGCCCGTGGGCACGGTGGCTGCGCTGCTTGAACACAACGTTCCGTCGGTCATCTTGTCCGATGGCTCAATTCGCCCCGGCCATGACCCATTGACCGGCGACCGTATCGACCTCGTGACCGCCTTTCAGGTGGCGTCGAATCCGGACACCGAAGTGCGCGAGCGCTACACGATGAACGCCTGCCCCGGGCAGGGCAGCTGTGGTGGCATGTTCACCTACAACACCATGCAGACATTCATCGCGGTGCTCGGTCTTGAGCCGCTGCACATGGTGGCCCCGGGCTCAGACGATCCCCGTCGCCTCACCCAGTTCCCTGATGAACTTATTGACTGCCTCGTCGCGATGACGGAGAAGAATATTCGACCTCGCGACATTGTTACGCCGGCGTCACTACGCAACGCGATCATCGTGGCCATCGCCATGGGCGGTTCCACCAACGTGATGCTGCACAGCGTCGAGATTGCCCGAGCGGCCGGCCTGAATCTCTGGACCGACGTCATCAGTCAAGACGAGTTCAACCGACTGTCACGCGAGGTACCGGTCATCGTCAATATGCGACCATTTGGCGCGTACTCCATGGTTGATGTCGAGACGTCTGGTGGCCTGCCCACGGTCGTCGCCGAGTTGCTTGCCGCCGGCTATCTTGACGGCAGCACCCTCACCTGCACTGGCGAAACCTTGGGTGAGCAAGTGGCCCGTTTGGCCCCACCCGCGGCCGACTCCGAAGTGATTTTCTCTGCCGCCGCTCCGTTCAAGGAAACGGGTGGCCTCCGTCTGCTGGGTGGCAACCTAGCGCCGAATGGTGGCGCCATTTTGAAACTGGCGGGCGTCGAGGGCGGCATCGTTGATGGCATCTTCACTGGAACAGCCCGCGTTTTTGACTCGGAGGAGTCGCTCATCGCGGCGCTCGAAACGGGCAAGGACTCATTCGCGGACAATGACATGGTCGTCATTCGCTACCTCGGCCCCCGCGGCGGACCTGGCATGCCCGAGATGCTGGACCCGACCTCCAAGATCACGACGCTCTGCCGAGACCGGGGCATCACGATTGCTCTGATGACCGACGCCCGTTTCTCTGGCGGATCGGTTGGATTGGTCATTGGGCACGTTGCCCCCGAAGCCTCCGTTGGTGGCCCCATTGCGCTTGTGGAGAACGGCGACACCATCATCGTTGACGTGAATCGTGACCTTCTTGAATGCGTCGAACTCCGCGATGAGGCGGTGCGGACGCAGCGCGAGCGGGCCTGGCATGACGCGGTCGCCGGCAATGGAGGTATTCACCCGTCAGTGCGTCCCGTCACCCACCGCGTCCTCAAGCGCATGCGAGCTACAGCAACATCTGCTCTTGACGGTGGCGGAATGGTCGACTTCTAGGATGGGCGCGACTGTCAGTGCCCTCGGACGAAGTCCTGAGTGGGAGGTACTTTGATGATTGCGACGACA
>Ga0007881_1000469_pt1 | contig 18559 bp, 14 predicted proteins | sample CryBogCBH12Aug09_FD_70959 | JGI IMG/M metagenome (GOLD analysis project Ga0007881, IMG submission 70959) | Freshwater microbial communities from Crystal Bog, Wisconsin, USA - CBH12Aug09 | ecosystem: Environmental > Aquatic > Freshwater > Lake | place: Crystal Bog, Wisconsin, USA | collected... | reverse complement strand
GGCGGGTTAACCCCCGCAGCCTATGCAAAAACTTTGACCGAAAAGGTCGTTACAATGCCCGGAAGACTTTAGATCCCTCCGCTACTCAAGCAGGGGGGACGTCGCCCTTGCACTAAACGTCGGGATGTGTCGATGTATTGTCTCCGCCATAGACGTCATCGATTTTGAGGGTAAAGAGGGATAGGTCGTAATTTGATCAGTCTCTGAAAGCATTTGCCGCAATCTTAAATCCTCACGATATCCCAGTCCCAATTGCACCGATCCCCAGGGTCGAGCGAGGCTTTGATTCAGCGAGGTGTTGGCGCGATGATCGTTCCCTACGCTGGCCGCTAGACTGCCTTGGGAATCTTGATGCTGCTGCTTACGGGTAATGATGTTTATAACGCCGCTAACGCCCTCTGCGTTGTATTGTGCGGGAGGCGTCGTCATGACTTCAATGCGCTCAATTTCAACAGCCGACATGGCTAATAAATTATCACCCGCGCTGGCACCCTGAAATCGAGCGCTGGGCTTTCCATCAACGAGTATCAATACGTTGCTGTCGCCTCGCAACGCAACATTCCCGTCGACATCCACGTCGATCGACGGAATCTGATTTAAGACGTCACTGGCATTGCCAAATTCAGCCAGAGCGTCGTCGGAGACGGTATAGATCTTCCGATCAATAGTGGTTTCGACCGTCAACCGTTTTGCCGCGACAACGATCTCGTCGGGCTTTTTCGGTGGATTGTCAATGGTCTGAGCGCTGGCAGCATTCAGTATAAACAGGCACAAGGAGCCGAGGGTAAAAAACCGCAACATTAAAACGGCCATGTTATGCCCAAGTTTGAAAAGAAAATCAGACGACTCGCAATCTTATCACACCGATCATTAAAGCAAATTTAGTCTTCCTTTCAAGACATTCAATAGTCAATTGACACTTCCAACACCAAAGCCAAACTATGTGTTACCGCTAAAGACTCAGCACCAAATCACAAGCAACACAACGTTTAGTGATCCGAAGACCTTATTAAAATTCGATTTTGCATCCACACTGGTTTTATCATGTGCGGGCGCTCCATACGAGTGAGAATTGGCGCGACCGTCAGACCGGTTGGGCTGGGACAGGCGCTGGCACCTTGCGCAAGATACTGAAGAGCGGTCCCTAATCTTGACTCGGCGGGGTCGCCCAACTCATGGGTAAAATCGTCCGCTACGGCACACCCCGGAACGGGCACGCCATCGTTCAAGGCCGTCGCGTTTTGAGGAATAAATCCATCGGTGTAATCCCCAAATCCTTGGTTATTGACGCCCTTAAATTCAATTGAAAAATAAGTCGTGCCGCAATTATCCTGCGGATAAAATCCATACGGTTTGCCACAACTTTGGCTTCCAACAACAAGGACTTGAACGTTGATGCCACGCAAACCGTTGATCACCGACTCCGATGCAGAACAAGTGTCAGCTCCCATCAGAATCATTACTCGAGCCAAATTCAGTGCCGGCAACGCTTGACCTCCGCTCACTGAAAGCCCTTGGGTAGTTGAATAAAACGGAGTCGGTACGATAGTTTGCCCGGTAATAGGATCTGTTGTGGGATATTTGTCATTAAATACCGTCTTTTCGAATACGAGCCCGTTGGTTCGCTGTGGTCCGGCCACCATATAAGCGAGTTCGCTGGCAATCGCGAGATAACCGCCGCCGTTATAGCGCATGTCGATTATCAAATCGCTCACGCCAGCCGATTTCATTTGGGTGACGGCATTGTTCAACGCCAGTTCTGCGGTTGCAAGATGATCGTTGAATTGAAAATAGCCAACCAGTCTTCCCGTACCCTGCGAAAATGTTTTGATGTTCATAACCGACTGACTCGTCACCGTAGTTGCCGTCAGCGTTACATCTCGGGTGGCACTGCCGGGTGTGTCTATAATCGTGAAAATATGCGATTCACCCGCGTTGGTCGGGCTTAACGCCGCGTTTATCGCGTTCACGCTGGTTTGATCGGATGCGTTAATAAAATCAATCCCATCGATTTTTACTACCGATGCGCCTCTTTGGAGATTGACATTATTTGCAGGCGAATTCGGTTCTACGTAAGCAACCAACATCTGTCGAGGCGGTTTACTTTGTATAATTTCCCACTTGGCACCATAATCCACCGACGCGCCACTTTGGCTTAACGCTTCCCACTGACTTGTGGTGTATGTGAAATGGAATTTATCCACCAACGACCCAGATGCTGTCAACGCGGATGTCTTATCGGCCGCAAAGTAACTCAACGCGGTTGAATAACTGGCTGGGTTGAGATCCGGGAGTTGGTTGTACCAAAGATAATAAGAGTTTTCCCAGGAACGAAGCCAATTGTTTTCCCACACCATCGACCCTTGTACATCCGGATATTGTTGATGGCTAATGGGATCCACGCCCGATCGCGGCATTGCGCAATGAGCGGCATAGGTCGTCGGAGAGTTATAAACGCCAGGGGTGTAGACCGGATCGGAACTGACGGGTGCGGTACTTCCGGACCCCGAATTGACTTGCCCGCTGCCGCCTCCCCCACCGCACGCATTCAAAACCAACACCAACACGCAGGCGCTCAGTCGAAAAATTCGCGTATTTCTCATCATCGCAGAACCTTTCACAATCTTATTTCGTGTTTTAACTATACGATCAGAGGCAATCCTCTGTAAAGCCTCTAGCGCACCAAATGGCGGGTTGTGGTGAAAAAACCGTTTATGCTCAAGCGCCCGATTAGCGGTTTCGACGACAATTTGTCGGGGTCGCTGATGTGTCCAGTGTGAAAGATGCTGCCATCGTAAATCACCATACGGTTAAACGCAGGCGGAATTATCGTCATACACTCAAACCAGTCGTTAGTGCCGAGCATGTAACCCGGCTCAACACCATAGGTTCTTTGAAAGACGTCTGCGTCCATCGTTTGACTATTGTTGAGTAAGGTTACAATTTCTTCGGATGAGCGCTTTGGACGATAAAATGCGGTTCCTCCTATGTTGTCTTCAAATAGATATAAAACCGACGCTAAAAATTGAATCCGCGCAGGGTCAAGGTTAACTCTGTCCTGATGACACTGCCACTGTGAGGGTTTGAGCTTTGACGGGGATTGAGTGACCAACGACCAGCGAACGGTAGCATCTAATAGCCGCCGATATCCGATTGGTGATTTGAGATACTGATTAAGATAGTTACAAAACATCTGCGTTTGTTCGGTAGACAACGCTGACCAAATACCGGGATAAGTTCCTAAGGGGGCGTCGACAAAAGTAACCGATGTGGCTATTTCACGTATTTTCGTTGGTTCTAATAAAACGTTGTCAATAACAATGGCCTGTTGGCCATCGAATAACGGTATACGTTGAATAGTGGGACTGGGGTTGAACCAACCCGATGAGCTTGCAAAACTGAAGGACATAAAAGCAAGTGTATCACTGCCGTTCAGGCAACTCGAGCGGTCACAAAGCCACAGGAACCGCGCAAACGATTCCTGTGGCTAAACGGCAATTACAAGACGCCAACGACCTTTAAGCTCGCCGCCGTAGTCGCGAACTGGAACACCATTTGAGAAATGGTGGACCATCGGACCAGGGGGTTCATTGAGGCAACGTCGGTTGGCACAATTACGCTGTCCCCAGGCTCCAAGGCTTGATTTTTGCCATAGAACGAGTGATTGACCGTAACGACTTGCCCGTTCGCTCTAATCACGTAAGTATTTGATTTATCAGCGCGACGGGTGAATCCACCCGCATCAGCGATGGCGCGGTTTTTGGTCAATCCAGGGTAGAACTGAACGGCGGTTTGATTTTGAACTTCGCCCAAAATCGTAACCTCTTCGGTCATTCGCGGAACGACCAAGCGGTCGTTATTGCGCAGTGTGACGTCCTTATTGGACAGACGACCCGTTTTGGACAACTCGGGTAGGTCAATAACCATACGGCCAAGTGGCTCAACCTGTTCCAATTGCTGCAGAGCAGCTTGAGAACTCGCCAACGTCGCCGCGCTCAGCGGATTGCTCTTATCCACCGCAGCCGCTTGCGACGCCATGCTGGCCCTTAAGTCGATCAGCAACTTCGATTTTTGCTCTGCCTCACGACGACGAAGATCCTCACGGGTAAAGATCGCGCCCTTTAAGAACGCCAGATTCGTAAATCCTCCGGCACGTTTAATGACCGAGCTGAGCGTTTCGCCCGGTGTGATTGTGTAGGTACCTGGAAATTGCACCTCGCCTACCAATTGCACCGATTCATTTTTATTCCAGCCCGGAGTCACTTGGATATTCAATTGATCGTAGGGCTGCAACACGATATCCGACTCAGCGTTTCCACCGATCACGCTCTGCAAATCGATTCGGATCACGGAGGTCACGCGCTTTTCACCATTAATGATTTGAAAACGCGTCAGTTCAGCTGAGCGACGATAAGCCGAATCCTTTAGACCGCCGCCGGCTCGAATCGCGTCCGATACGTGCATATTGGTGTCTAAGGGGTATGTGCCGTTTGCATTAACCTGCCCGGCAATGCTAAACACGGCAGCCGGTTTTTCGGGCGTGGACTGTCGTTGCAAGTCACTTAAAATTTTAGCAATGGCGAATTTGCGACTTTTGAATTTGTCAAACACAACGATTTGGTCAGCCGCTTTTAATTCAATATTCCACTTACTGGATGGGTTTGAAATCGCCGCTTCTAAGTCCGTGGACAGCGTGCTGACGATTTGTGTTTTGAGATCCAACCGGCGAATCAAAACGTAATGACTATCGGCCGTTGGTGCCAAATCGGTTAAAGACGGCAGTACGTCCGCGATTTTTAGATTCGACACGGCAGCGCGAACTCCGGGACGTAAAACCGCTCCCGTGATTTGTACCTGATTTGCCAAGTAGGAAGTAATGGGTGGAATGGTGAGTAAATCTCCCGCCCTAATCGATTTTTGCAGTTCCGATTCCTTAGTCAAATCAACGTTTTCAATAACCCGATGCTTACCGGAGTCAATTCGGTCCAGAACCGCATGGGATGGGTCTGAACCGGGAGTAAATCCGCCGGCTAATTTCACCACTTCCGCAATCGTTCGTTCGTTGAGAAGTTCATAAACCGCGGGTCGCAATACTTCCCCCGCGACGCCGATGGTCGGACCGACCGTCGGAATTAAGATCGCATCGCCTGGTAATACCTGAACGTCGTTGGAGGTGTCCCCATTTAACAGTTCCGAATAAATGTCCAGATGGCGAACAGTCTTGCCGTCTCGGCGCAGCTCAACCTTTCGTAATGATCCGATTTCCAATACGCCGCCGCTTGCCAACAATGCGGCCGTCACGTTGGGCAGACCCGTCAGTACATAGCTGCCGGGTTGTTCCGCATCCCCTACGACCAACACCCTTGACGAGTGCAATTCACTGACGCTGACTTTGGCCGATGTGCCCAGCATTCCGGACTTGACCCGGCTTTCCAGCAACATTTTGGCAGAACCGGCGTCTAAGCCTTGAACGGAAACAGGACCCAAATCAGGAACGTTAACCGAACCATCACGATCCACTGGCACTTTATAAGTTCGTGTCGTTTGTCCGTAGGTTTCAATGGTAATGGCATCACCGGGAGCCAACTTATAATTATCCGGTGCCGGTAAATCGGTACCTGGCACTAGGGCCGTGGTTGCAGATCGGAACATCTCGTAGCCAAAGGGTTTCAAACCAAAGCGTTCAAAATACCGGTTTGTCACGTTGACTTTACGAGTCGAATTGGGTCGAGCTTCCGAGTATTGATTACTGGGCAACGCGTTCGGATTGTTCCCTGCCGTGGGGCGGTTGACACGATTTGGGCCAAGTACCTGATTGATCGAATCCAGTTGGTTAAGATTTCTTGAATTATTACTGGGGTTGACAACGCCATTCAGCAAGGCGTCATTCACATCAGCGCGGTTAATTCGATTATCGCCGTAATTAGGATTGTTGCCATTAGGCTGACTATTGAGATCATTCCCTCTGTTGGATTGAGTATTGAGATCAGTCCCATTGTTTGCTTGATTAGTGAGATCGGTCCCTTTGTTGTTTTGATTATTGAGATACGGACTGAACGAACTTTGATCAGATGAATTCAGATCACTTGCAGCATTGCCCTCGTCGGGGCAATATCGCAACATGGCCATTTGATCGGCTCGGGTGAGCTCAAAAAATTGCTCCGTTCCCATTAAATCACAATTGACGGGTGCATTTGCAAAGCCACCCGCATTCGCTGCCGGCGTTGGATTGCCGTTCGGAGTGGCATTCTGGCTAAATGCTGTTGAGGTTGCTAGAGACAGAAATAAAGCCGAAACCACTAAACGTAACTTGAACACTTCTATCGACTCCAGAAAAAATAACGTGCTATTGGGCACTTTGTCCGCATTGCGCAAACCGAACACACTTAAATTGGCACTGGCCAGCGTCAACTGCACCGACCGTGACTACTTGCAATAAAACGCGTTGGTTCGATTTATCCACGCCCCTATTCGTGACCAATCTCATTAATAGGCACGAAAATTATACATGGTTAGACGTACACAAAAGTCATTTATAAACGTTGGCCGGTCGGCTATGAAGGTAAGGACGAGCGGATGGCGTTCGTTGGTCTTGTGCAAAATTAGTTAATTTTGTTCGAATTAAACCTCAAATGAAGCGTATTGGATGCGGTTGAATAATGTAAGCTACTGTTACGTATTTATTAAGCCGTTCTAGTGTGCTCAAGGCACCCTATTAATTCACGGTTCATTGTCGAAGCCAGGAGCCAGAGGGCGACAAAATCGAGGGTGAGCGACCGCCACGTACCGACACTGGCTTCAGATCGTTAATCGTTAATTCGATTGTCCATTGATCCCATGAGGTCATCCGCCAACCAACAGCATCAAACCCGCCGCGTCGGCTAACCAGGCAATGACTCGAGGTGCTTCGAGCGTGCGTAATTTTGCAAGCAATGCGCTTCGATCGGCCAGGGATGAAGCTTGAAATGCATTTATTATCAATCGAGAGATCATTTTCAGATGATTCACTTTCTGTACCGGATCGCATGGCGTAGAATGGTTCTGGGTGCCGTGTTCATTGAGAGCGTTTGGGACTACAGCGGGAGCTAAGCCAATGGCAACAATCATTCGTAAATTTGGTCGCTTGTTTTACTGTGCGCCTATATTCCTATTTTTATCCCTCGCATCGTCGTTGGCCCATTCAACCGACGGCTCCGAGGCTTCAAATAAGACCCAAGGTGAATTTGTTAGCTTGGGTAAAATTAATTCAATCACCCTACCCTCGCCCGTTGCGCCGGTTAACATCGTTGTGTGGTTGCCACCGGGGTATCAAGCGAGTACCACCAAATACCCAGTGGTCTATATGCAAGATGGCCAAAACTTATTTTTTAAGGAGCGATCTAATTTCAACAAAGTCTGGGCGGCAGACCAATCGGCTGCTCGCGTTATAAATACGGGTAAAGTCCAGCCTTTTATCATTGTGGGCATCGACCAACCTGGTGTAGATCGAGCTCGCACCTATATGCCCAATTATGTATATGAATCTCTGCCTTCCGATGAGAAGCACGCGTTGTCGCAATTTCAAATTAGCTCAAATCTTTCGGACCAATATCTTGAATTCATCGTCAAGGAACTCAAGCCATTGATTGATAATAAATTCAGAACGTTGCCGGATGCCGAACACACCGCAATCATTGGTTCAAGCATGGGTGGGCTCATATCTCTGTACGCGATTGCCCAATACCCAACCATTTTTGGAAAGGCGGGTTGCGTCTCAACTCACTGGCCCTTAGGTGATCCCCGATCACTGGGCAATCAACCGAACAAAGCCATCATTGCGGCGTGGGAGCAATTTACGCTGATAAAATTGGGAAAGCCAAACCACCGGGTTATTTGGTTTGATCACGGAACCGAGACTCTAGACAGCCTGTACGAGCCCTATCAATTGGCAGTCGATAAGGCTCTAAGAGACAACCATTGGGTGCAAGGCAAAGATTTTGAGAGTAAGGTCTATCCGGGGCAGGCCCATGAAGAAAATGCCTGGGCCAGTCGCTTGGATGAAATATTTTTATTTCTGTGGGCAAAGCACTAATGTTGTCTTCCTGCGCACCTCAGTGACTGGAAATTACTGGTGCGAAGCACTGAACTCCGTGCGTGCTCTGACTAGGATTGACGGCATTGTGGCTAACGAACCGGTGAGCTGGTCTAATTAAACCCGTTTGGATTTTGTTGTTGCCAACGCCACGCGTCTGCCATCATGTCCTCTAAGCCGCGACGAGTACTCCAACCCAATTCCGTTTTAGCTTTTGATGGATCAGAAAAACAAACCGCGATATCACCGCTTCTTCTCGACGTTACTTCATAGGGAATAGCAATGCCAGTGACGCGTTTGAATGCGGTGATCATATCCATAACGCTGTAGCCAACGCCGGTGCCTAAATTCCAGACGTTTGCTCCGCTTCCCTTACTGAGGGCATTCAATGCACTTAAATGACCTTCGGCAAGATCCATGACGTGTATATAGTCTCGAATACACGTGCCATCTGGGGTGGGATAGTCGTTTCCAAATACTCTGAGCTTTTCGAACTTCCCAATCGCTACTTGTGAAATATAGGGCATCAGATTATTCGGGATGCCATTGGGGTGCTCGCCAATTAAACCGCTCTCGTGAGCACCAACCGGATTAAAATACCGCAAAATGGCAATGCGCCAGCGTGAGTCCGACAGCGCAAGATCAGTGAGCAACCGCTCCACCATCTGCTTGCTACAGCCATACGGGTTAGTCGCATATCCAATTCGGCAGTTTTCCGAAATGGGGATCTCTGCGGGATCGCCATACACCGTTGCAGAAGAACTAAAGACAAATTTAAGGACGTTTGCCTCTTTCATGGCCGACAACAGCGTGAGACTGCCGTTAACATTGTTATCGTAGTACTCGAGTGGTTTCTGCACACTCTCACCAACCGCTTTGAGCCCTGCAAAATGAATCACGGCGTCAATCGAATGGTCGGTGAAAATTTTCCGCAAAACCCCCGCATCCCTAACGTCCCCTTGGACGAACACAGGGTCGCGCCCCGTAATATTGGCCACTCGTTTCAAGGACTCTGGGGAGCTATTGGACAGATTATCCAAAACAACCGCCTCGTGGCCATAATTTTGCAAGGCAACCAGTGTGTGAGATCCGATGTAGCCTGCACCACCCGTTACTAAGTATCGCGCCATGACACCCTGCCTTTGCAAAGGACAAATAGTATCAAAATCCGACTGTTACGTCAGTTTTTGTGGTGGATTTGCCATTTATGACCAATCCTTGGATGCAGGAGTAATTAGCCCAACATGAGGGTTTTATTATTCCGGCCCGAGGGTTTAACGTTGGTCAACGGCAGCGACATTACGAGTCAGGCCTTCCGAAACCTCAAGACGTCAATCGATGTGGAATCCACAATTGAGTAGGCAACCGTGTTATAGCCTGTTATCGAGTTAGCTCGATCAAGGCTTTACAACATGGCCAGTCAAGTCCGCCTAGAACTTGAGCGTTTGCAATGGCCCCTTCAACCACTCCGCAAGATTCCTGCAAACGATGACTCCTAACTCGTGAACCAAGCCATCAATGATTAGATGCAACTCAAGGTTGCCCTTTGGTTTTCGATACAGAGCTTACCCATTGACCGAGCTCGCTTGTTCACACAAAATACGTAATAATTTAGATATCATAAAATTCATAAATAATTGATATTGTTAATAAAATATTTAAAATCATGGTCATCTAAGAGCTCTATAAGTACGCTGCTTCCTGCCTAGACAACCGCAAACGTCACTCTCAAAATTCCCACTCGCCATACCGGTGTAGACCTAATTGCACGGGTATCCCACAAGTACATCCGAATCCGGATACCCCTAGACGGAACCCATGCTGTAATCAAACCCGATCAATGGGAGCCCACCACTGCAAAACTATCAATTCTAGCCACCGTAGGCCTTTAATCACCCTCGGACCGGTCGTTGCCGAAAACCCGTCAAGCAATAACCAACCGGATTCCAGTGGGCGTAAGGCGACACAATTCACCGCCACAAGCGCCGACATCCAAAAGACGGTGGCGCCCGTGACCATACCCAGACCCCGCACAATGCCGGATAAGCGCGAGCAAAAGCCGAGCTATGGATACGGACAGCCCAAGCCCAACACCGAGAGACGGCATTGATACGGTCATCAGCGCACGACCCAGCCACCATCAGTAACTGTCGATACCTGCTCAAGCGACCGCACTTAATGTTCAACCTAGTAATTTCCTAAACTAAGATTTTTACTGTGCACTCGACGGAATTTCAGTAGGCTCTACCAATTAAATAAAGGCAATCACACTCATAATTCAGAACGACGATTACATGTTATATTGTTATTTAATCACGGATATTTCTGCGAATAATGGTCAAATTAAGAAAACGACATCTGCTGACTCACGCAATACGTGGCAGAAGAATCATTGCGTATGTGGCCGGCGGATTGCTGGTTGGTCTAACCGCTATCCTGATGGCCAAGTTAGCCGACATGGCACAGGGTTTTTATCTTAATTTGGTTAACCTATCTCCGTGCCTTCACTGGTACATCACGCCAATCGGCTTTGCCCTGATTGCATGGGTTACTCATTCCTTTTTCCCGACTTCAGGAGGAAGTGGGATTCCTCAAGTAATTGCCAGCTTAAGCATCCATGAGCAAAAGGCGCGTGAATCGTTGGTATCGTTAGCCAGTGCGCTTGGCAAGATTGTACGGATGAGCTTAGGCTTCTTAATTGGAGCCTCTATTGGTCGCGAAGGTCCATCGGTGCAGGTTGGAGCGGCGCTGATGCATCAAATTCGATTTTTTGATAGTAAACGGTCAAAAGATTTGATTATTGCTGGGGCTGGTGCTGGCGTTGCTGCTGCGTTTAGTACGCCGTTGGCCGGAGTCATTTTTGCGATTGAAGAATTAAGTCGTCAAATGTCGTCTCGCGTCAGTGGATTATTAATAGGCGCCATTTTGGTCGCCGGTTTTACGTCGATTGCTGTTGTCGGGGATTACACCTATTTTGGAAATACGAGCCATTCGGTTATTTGGTATGACGTGTTGGCACCGTCGATTGTGATCGCAATACTGGCGGGCATATTGGGAGCATTGTTTACAACGGTATTGACGGGCGCTCCCGGTTTTTTTCGAAAAATAGTACCGTTGAAAGGTGTGTGGGCGGTTGTTGGATTTTCGGCCCTTTGTGGTTTGGGCATCGCTGTTTTCTCGGAGTTTTCAGTAGACTCCATCAACGGCACTGGCTATGCGATTGCGCGAAGTTTAGTTCAAGATGATCACCTCGTCAGCCCGTGGTTTCTGTTTAATAAATTTTGCGCTACCCTGCTCTCCTCGATGAGTGGAATTCCAGGTGGAATATTTTCACCCTCGTTGGCGATTGGAGCTGGATTGGGCGCTGACGTCCAGATTTGGTTTACAGCGCTGCCCGTTGGAATATTGAGTATTCTTGGAATGGCGGCGTTTTTAAGTGGTGTCGTTCAAGCGCCGCTAACCGCTGTGGTCATTGTCTTGGAAATGACCCACGATCACTCACTGGTCGTTCCGTTGATGGCGGCTAGTCTCATTGCAAGGTGGGTGGCTCAGCAACTTGGAGTTAAGGGTGTTTATCATCAATTAGCAGACCGATATATACACCCCAAGACCTAGCGTGTGATGTTATCTATGGACATGGCAACGGTCCACACCAAATCGAAGCTTTTTACTATTGAATAAATGAAATCATTTGCTTGGTCAATGCTCGAGCCGAAAACTTAAAATCTTGCTAATCGAATCCTTGCTCAACGGGCCGAAAAAGTAGCTTGTTTTGTCTTTATACTGAATCAGAGTAAAAGGCGTCTCTCCTTGCCAGGCCGGATCAACCGTAAATTGATCTCGTTCTGTTAAGTTATGAGTTACGTAATAATTTGAATAGCGAGCCAATGAAACAGACTTTAGACGGCTTAATACGTCTTCCGGCGTGGCTGGCTCCGATTCAATAAATTTAAATTGAATCTCAGGATGAGCGGCAGCAAGACGTGACCACTTTGGCAAATCGGCCACACAAGACGCACACGATAGACCCCATATATGAGTAACAACAACTCGGTCGCTATTATTGGAGTTGGCTAATCTTGGATCAAATTCTGTAAGGTTGTATGCTGATGCGCAAGCAGTCGCCATCCATCCAGCCACAATAAAAATTGCTCTCATATAATTCATGTTAATTCAATTTTATAAACTGGTAACCAAATTCCGTAGAAAACCATGATAAATAAACCACTTTATTTCTTACAATCAACAAAGGATGATCCGCATACCCTTGCGTGGCCGCGATAATTTTTTCCTTCTCCCAGTGATCTCCATTATCATTTGAGGTTTGCAGTACGATATTTGTATTTTGACCATCAAATTGTTCGGATACAAGCCACAGCTGATCGCCCACCGATACTAAATTAGGTCTCGAGACTTGAACGTGTTCTGATCCAACTTTGATCGGCATGGTAAATTGGTTGCCTTGTCCTACGGTGTGTGCCCTATATACGCCGTGCCGATTATCCCCCATCGTATACCAAACTACATGCGTCCGACCGAGACCATCAACAGCAATCGTTGGCCCTTGATGCGGACAAACATCCGTTTTCCATTGATCATCAGCAACTCGATTGACCTCAGAGATTTGTGTGGCACTGATGCGTTGAATAACGTGATCTCGGACTCCACCTTCCAATATGCCTCGATAGGCTAATTCGAGACCGTCTTGTCCATTCCGCGCCATCGCGATGTGACAACATTCACAACTGGACTCGTTAATAATTTTTGGTTCGACGAACCTATTACCGTAGTCATCGGAATAGCTATACGCGATTGAGCCGCCTAACGCATTTTTGCCCGCCACGCGCTTTTCATTGATTAGATATTTATCAATCCAAACCATATGAACTCTCGAGCTACTGTCCATCATCATTGATGGAAATCGTTCACTTACGCGAGTGGGCAGAAAGGATTTTGGAGTCGAAAAGCTCTCGCCTCCGTCTAGCGACTTGATCAAATTAATTTGAGCATTCCACTTATTATCTTTAAAAAACGCATAAGTAATGAGTATCTGTTGTTTCTCATTAATCACGATTTGAGGACGAGCATCAGTCCCGGAATCAAGAGACTTCCCGTGATCCGCAAGATCGTGGATATGGGATATCGATTTCCCAAAATCAATACTTTGCCCATAGAGGAGATGACCATTCGCGATCCATACAAGATGCAGCAAGTCATTCTTGTCTAGTGTGGCGTTAACAATCGTTGCGCAAGTAATGTCAATAGCATTGCAATCTGAAGAACCGGAAACCTCATGATGATGAGACGATATGGGCTGGTCGATTGCCATGCCAGTGCAACAACCAGTCCATATGAGCACGTTCAGGAAAATCACCAAAATTTTTTTCATCATTCCAAGTGCCTCCTAAACGAACCCGAGTCTCATTAGAATTTACCGTGAACCCCAACCATTAAGCTAAATGGCATTGACAAGGACTGCGTATACGGCGAACCCGCCGTATAGGTCCCATCCTGATAGACTTTATTAGCCAAGTTGTTTATCTTAATATAAATAACCTGACCGGCCTGGGTTCGATAATTCAACTCGGTGTCCCAAACTGTAAACCCGCCTTGTATTGCCGGTGCTGCGGTCGAGGTTCCTTGAGCATAGGTCAATGGCCCGGTGTAAAATCCGCCAAATCGAGCAGATATCGCGCGATTGATCTGATAGTCAAAATCCATCCTCGCGGTCTCTTTTGCGACTCCGGCCAGCTGCTGACTGAGCGGTGTGGTTACGCCATTCCAAGTTGCGGTGAGGTAGGAATCCGTATGCGCATACGACGCAGATAGCTTCGCGCCAGGTGCGATCTGGTACATCGCTCCAAATTCAATACCCGATGCGATTCCATTCTGATCATTCGAATAAAATGTTGTACTCGACGAACAGTTACTCCCAACTCCGCCCAACTTATTATTGGTGCACAGTGCCAATACAGCCGGTGGCGCACCAACGATTGTTGAAAGCTTATAAGTGGCGATCATGTTTGAAAGAGCGGTATGAAAATAAGTCAGGTCCAGTTTTAGTCCGTTGTTTTTATAGTCCAGACCGGTTTCCCATCCACGACTGGTTTCTGGGCTCAAATTGGGATTCGCAACTGACGTTGAGGATGAGGATGCGCCAAATCCATAACTGCGCAATTCGTTATTCAGGCCAGGCGCCCTGAATGCAGAATATTCTGACGCTCTCCACGTCAGCGTGTTGGCAAATTGATAATTAACGCCAAAGCTCGGATTAAATTGATGCTTGGAATAGTCGGGTTCAATTCCCCCAAAAGCACTACCGTTGGTAGGCACTAACAACGATTGCAATGACGTAGTTGTCCACGCATCGTAGCGACCACTTGCCGTCACTTGCAGATGACTGATGGGGGAGTATTTTACTTGAGCATAAGCCCCAGAAAACTGCTGCCCACCGCTGTTATCTCCATGAGAGACTAATGGAGTCGTTAATGTTGTGCTTGGAGCACTATAAAAATACTCTTGGTCATTAACCTCTAAACGACGATAGTCTGCGCCGACTTGTACGCCATCCCCTTTGTTATTTAACAGATAGGAGTACATTATGGCGCCGCCGGTATCACTATAGGACTGAACGCCTTTCTGGCTAAAATAATCGAAGACAGGGTTGGTTGACATCGTCGGTGTGGCCAATATCTTAGCTGCGGAATTCACACAGCTGGTGGCACTCACCTCGTAGCATCCAGATCCGTTTAACTTTTCAAAATCAATGCTTTGTCTCCATCCTGTTGCATTGATATTTGCTGAACTGGAAAAAGCATGGTTGAACCCGACTGAAACATCGGGGCCGTGTTGGTAATTTCTACCGACCGCCTCTGGATAACTAATGTCTTGATCCTGCTGATGCTGACCAATTTTTAGAAAATATTGGGTGTCTACGGTGGGCGTGTAAAAAATTCCAACTCGCGCATTGAATGATTGATCACGCGTAGGCCCTTTACCTGGGTATAAATAGCGATATTCTTCGGGAGTAGTGTTATACCCATCCGTTTTATAATAATCCGCCGAAGCACTAATGAGTAACGTTTGATCTACCGCAAAATTCTTTGTAATCCCCGCAGATTGAGAATTCTGTGAACCGGTACTTACCTCCAAGGAACCTTCATTATTTGCGACTTTTTTGGTGATAATGTTTACCACGCCACCCACCGCCATGCTTCCCCAAAGACTTGAAGCGCCTCCTCGCATAACTTCAATGTGGTCAATTTGAGAAAGTGGCACTTTGAACCACTGCGTCGTTAAATAAAAAGGATCGTGTGCAGGCACGCCGTCAATTAGAACCAAGACTTTGCTATTGCCTAGGCCCCGAATCTTAGTTTGAGTGCCTGTGGGATCCGATAGCGCAGCCGGGATGCCGGTGAAATTAAATCCAGGCACATTACGAAGTAACTGATCCAGCGTTTGAGCAGAACTTTCTGAAATGTCCTCAGCAGTAATAATTGTCGTATTTACTGGCAATCGGTCAACACTATCCGATGACCTACTAGCGGTCACAATGACTTGGTCGGAATCCATCAAGTCGGTATCGGCCGTCGCCAAATTTGAAATCAATGGTAACCAGGCACAAATACCGAACAGCCACGATAAGCGAGTTCGATTGATATTGAGTGATGATGCGCGAAACATAAAAACCACCCGAACAGTCGGGTCTCCTTTTGAAAAGTGTACTTTTCGCCTCTAAAAATGAGGCCTTTCAATCACTAATCAAAAGAATTGGGTGGTCCGCGAGCTTGAAAAGAATAATACGCGACTTGCCAATGGCCGTCGCTTTTATTGTGTAATGGTGTGGTGAATGTCTGTACCGCGTAAATCGGAGTCGCAGGCGTTAGTGCAGGTGACCCCATCTGGGCCGCGAACGAACAAACGCCCTGGTGATTTTTATTGAATTTCTGATTTAACGAGTCAGACTTGGTAGCCGCAACGACCTTACCGCTGCACATGACAATGGAAGGTCCGCCATTGACGGCGCCTGGCATAAAGCCAGACGGAATCAGCAGTTGTGCGCTGACCGCCAACGTCAATAAATACAGCAATATTGAGCGGAACTTAACCATCGGCCAATCTTACACGATCTGTCGTGTTAGATTCAACTAAATGAGGTTAAACGGAGCAACCTCAAGACGCCTTGGCATAACAACTTATTGATTAAAAACGCTTTTATATCGAACCAGACGAACCTTGAGCCGCAAAAAAAAAACCCCATCCAGCTTATTGCGGGATGAATTTATTTTTGCGCAGAAACTTCTAGTATTTCTAACTTCAGAGTTGCGTTTTCAGTCGACAAAAAGTCGCTGGTCTTCGTCGAATCGCGATAGGACATGACCGCTTCACGAATTAAGGGATTGGCTTTTTGCCACGCGTCTAACATCTGCTCTGTTTTGTCCAATGCCTCCGCATTTTTAGCGATCCAATTGATGCAGACACCTTGGCCTGAGTCCGTTTGTAAATAGTTGGTGCTGATGTCGTATTCAACAATCAAGCCAGCCGCAAACTCTATTTCCAACGCAGGCGCCCACGTCTTAGAGAGATGATCAATCTCAGCAAAAGCCGATTGCGAGTTCACAGAAACTCACGACGGCTGGACAAGGTGTTTTGATGTGGGAGGGTTCTCTGAAAAAGTTTTTTTGCCACCTTAAATTGCGATTGCGAATAAAGTTAAGGCTGTAAGTTCATGTTTTTTATAACTTTTACTGCAAAACGACTCGGTCGAATCGGTTTGTACGGCCGTCACCACCCTGCTTCGCAATCAGGTCCGTATCCCTCACCGACGAGCAAATCCATTAAGCTGCGCAGATCGTCCCTACTCTGTTGATTTTGGACTGTTTATTACGATGGGAGCCAACACGTGTCAATCTCCGCTACCCCCTCCTCCAAGTCGCCCAGTTTTGAACTATACGACCTACGCGTGGAAGTCGTCGTCCCACCGAACGTGACCATTTATTGTGGTGCGAAACCAGGCGATCATTTTGAATTGCGAGGCGAAATGCTGCATTTGCCTCCCGGACAGGGGTTCTCCATTTATTCCCTAGCGGCCGTCTTGCCACTGTTGGCGGCCAAACAACGCATGACCGATCCGCACGATTGGATGAGCACCGATGCCGAAGTGGCCTGTCCCGACCCGAACTGCCCTACTCGATTGCGGATTACTCGCATCGGCCGCCGAGTGTTTGACCGTGCCTCGGTCACAGCCGTTCCGTTAGCGGATGAGTCCGCCGTATGATCGCCCGTACGTTACTGCAGGATGGATTGGAGATTTCGCGCCTCATTAAAGGAGGCTGGCATCTGGCCGGCGGTCATGGCGAGGTCGATCATCAACGCGCCCTATCGGACATGGTTGAGTTTGTGGAAGCCGGCATAACGACTTTTGACTGCGCCAACATTTACACTGGAGTCGAGCAACTGATCGGCGATTTTAGACGCTCCTATCCAGAGCATGCCCGCCACACCCAAGTGTTCACCAAATTTGTGCCAGATTTGGGGGATTTGCCGACGCTTGATGAACCATACGTACGACGCGTAATCGATACGTCACTGCGCCGCCTCGGAGTAGAACGGTTGGATGCGGTTCAGTTTCATTGGTGGGACTATTCGATTCCAGGTTATGTGGAAGCGGCATGGGCGCTAAGCCGCCTTCGGCAGGAAGGCAAGATCGCACGGGTGTCGGTCACCAACTTCGATGTTCAACGACTACAAGAGTTGGTGAACGCTGGAATTCCTATTTCCACTCATCAGCTGCAGTTTTCAGTATTGGATTCTCGCCCCACCAAAGGGATGATCGATTTTTGTCGCAAGCACCGGATCGACTTGTTGTGTTACGGGACCGTCGCGGGTGGCTTTCTATCCGAACGATGGCTTGGCCAAGCGGAACCATCGGATGTACTCGCGAATCGATCTCTCGTCAAATACAAGCTCATCATCAATGATTTCGGCGGCTGGGATTTATTTCAAGAATTACTTTCAGCATTAAAGCAAATTGCACTCAAGCATCATACCGACATTGCCAGCGTCGCAACCAGAGTCGTTCTCGATCAACCCGGTGTGGCTGCCGCCATCGTGGGAGCCACCAACACACAGCATTTACCCGCGCACCACACCATACAGAATCTCTTATTGGATGACCAAGATTTGGCTGCGCTTGCCGTCATTAATGATCGGAAAACCGACCTGGGCGGCGACGTCTATACGTTGGAGCGCGATCGACATGGCAAACACGGCAAGATCATGCGCTACGAACTAACGAAATCCGAATGAATCACTCCGCCGACACCCAAATCGCTGACCAGAGCTATCCTCCCCGTGCCTACGCCTGGAGCGTTGTGGGCATCCTCATTGCCACCGCGATCATCTCCTACACCGATCGACAGGTACTCACACTGCTGGTTGACCCCATTCGTCATGATCTTGGAATTAACGACGTCAGCATCGGACTTT
>Ga0007881_1000435_pt1 | contig 19524 bp, 15 predicted proteins | sample CryBogCBH12Aug09_FD_70959 | JGI IMG/M metagenome (GOLD analysis project Ga0007881, IMG submission 70959) | Freshwater microbial communities from Crystal Bog, Wisconsin, USA - CBH12Aug09 | ecosystem: Environmental > Aquatic > Freshwater > Lake | place: Crystal Bog, Wisconsin, USA | collected... | reverse complement strand
TGGTGCCGGAGGTGTCGATGGACACGCCTGGGGTATAGCGCACCAGTTCCTGAATGTCTTTGATGCCTTTAAAATCCAAAGCCTCTTGATCGATGGCTTGCACGCTGATCGGCACCTTGCTGATGGATTCTTCGTGGCGGGTCGCGGTCACCACGATCTCCGCCAACTCGCCCGTCGCTTTATCGGTGGCGGCCTGTGCGTGCCCAGACAGTAAGCTGGCGGCGACCCCCACACATCCCAAGGTCCGGTGCGTCAACAGCGCCTTCTTGGTCGCTGTGCCGAGGTGGTGTGTGGCCCTCTGCGATCGAGACGTTGCGCTGCTCATAGTAAGATCCCCTTGCTGGTCGTTGGGTGTTATCTGCTCAAAGCGTTTTTCAATGCACCTGGTTTTCAAATGCCCTTTTCATTCAGACGAATCAGTGAACGCGGCACCCTCATCCACGGTTGTTTTCCGTGCGAGGGATTGCCGTTCTCTACCCCTCATCCAAGACGATGATATCCTCACTGGCGATCGACAGCATAACCCGATCCCCCCAATCAATCTTAAAACGAAGGCCGCGGCTCTCATTGGGGGTCGTCACCCACCAGTGACTGTGCTCACCCACCTTAACCTTATACATCGACCGACTGCCAAAATACCCCAAGGCGGTCACCGTCGCGGGCAAGTGATGATCCGTCGCGTCGGTCTCGGCCAGCGTCATGAGTATTTTCTCGGGCCGAATGGCCAGGTGTATGCGATCGCCCTCGGCAAAGGCGCGCACCCCGTGGCTTGGGTTGGGCTTGTTCACCCGCAAGGGCACGGGCAGAATTTGGCAACGCACCGTGTACTGCTCGGCGGTGTGCGCCATCACCGTGCCGTCCACAAGATTGGCGGTCCCAAAAAACCCGGCAACCTGGCGATTTTTGGGGTACTCATAGACTTCCATGGGGGCGCCCACCTGCAAAATGCGCCCCGCGTCCATGACCGCGACGCGCGAGGAGAGCGCCATGGCCTCGTCCTGGTCGTGCGTGACCACCACAAAGGTGATCCCCAATTTGTCCTGCAACTGCATGAGCTCAAACTGCGTGCTCTCGCGCAGTTTTTTATCCAAGGCACTCAAGGGCTCATCCAACAACAACACCTTCGGTTGCAACACCAAGGCGCGCGCCAGCGCCACGCGTTGGCGTTGCCCGCCCGACAACTGCTGCGGCATGCGCTGCTCTAAGCCCCCAAGCTTGAGCTGATCCAGAACCGCGACAATGCGCTCGCGGCGCTCTGCGGCGGGCACGCGTTGGCGTTTTAAACCGTAACCGATGTTGTCGACCACACTCATATGCGGAAACAAGGCGTAGGACTGAAACATCATATTGAGCGCGCGCTCATACGGGGGCACGGCGGTGATATCCACCCCCTGCATGAGGATGCGGCCGCTGTCCGGTTGCTCAAACCCCGCCAGAATGCGCAACAGCGTGGTCTTCCCGCAACCCGAGCCCCCCAGCAAGGAAAACACTTCTCCGGCGTGAATACTCAAAGAGATGTCGTCGAGCACGCGATTGCCGCCAAAGGATTTCGAGACCCGCTCAATGCGAATTTGGGCGACGTCGCCGTTGACGTGGTCGGGAGCCAAGACTTCAGCCATGCGCGCGTCGGCCACCGCAGTCACCGCATGGCCGGGGGAACCGCTAGACGGCGGCTCCAGCGATGAAACGGCTTATCGACTCGCCAGGCTTTGAGCATCGATCGTTCCCAGGTCAGTTCGCGGTGCAAATAGAAGTCTACCCAGATTGGTGGACAACTGGCAACCGAGCCCTGCGCGAACGGTTGCTGCACCAGCGCCAAGGCCAGATTGCGTTTTAAGGTGGGCGACCAAATGGCCGAGGTGATGTGACCAATCTCCGTGCGCCCGTGCGGGTCGGCGTACAATAAGGCGTGGTGCGCGGGCTTTTGTCCTTCAATCTCAATGCCGATGAGACCGCGCGTGCTGCCGCGGTGTTGCTCCTGCTGCAAGGCGCGTTTGCCGCTAAAGTACGGCTTCGCAAAATCCACCGCAAACCCCAATCCCAGTTCCAGCACGCTGTGATCGCGGTGGCGGCGCAGCGTGTGCTCGGCGTTCTGAAAATCCACTTTTGGCATCAAAAACCCCGCCTCGATGCGCGCCATATTGAGCGCCGCCGAGCCGATCGGGCGTACGCCATAGCGCTCCCCCACCGTCATGAGCCGCTCCCATAAGCGCAAGGCGTGCGCGGGCTCCACCCAACACTCATAGCCCAAATCCCCGGTAAAACCCGTGCGCGACACCCACAGGGTGAACGGCGAGTGGAATGTGCGCCACTCAAACACCTTCAGATCGGCAAGGCTGGTGAACCCCAAGGCGTGTAAGAGCGCATAAGAGGTCGGCCCTTGCACGGACAGTCCCGCAAACGCCGCAGTCACATCTTGAATGCGCACGTCAAAGCCACCACTGGACTCCAAGAACCAATCGAGTTGGCGTTCGCCCGTGAACAACACAAACTCCTGCTCGCCCAACCGATAGAGCGTGCCATCGTCGATGATGTGGCCCGCCTCGTTGGCCCAGACCGTGTAGCTGACCCGGCCGGGTGCGAGCTTGCGCACATCGCGGGTGGTTAAGTGATTGAGATAGGCCTCGGCCTCCGCGCCCTGGATGTGATACTTGACCATGGGGGAAACGTCGTAGACCGAGCAGGCGTTGCGCAAGGCGAAATACTCCTGCTCGGTCGAACTGATGACGTCACAGGTCTGATACCCCGACCAGGGCACGTACGCCTGCACGCGTTGATAAGGCTTTAACGCCTCACTAAAGGGCGTGTCCAATAAGGGTTTGCGATAAAAAGCCCGCTCGCTCATGCGCCCTCCGGGCTCAGGCGCAGGGCGGCCGGCGCACGCTGGTGCACGAGCTTGGCGGCATTGAGGCCCGCCAGGCCATGCACTCCCCCACCCGGGTGGTTCGAAGCGCTGGCTAAGATCAACCCACCAATGGGTGTTAGATGTTGCGTGAGACCGTACACGGGCCGGGCGAATAAGGCTTGGTCTAAGATCAGTTCGCCATGATGCCAATGCCCGCCGCTCACGCGGCAGCGGGTCTCGAGATCCACGGGGCTCAGCAGCGCCTGTGCGCTCACCTCGCCGCGAAGGCCCGGAATGAGCCGCTCGAGTGCGTTTAATACCCGCTCGATGAGTTGCGGACCGGCGTGCTCCCAACCGGCTTTGGGCCTAAAACACACGGGGTGGATGATCACGCTCAACACGTGAGCGTTTGCGTGGGACACGACGCTGCGGTCCAACACCGAGGGCACGGTGAACTCAAAACACGGCTCGCTCGGAATCTCGCCGTACTTGATGGCATCAAAGGCTCGCTCCAACTGCACCAGCGACTCCGCTACCACATACCGACCACTCCCCACCGCCCCGCCGTGTGCAAAGGGTGGCAAGGTGTTTTTTAAGGCCAGCTGTAATTTAGCGGTCGTACCAAGGGATCGAAAGCGCGTGAGTCGGCGCACCAGATCGGTGTCCAAATGCGCTGGACCCACGAGTGTGAGCAGCGCGGTTTTGACATCGCAGGCCGCGATGACCACCTCCGCCGCGATGGTCTCGCCGCAATCTAACGTGACGCCGACGACCTTGCCCTCATCGACGTCGATGCGCCTCACGGGCGAGTCCGTATCGATCAAAACCCCTAATTGCAGCGCGCGCGCGTGCAAGTAGTGCGTTAAGGCGCGCACCGTGAGTCTCGTGCGCTCAGGGGGTGGCGCTTGGAAAATGAAGCGCCATCGGCCAGCGGGTGATGGGGCTTGGCTTAAGGCCTGTTGGTAGAGCAGATTAAACACCGTACCCGGTGCACGCGGTCCTTGGGAATTCCCCAGGGTTGCGGCATAAGCGATGCCGGCCTTAAGGGCATCCGACTCGAGGTGATCCGATAACCAATCCCACACATTAGACCCCACGACGCGTAAAAACTCTTGCGTGGAGGTTTTGCCGCTGACGCGCAAACGCATCGCGAGTTTTAATAAATGCCAGCGCTCTGACCACTTGGCGCTGACCAGACTGGGCATGGGGTTTTGCAGCATCATCCGCAACAACGGTTGCCACCGACGCAGTTGGCGCGACAAGGCCTCTAAGGCGGCGGTGTCGTGGGCGGAAAGCTGCAGCGTTTGCGGGAAGAGGACATTTAAACCCAAGGGCGCACCGACTGGACTCGCCGCGCCAGCGGTACTGGTTGAACTGGTTGAACTGGCCGAATTGTCCGAACTGGCCAATGAGGTGCTGGGTTGAGATTCGACGGGCAACCCCAACTGCCGCGTGAGTTGATCGGACCACAAACTGAGCTCATGGGCCGCGATGGGGGCGACAAAGCCGGGCGCAAACTCGTGCTCACCGCACAAACCGCCAACGCGGGGCTGCGCTTCAATGACTCGCACGCGATGACCCAGTTGGGCCAAATAGATCGCCGCCACTAAGCCGTTGTGGCCGCCGCCGACGATGACGATGGGGGGCTTTGACTGTGGCATCACGACCTCAAATCCCGCAACACGCGCCGCGCCGCGTTGGCACCGGGTGCGCCCATGACGCCGCCGCCGGGGTGGGTGGAGGATCCGCACAGATAGAGGCCGCGGATGGGCGTCGCGTACTGCGCACACTCGGGCACGGGGCGATTGAAGTACAACTGATCCAAGGTCAGTTCGCCCTGAAAGATATTGCCCTCGGTTAACCCGACCTCCTGCTCCAAATCCCACGGGGTGCGAATCTCCGTGTGGAGAATGGCGGATTTGAAGTTGGGGCTGTGCGCGGCGATCGCATTGATGACGCAGTCCCCAAAGGCCTGGCGTTTGGCGTCGGTCCACGCGCCGTCGTGCAACTCATAAGGACAGTACTGCACAAAGACCGACATATAGTGCTTGCCCACGGGCGCCATGGTGGGATCGATTTGACTGGGGATGAGCATATCGACGTAGGGCCGCGCCGACCAACGCCCCGCCTTCCAATCGTCATAAGCCCACTCCAGGCTCTCCATGGTGTCCGTGATGTGCATGTCGCCGCGCCGACACGGCGCATCGGCGGGCAGCGCGGGAAACAACGGCAGCTCATCCAAGGCGATGTTGAGTTTGCCGGAGGAGCCGCGGATTTTAAAGCGCTGCACGCTTTGCATCAACGGAGCCGGCACATCGCGCGGATCCATGCAGGTCAAAAAGGTGCGTTTGACGTCGAGGTTCGATAACACCGTGGGCGCATAAATCTCCTCGCCCGTGCTCAAGCGCACCCCGCAGACGCGTTCGTTTTTCACCAGAAAGCGCTCGACCTCGGCCTCGGTCCGAATCTGCCCACCCAAGCCCTCATAAGCCTGCGCGAGCGCGCTCGTGATCGCGCCCATGCCGCCGCGCGCAAATCCCCAGGCGCCCACCGTCTCATCGATGTCGCCCATGTAGTGATGCAGCAGCACGTAGGCACTGCCCGGTGAGCGCGGCGATAAGCCCGTGCCAATGATTGAGGTGCCGGCCAAATGGGCTTTGATCAGATCGGACTCAAAATACTCGTCTAAAAAATCCGCCGCACTCATGGTGAAAAATCGCCAGGTGTCGTACAGCCGCTGCTCGCCCAAATCCGTGACGTGCTTGGCCAGGAACTTAAACTCGCGCCAGTTGTGCCAACCCAACCCCGTGGGATCAACGGGTTCACGCTCCAACAAGGGTTTAATAAAATGGCATTGGCGCAGGACGTCCCGCACGTAGCGCGCATAGCTCTCGGCGTCGCGGCGCGAGTGACGCGACAACTCGCGAAAGAGCGCGTCCTTATCGTCGTATAACGCGAGGTAATCCCCCGTGCGCGTGAGCGTGCAGCCGCCGTCGTAGGGAATGATCTGCAAACCAAAGCGCGGCAGATCCAAATCGCGCAGGATGGACGGTCGCAGCAGCGAACACACGTAAGAGCAGTTGGAGTAGGTAAACTCCGGATACATGCTGCGACTCACCGCGGCCCCACCAACCCGATCGGAGCGCTCCAACACCAGCGTCGATCGCCCGGCTTTGGCCAAATAGGCGGCCGCCACCAAGCCGTTGTGGCCGCCGCCCACCACGAGCACTTCGGGGGCGTTGGGGGCGACACGAGCGGACGGCGCCATGGGCGGACTTAAGCCTTTACGGACGGGGCTGCGGCGTTGAGCACCGTATCCACCGCCGTGGTGAAGCCTTTTAAGGTATCGGTCAAACACGACTCGTCGTGGGCGGCCGAGATGAACCAGGGCTCGCGCGAATCGGGTTCACACAACACCCCCTCGTCGTGCAGAACGCGCGCCACGGCGTCGTAAAAATGATAGTCGGAGTTTTTCCAGTCGCGGTAATTGCGCGGCGGCCGCTCATCAAAATACAGCCCAAACATCGACGCGTGCCCGACAAAACTGTGCACGATCCCGCGCGCGTTCAAGATCTGCGTGATGCCCGCTTTTAAGCGCTCCCCAAAGCGGGCCACCCGTTCTAAGGCGTCGGTGTTCTCCAGGATGTCGAGGCATTTTTCGGCGGCGGCCAACGAGACCGAGTGGGCCGTAAAGGTGCCGCCGTGGGCCACGCCTTTACCCAATTTACGCATGATGTCCTCGCGCCCGGCTAGAACCGACAGCGGATAGCCGTTGCCGACGCATTTGGCGAAGGTGCATAAATCGGCTTTGATCCCATACAGTTCCTGCACGCCACCGCGCGCGACCCGAAACCCCGTTTTGACCTCATCGATGATCATCACGATGCCATAGCGATCACAGAGGGCGCGCGCGGCGCGCAGGTACTCCGGATCCGCCGCGATGCCTAAACAGTTGCCCATGATCGGTTCGATCAGCAGACAGGCGATGCGATCGGCGTGTTTTTGAATGGTGGCCTCGAGCGCGTTTAAATCATTGGCTTGCACAAAATGCGCATAGCTTCGGATGCCCACGGGAATGCCCTCGCTGTAGGGCTTGACTTCCGGCTCGCCCTGGCGCGACCAGTTCTCCATCGGGGTGTACCACATGGCCGCATCAAATAAACCGTGATAGCCACCCTCCAAAATGAGGTAGTCGTCTTTTTGAGTGTAGGCGCGCGCCAAGCGCAAGGCCGCCATGACCGCTTCGGTGCCCGAATTGGAATAGCGCACCATCTCCGCGGCGGGCACCATGCGCGCGATGCGCTCGGCCACAGCCAGCTCACGCTCGGTGGAGAGCGCGAACACGCCACCGACCTTCATGCCCTCCCGCGCGGCCGCGTCGACCTCCGGGTGCGCGTACCCTAAGATGGACGGCCCATAGCCTAAGCGGTAATCGACGTACACGTTGCCGTCTAAATCCGTGAGGCGCGCACCGCGACCTTCCTTCACGTAAATGGTTCGATCCTCGCCCCAGTAGCGAAAGTTAGAGGCCACCCCGAGTGGCAGACGGCGGTTGGCTTTGTGCCAGTGGGCATTGGATTTGGTGAGGGTTCGGGCCATGACGAGGTGCCGTTTTGACGCCGCTTGCGGGCAACGATCGCTAGCATGACAAATTTTTGGCAAAAAAACTATATGACCGTATAAATTATTATTATGCCGCAGCGCGATCATGTGTTGTGACGCAATTATTAGATAACTGATTGATAAAAATCAATTAATCAGTTTTTTTGGGCTGCCCATAACGGACCCATGCGGTGGCTGCTCTTGAGTATTTTGGGAAAAAAGCCTAAACTTTTATAACTGTATAAATTTTAGTGAACCCCCATGAGCACCACCCCACCCGCCCTCCAAACGACCCCGCACGCGCTGCCGGGATGGGTCTATACGGACCCGCGGATGGCGGCCCTTGAACAGGAGCGGCTGTTAAAACCCAGTTGGCAAATCGTCTGCCATCAGAGCCAACTCCCCGACGCCCGCGACTACCAGGTGCTCGACGTCGGGACCGATTCGGTCATCGTGGTCAAAGACGCCGCCGGCGTCATCAACGCCTATCACAACCACTGCCGCCATCGCGGGGCGCGCTTACTCAGTGGCAACGGGCGCTGTTCGTCGTTGATTGTGTGTCCCTATCACGGGTTTGCGTACAACCTCCAAGGCGAACTCGTGGGAGTGCCCCAAAAAGACACCTTTGACGCCACGTTTAATCGACAGGAGTGGTCGCTCAAACGCGCCCCCGTGGCGCTGTGGAACGGCTTTGTGTTTGTGTGGTTATCCGAGCAATCACCGCGCTCGCTGGCCGAGCAGTTCGCACCCTTTGAGGCGGAACTGGCCCCCTATCAACTGGCTCAGATGGTGCCGCTTGCCCCCATTGAGGAGGAGATCTGGCCGGTCAACTGGAAGGTGGCCATGGACAACTACTTAGAGTCCTACCACGTGCCCATTGGGCATCCGGGGCTCTACCGCCTCTGTCACCCCGACTACGAGAACCAACGCGCCGTCAACACGGTGGCCCGTGGCATCAGCCGCTTTCGGGCGGAGCCCTCGACGGTCTGGACCGAGCGGCTCTACCTCAAACTGGTGCAAAAACTCATCACGCATTTGCCGGCCGAACAGGCCGCCTCGTGGCGGTTTTACAGCGCCTTACCCAATTTGGGCATGGATTTTTATCCCGAGCAAATGGATTTCTTTCAGATTTTACCAACCCACGACGGCAAAACTCGCCTGCGCTACGCCCGTTACGGCCTGCCCGACGCCAGACCCGAGGTGGCCACGCTGCGCCGTTTGGGCTTGCGCTTAAACCGCTCGGTCAATGCCGAGGACAAAACCTTGTGCTTACTCGTACAACGAGGCATCGAGTCCAGTGCCTACACCCCGGGGCCGTTGTCGACACTGGAGCGTTGGATGGGGACCTTCCACGCGCAGCTGGAGGCGGCGATACCGGAGATTCGACGCCCGCACCCGCCTGCCGAATGGGGCAAGGCCCTGCCGGCTTAACGCCGTGGCGACCGGCAGGCCAGGCGGGTGTCGGGTTTTGGTTTACGCGTTTGAGTGAGGCGTATCGGCTCGAGCGCTGACCCGCTGGGTGTGGCCACCGTGGAGGATTAGGCTGTGAGCCTGAGGCCGCGACACGAGACCTGGTGGCACTCCACGCCGACGCCGCAGCAGTTTGGTTTTGGCTTTTTCTTTAGAGGGGAGACACACCATGGTTGATGCTGTCATGGCCACCGATCACAACGCCCTGTCGCACCCCACGCCCGCCTTACCGAGTCGCTGGTACACGGACGCGGCCCACCACGCACACGAACTCGAGACCATCTGGTATCGCGACTGGATCTATGTGGCACGCAGTGCCGAGGTCGCTAAGCCAAAAGACTTTTTAACCGTAACGATCGGCACGCAGTCGATCGTCTTAATCAGAGACGAACACGGTGTGTTAAGGGCCTTTCACAACACCTGTCGGCATCGCGGTGCCCAGTTGTGCGCCGAGGGCTCTGGCCATCTGACTGGGGTGGGCCTGTCCTGTCCGTATCACGCGTGGCGTTATCACCTCGACGGTCGCTTGGCGAAGGTGCCGGTGAGCCACGGGGCGACTCAATTGGAGTTTGCCAACCTCGGCCTGTATCGCGTCGCCCTCGAAGAGTGGCGCGGCTTTGTCTACGTCAATTTAAGTCCCGAGCCCACAGAGTTTGCCAAGGCCTTTGCGCCCCACGACGAGCAGTTTAAGCGCTGGCCCCTGGAGCGCTTGGTATCTGGGCATCGCTGGACGAAGCGCATCCACTGCAACTGGAAAATCTTTTGGGAAAACTACAACGAGTGTTTGCACTGCCCGAGCGTGCATCCCACGCTCATTGAACGCGTGCCCATCTACCAACGCGGCATCATGGAAAGCCGCGATGATCCAAACTGGCGCGAGACCCAACACCACGAGGATCCGCTATATCGCGGCGGCTTGAACCGCGGCGCGGCCAGTTGGACGCGAGATGGTCAGTCCTTGGGTCATGAGTTTGGCTTGAGCGCCGAGGAGCGTCAGTTGGGTTATCACTATCTGACCCAGGTCCCCGGCCAATACCTGGTGTTGCATGTGGATCACGTGCGCTGCACTCGGCTGCTGCCACGGGGAGTGGATCAGACGGAGCTGCAGATCGATTGGTTGTTTGCGCCCGAACTGCTGGCAGACCCCACGGTGGACATCGCCAACGCGGTGAGCTTCTCGCAAACCGTGATGCAAGAGGATGCGCGGGTGTGTGAGGCGGTGCAACGCGGTTTAATGGCCCAACCGTTTAGCGCGGGGGTGTTGATGCCCGAAGAGTACGACGTGTATCGCTTTCAACAATGGGTCCGAGCGCGCGTCGCGGGTTAAACGCATCACGGGGATCGCTCGCGACGATCGCCCCTCGTCGGACGCCAGCCTACTGTTTCGAGAGCGTGTACCCCCGATCCCACAAATACTCGAGCCACTTGTTCAAAAAAATATTGCGCTGCCAACGCGCCGCGAGGGTGCGTGCGTTGGGATGATCCATCATCGCCTCGGCCGAGCACAGCCGCGCGTCTTCAAAAATCCGTACGCACAGATTGGGCGCGTCGTTTAATTCCGTTTGCGGCAAAAACTCATAGGTCAGCTGCAGCGTGATGGTGTACGGCGTGCGCTCGATTAAGGTGATTTTTAAATCACAATCCCCTTCAATCGAACTGACCGTCGTCGGGGCGATGTGACCAAACCCTCCCATTAAGCGCGACAATCGGCCGTAGTTGTCCTCGTAGATCGCCATGAGCGCCCCAAAACTCTGGGGCCGCGTGCGCCAGGACACCAACGGCGGTGGCGTGTTCGGCGGGCGATCGAAGCACTCACTCATGGGTGCACGCGGCGGTCGAGTTTGAGGTTTTGCAGGATCCGAGAGCCGATCTCTTCAATCGAACAGGTGGTGGTGTCAAAATGCACAATGCCGTTGCGGCTGAAAATCATTTCCGCCTGTCGACACTCGTACTCCACTTGGTTTTCAGAGGCGTAACGCGAGTTGGGGCGCCGTTCGTGGCGAATCTCCATGAGTCGTTTGGGGTCAATTGTTAGTCCCGCCAACTTGTGGTAGTACGGCCGCAGCGCTTGCGGCAAGCGCGAGCTGTCTAAATCGTCGTCGGTCAGTGGGTAGTTGGCGGCGTAGACGCCATATTGCAACGCCATGTACAAACAGGTCGGCGTCTTCCCCGAGCGCGACACCCCCACCAAAATGACGTCGGCGTTTTCATAGTCTTTGGTGTTCGCGCCATCGTCGTTGGCCATCGCAAAATTGGTGGCGTTGATTCGAGCCGTGTACGAGGCGGTATCGGACATGCCGTGCGCCCGCCCCACCGCCTTGGAGCCCTTAACCCCCAATTCCACCTCAATGGGCGTTAAGAACGCGGAGAAAAAATCCAAAAACACGGCGTCGATGCCCAATAGAATTTCGCGCACCTCGTCGTCTAAGATGGTGCTGAAAATAATCGGTCGCGTGCCGTCCTTGCGCGCTTGCGCTTCGATTTGCGCGCGCGCCACCTGCGCCGTCTCCGCGTTGGAGATGAACGGAATGGTGGTGGTTTTAATGTCGGAATCCGCAAACTGAGTCAACAGGCTGTGACCCATGGTTTCCGCGGTAACCCCAGTTTGATCCGATACGAAATAAACGCTGCGCATAACCTTTCCATACTCACCGGCGTATAGGTTACCCTGCCCCGCTGGCCAAGGAAAGCCGCGGTGTACAATCGTTTGCAGAGGATGACGCTTTCTGGCCTGCGCACGCGCTTAATTTCATGCACAATCTCGCCTTTCACCTGGTTGAGACCCTCTCATGAGCGCCTACATATTGCCGTTTGAATCCTGCACCAAACACGACGTGGACACCGTGGGAGGCAAGAACTCGTCGCTGGGGGAAATGATCAGCCACCTGAGCGCGCTGGGGGTGTCGGTGCCGACGGGTTTTGCGACCACCGCACTCGCCTACCGCGATTTTTTAACCCAATCCGGATTGAAAACCAAAATTGACGCGTGTTTGGATCGACTGGACGTCGACGATCTCACCGCGCTCGCCGCGACCGGCAAACAAATCCGTCAGTGGATTTTAGACACGCCACTGCCGGCCACGTTGGAATCGGAATTATTGGAAGCCTACCGCCAGATGGGCGGCGCCACCATCGCGGTCGCCGTGCGCTCCAGTGCCACCGCTGAGGATTTGCCAGACGCCTCCTTCGCCGGCCAACAAGAGACGCTGTTGAACGTCGTCGGCGAATCGGCGTTGTTGAAAGCCGTTCACGAAGTCTACGCCTCGCTGTACAACGATCGCGCGATTGCCTACCGCGTGCATCAAGGCTTTGCGCACGCGCAAGTGGCGTTGTCGGTGGGCATTCAACACATGGTGCGTTCCGATCGCGGGGCCGCGGGGGTGATGTTCACGTTGGACACCGAATCGGGTTTCAAAGACGTGGTGTTCATCACCGCATCCTATGGCTTGGGCGAGACCGTGGTGCAAGGCGCGGTCAACCCGGATGAATTTTACGTCTACAAACCCAACCTGCGCGCCAAGCGTCCGGCGATTGTGCGTAAAAATTTAGGCGGCAAGGCCATTCAAATGGTCTACTCCGATGCCCCCGGCGAGCGCGTCAAAACCATCGCCGTTCCGCCCACACAACAATCCCGCTTTGCGATCAGCGATGCGGTGATCGAAGAACTCGCGCGTCAGGCCTTGATCATCGAAGAACACTACGGCTGTCCGATGGACATTGAATGGGGCCTCGATGGCGACACCCAACAGGTGTACATCCTGCAAGCGCGGCCCGAGACGGTGCAATCGCGCCAAGGGGGCGCGATGGAGCGCTTCACGCTCAACGGCCAATCCAAAGTACTGACCACAGGCCGCGCGATCGGCAGCCGCATTGGCTCCGGTGTGGCGCGATTGATCAAAGACGTGAGTGAGTTGGTGCGCGTGCAACCCGGCGACGTCTTAGTCACCGACATGACCGACCCGGATTGGGAACCGGTGATGAAAAAAGCCTCCGCCATCGTCACCAACCGCGGTGGCCGCACCTGCCACGCCGCCATCATCGCGCGGGAGTTGGGCATTCCGGCGGTCGTCGGCTGCAACGACGCGACGAGTCACATCGCCGAAGGCACCAAGGTCACCGTCTCGTGCGCCGAAGGCGACATTGGCCACGTCTACGAAGGGCTGTTGGATTTTGAGCGCACCGACGTGCACACCCAAGCCCTGCCCCCTCCGCCCGTGGGCATGACCATGAACGTCGGCAATCCGGACCGGGCCTTTGATTTTGCGGCCATCCCCAACCAAGGCGTGGGACTGGCTCGCCTGGAGTTCATCATCAACCGCATGATCGGCGTGCACCCCAGAGCGCTGTTGGAATTTGAAGAACAAGTGCCGGCGGTCAAAGCGCAAATTGAGCGCCAAATGGCCGGTTACGCGGACCCGGTGAGTTTTTACGTGCAAAAAATGGCGGAGGGAATCGCGCAAATTGGCGCCGCCTTTGCGCCCCACCCGGTCATCGTGCGTTTATCGGATTTCAAATCCAACGAATACGCCAACCTCATCGGCGGCCAGCGCTACGAAGCCCACGAAGAAAACCCCATGCTTGGCTTCCGAGGCGCCGCCCGCTATTTGAACCCGCACTTTCAACCGTGTTTTGAGTTGGAGTGTCGCGCGTTAACGTACGTGCGCGACGTCATGGGCCTGACCAACGTGCAAGTGATGGTGCCCTTCGTGCGCTCGCTCAACGAAGCCAAAGCGGTGATCGATTTGCTGGCCGAACACGGCCTCAAGCGTGGCGTGAACGGTTTAAAAATCATGATGATGTGCGAGTTGCCCACCAACGCGCTGTTGGCCGATCAGTTCTTAGAGCACTTCGATGGCTTCTCAATCGGTTCCAACGACATGACGCAATTGGTGCTGGGCGTCGATCGCGACTCGGGGTCCATGGCCAGTCATTTTGACGAACGCGACCCCGCGGTCAAAGCCGCGTTGTCCTTGGCCATTCGGGCCTGCCGCAAGGCCAATAAATACGTGGGCATCTGCGGACAAGGGCCGTCCGATCACCCGGATTTGGCCGATTGGCTCGTGGCGGAAGGAATCTCCAGCTTGTCGTTGAATCCAGACACCGTGTTGGAGACGTGGATTCGCCTGACCAACTCCGGTCAATGAGATGAGGCAAGCTTGGCCTTCGCGGCCTCCCACTCTTGACCGTCGAAGGGCACCACGGTGACGTTCAACGCGGTGGCATCGACGGCGCGCAAATGCACCGAAATGGAAGTGGGGTGCGATCGGGGTCGGTAGAACGTTTTAATGCCGCAGGTTTTGCAAAACCAATGCGCGGCGTGTTGGGTGTTGAAGCGATATTCGGTTAATTGATCCTGCCCTTGGGTGATGCGAAAGCGCTCCTCGGGCACAATTAAGTGCAAATAACCCGTGAGCCTACAGATCGAACAATTGCAATCCAACACCCGCACGTCGCGCGGGGTATCGCATTCAAATTGAACCGCTTGGCAGTGGCAATGGCCACGTAAGGTGATCAACGACTCGGACGTCATCGCCTGCACTCCCTATAAAAATTCAAAAGGCCCAATGGCCGTCCGGCGCTGAACCCTCACTTCGCCTCGCAGCGCTCGGCCACCGCCGCGCCTTGCTCGGCGGGGACCCACAACAGCAGCGTCCGCCCTCCCGGCCGCTCAAATACGCACCCCAGTTCAAAGCGCTCGTAGCCCTCAGGCGGCGATAACGCGGGCAGACCGTGCGTGGCGGGGACGCGGCCGGAACCGTCTGCGGACGCATAGCCCAATTCCAGCATATAGCGTTTCACATCCCAGTGCGTCGAGGTCAAACTCACCAACAGAGTCCTGGATTGAGGCTTGGGTGTCTGCGCGGCGTCCAAAGCGTTGGGCCAATAAAGGCTGGCCATCGCTTGGGTGGTTTCATCCGGCTGCCACAACTGCAAGGGTTGATGATGGCTCACGCGTTCCACGCGCTCGGCCATGAGCGGCAAACTGAGCCAGGGGTTCAAACACCGATACAGCGACCCCGCGATCAACCCATACAGCAACAGCGCCGACCACAGTTGGCGGTTTAAGGCCGCGGCCCCCATGGCGGGACCGGTGAGCAGCAACCCCAGCACCACGCCCCACGCAACGACGGCCACCCCACCCCAGAGGGCGCTCACGGGGTGGTTGGGCGCAAAACTGATCAAGGCCACCACCGCCGCCAAGAGGGAACTCAACGCGATCAAGCAGACGCGATTGAGGCGCCAGAAGTTCACGTCCCACTGGTCCCACACGGCGTTCGAGCGAACCACATACACGCTCATGCCAACCCCAATCAAGGGCAAGAGCGGCGCAATGTAAACGCCCCGCGCGGTGTGCGCCACCGACAACAGCAGCAACACCAACCCGACGCAGCCCCACCACAGGCGCATAAAAACATCGCGGGGTTGGCTGCGCGCGGTGCTCAGCTGCAGTCGCACCGAACCGAACAACCACCCACACCAGGGCATCACGTACAAGGGCAGTTCGAGCAAATATTTAAAGGGGGTGTTGGGATGACCCTGGCTGTAGTGATACGGGGCCGGTGCCGCCACATCGGAGAATCGTCCCGCGAGGTTGTACCAAAATAAAATTTTGAGTTCGTTGAGGCCATCCGCACGCAAGGCCACCCAAACCACCCACAGCGCGATGGGCACGAGCATCACCCCCGCGCCAATCCAAAAATCAACGCGCGTGAGCAGCGCGGCGCGTCGACTCAGCAAGACGACGCCCAAAAGCCCCGCGCCCGGCACCAGCCAACCGGCAAAGCCCTTGGCAAAGAACGCCATCAACAAGCCGCCATAAAACCACACATAGGCAATCAATCGCGCGTTGCGCAGGCGGGCGGACGCGTCATCGTCGCCCGACGCGCTCCACACGCTCAGTTCAACCAAGCCGCACAGCGCGCAGGCAACGCCCGCGATCAACGGCGCATCGGTGGCCAACCAGATCAGGCCCAAGTAGCATTGCAACAAGGTCAACGTCAGCACCGCGCTGACCGCTTGCGCCAGATCGCCCGCGACTCGTCCCGCCATTCGGCTGACCGCCCAGGCGGTGAGGAACCAATACGCCAGATTGGGCAAGCGCACCATGGCCTCGGAGGACCCCAAGAGGCTGGCGGTCGTGGCGCCCAACCAATACAGCAACGGCGGCTTTTCCGCGAACGGCAGCGCTCCCAATTGCGGCAAGGACCAATCGCTTAAATGAATGAGGCTCAACACCAAGCTCGCCTCGCGCGGCTCGTCGGGGGTGTAATACACCCGCAAACCGATGCCCACCATCGCAAGCACCAGCAACAGCAGGCCGCGCGTCTTCGACGCTTTCGGCGTTAATAAATTCAAACGCTCGACGAGGGCCATTGTAGGGCTTGCCGGTAAACTTTAAGTTCGTTGATCGACGCGCGCACATCCGACGCCGCTTGATGGTCGGTGGGTTTGATCACCTGCTCCAACACCGTAGGCGACCAGGCCTGTGCCAATATTTTCAAGGTGCTGACGTCTAAATTTCGATAATGAAAATACGCCTCTAAGTTCGGCATGTAGCGGCGTAAAAAACGGCGGTCCTGACCGATGCTGTTGCCGCACAAGGGCGAGCTGCGCGCGCTGGGCACATGGGTTTGAATGAAGGCCAGGGTTTGCGCTTCGGCCTCGGCTTCGGAAATGGTGGAGCGTTGAACGCGTTCAATCAGACCGCTGGCGCCGTGGGTATTTTGGTTCCACTCGTCCATGAGGTTTAACACCTCCGCGGGTTGATGAATCGCCAACACCGGCCCCTCGGCGATGATGTTCAAATCGGTGTCGGTGATGATCGTCGCAATCTCAATGAGCCGATTGATCGCCGGATCCAAACCCGTCATCTCGCAATCCATCCACACCCAGCGATTATCCACAACACCCCCCAGCGCACGGCCGAAGCGGCGATTTTAACAGGTTCGCATCCGCTCCTCGGGCGACGTGCCAAAGCCACGGGCTTGCCGGCACGCGTGGGCTCCCACACCGCGCGCCACTCCCATTGGCGCGTGCTGGCTCAAATCCCGTACACTAGCGCGCGTGCATCACGGGTAGAGGATCGATCAGACATGGGCATCTTTTTGGGATTGTGGGCGCTGTATTACGCCCTTCAATGGCTGCTGCTCCTTCGCCAGCAACGCGCCATCACCGCCAACGGCACTCAAATCCCCGTTGGCTTTGAAGACGTATACGCCGCCGACGATCAAGCCAAAGCCACCGCCTATGGTCTGGCCAAACTCAAGCTCGCGCGCGTGGAGCTGCTGCTGGAAGCCGCGCTGTTGGCGTGGTGGATCCCGCTGGGCGGCATTGCGAGCGTGCAACACGCCCTGGCAGCGACGCTGCCCGCGTTGAGCTCGACTGCGCCATCGGTGTTTTTAAGCCCGGATTTTGCTCTGGTCGTTGTTGTGTTTGCGGTCGGCGCCGTGGTGGAGTGGCCCTTAGCGGCCTACCGCACCTTTGATGTGGAAGCGCGCTTTGGCTTTAATCAAAGCACCTGGGGGTTGTTCCTCAAAGACCAACTGTTGGGTCTGGCGTTAAGCGCGGTGTTGGGCGTGCCGCTGTTGGGCTTCGTGTTGTTTGCCATGAGCTCGTTGGGAACGCACTGGTGGTGGGTCGCGTACGCGGTGTTTGTGGCGTTCAGTTTGGGCATAACCGTGCTCTACCCGACGGTCATCGCGCCGTTGTTCAACCAATTCAAACCCCTCGACGATGAGGCGTTGAAAACCACCATCGACGCGCTCTTGGCGGAAGTGGGTTTTGAGTCCAAAGGCGTGTTCGTCATGGACGGCTCGCGTCGCTCCACGCACGGCAACGCCTACTTCACCGGCTTCGGCCGTCACAAGCGCATTGTGTTCTTTGACACCTTGCTGGAGCGCTTAACGCCCACGGAAATCCGTGCGGTGTTGGCGCACGAGCTGGGGCATTTCAAACTCAATCACATCAAAAGCCAATGGGTCCTGCGCGTGTTCACGCTGGGTGTGGGATTTTGGGTCTTGGGACAACTGAGCCTACAGGCTTGGGTCTTTCAAAGCTTAGGACTCACCACCAGTCCAGGCGTGGTGTTGCTCACCTGCGTGTTGGCCTTGCACTTAATCAGCTGGCCCATCCAGCCGTTGCAAAACGCCTTCTCCCGCCGTCACGAATACCAAGCGGACGCGTTTGCCGTGGGGTACAGTTCGACCGATCACTTGGCGAGCGCGCTCAAAAAACTCGTGCGCGACAACGCCAGTTGCCTCGTTCCCGATCGCTGGTACGCGCGCTTTTTTGCGTCTCACCCCAGTGTGGTGGAGCGCGTGCACGCGCTCAACTCATGAGCGACACCCGCGCCCGCGTCTTGGCCTTTTACGGCCAACAGCTGTTGGTGGAATGCGCCGGAACGGTGCGCACGGTGGGCGCGCGGCGCATCAAACCCACCCCGGTCTGCAACGACGACGTGATCCTAAGCGGCGACGGCGACCAACACCCCTTTGTGGTCACCGAGGTGCTGCCCCGACGCAGCGAATTGAAGCGGGTCACCGCGCGCGGTCAAGCGGAAGTGGTGTGCGCCAACATCGATCAGATCGTCGCCGTGGTCGCCGCCAAGCCGCAACCGGATTGGACGCTGATCGATCGCTACTGCGCGGCGGCCGAATTTGAATCCTTGCGCTGCGTGATTGTGCACAACAAAGCGGACCTGCCGCTCAGCCCCGCGGACGCGGCGGCCTTGGCCGATTATCAACGGCTCGGCATCGAGGTGTTGACCACCAGCACCCCACAGCCGCAGAGCATCGAGGCCCTCCAACGCCGCCTGGAAGGCCAGGTCAGTGTGTTGGTGGGTCAATCGGGCGTGGGCAAATCCACGCTCACCAATCGCTTGATTCCCGACGCCGATCAGCGCACGCAGGCCTTGTCCATCGGCTCCGCCGAGGGCAAGCACACCACGACGCTGAGCATGCGCTACCACCTGCCCAGTGGGGGCGAACTCATTGACTCGCCCGGGGTTCGAGACTACGCCCCACCCCTGCCCAGTCAGGCGCAATTGCAATTTGGGTTCACCGACATCGCGGGCCTTTTGGGCGACTGTCAGTTCAACGACTGTCGCCATCTCAAAGAGCCGCGCTGCGCCGTCAAACGCGCGGTGGAAACCGGCGCGCTCAGCGCACGGCGGTATCACAGTTACGTCGAGCTGCTGCGCTTGGGCGAACGCTTCGGCGCCTAAGTTAAGACGCTAATCGAGGGTTAAACGCCCCGCCAAGGCGTGCGCCAGGGTGCCGCCATCGACGTATTCGAGTTCCCCGCCCACCGGAACACCGTGGGCAATGCGCGAGGCTTTGATCTGACGCTTGCGCGCCAATTCGGCTAAAAAGTGCGCGGTCGCCTCGCCTTCCACGGTGGGGTTGGTGGCCAGGATCAACTCGCGGACCTGGTGATGATCTAAGGCCTGCTCCAATAAGGGCACCCCCAACTCGTGTGGCCCAATGCCGTCCAAGGGCGATAAGTGCCCCATCAATACAAAATACCGCCCCCGATAGCCCGCCGCCTGCTCAATGGCCACGACGTCGGCCGGCGATTCCACCACACACAGCAACGACGCGTCGCGCGCG
>Ga0007881_1000404_pt1 | contig 20366 bp, 19 predicted proteins | sample CryBogCBH12Aug09_FD_70959 | JGI IMG/M metagenome (GOLD analysis project Ga0007881, IMG submission 70959) | Freshwater microbial communities from Crystal Bog, Wisconsin, USA - CBH12Aug09 | ecosystem: Environmental > Aquatic > Freshwater > Lake | place: Crystal Bog, Wisconsin, USA | collected... | reverse complement strand
TCAGGGTTAGCAGAATTCGATGTCTGGTTACGTTCACACGTCAACCGCGTAGAGGTAGCATTGGATAAAGCAATGCCAGGATCCGACGTGGTCCCTGAGCGTTTGCATCAGGCCATGCGTTACTCCGTGATGGGTGGTGGCAAAAGGGTTCGTGCTGCTCTGGTGTACGCGTCAGCGAGTGCCTGTGGATTAGCCGCCCAGCAGAATCAAGCCGCGCTCGATCACGCTGCTTGTGCAGTCGAGCTGATCCATGCTTATTCTCTGATCCACGACGATTTGCCGTGCATGGATGATGATGTGCTGCGACGTGGCAAGCCGACTGTCCATATTGCCTTCGACGAAGCCACCGCGCTGCTGGCGGGGGATGCCATGCAACCGTTAGCATTTCGGTGGCTCACCGACATGGCACTGGATCCCAAACTTGTTGTAGAGGCGGTAAATACCCTTGCGGTCGCTTCCGGCAGTCATGGGATGGCCGGCGGACAGGCAATTGATCTGGACAGTGTTGGTAAGAAGCTGAGTCGCGAACGCCTCGAATTGATGCATACGCTGAAAACTGGTGCTTTATTGGCAGCGAGCGTGTCGCTCGGTGCTATTGTGGCAAATGCTCAAGCTCAGCATTGGGCTTGTTTAGATCACTATGGTCGCGTCATGGGTTTAGCTTTCCAAGTCGTCGACGATATTCTGGATGTCATCGCCGATTCTAGTCAGTTGGGTAAAACATCTGGTAAGGATGCTGCTGCAAATAAGCCAACTTATGTTTCGTTGCTAGGCCTCGCTGAGGCGCGTAATTTGGCAGACTCCCTGCATGGCGAGGCGATTTCAGCGCTTGCGCCTCTGGGCGACGATGCAAAGTTGCTAAGAAGTATGGCTGATTACATCTTATTAAGAAAAAACTAGAACTTAATTCAAACATGCCTTTTAACTTACTCGACAGTATCCATTCCCCAGCCGACGTCAGGGCTTTAGACCGTCGTGCACTCAAGCAACTGGCGCAAGAGTTGCGTGCCTACGTGCTGGAGTCAGTCTCACGAACTGGTGGGCATCTGTCCTCCAATCTTGGCACTGTTGAGTTGACGATCGCGCTGCACCACGTTTTTAACCTGCCCCATGATCGCCTCATCTGGGATGTCGGCCATCAATCCTACCCGCATAAAATCATGACAGGTAGAAAAGAAGCGATGGCAAGCTTGCGTCAGCATGGTGGCCTGTCGGGTTTCCCCAAACGTTCAGAGTCTGAGTACGACTCCTTTGGGACCGCTCATTCTTCTACCTCGATTTCTGCCGCGCTTGGGATGGCCGTTGCGTCGCGTAACGCAGGCATCGCCCGTGAGCACATCGCTGTGATTGGCGATGGCTCCATGAGTGCAGGGATGGCTTTCGAGGCGATGAACAATGCAGGCGTAACACCTGACATTCATCTGCTCGTGATTTTGAACGACAACGATATGTCGATTTCTCCGCCTGTCGGTGCGTTGAATCGATATCTGGCCCGTTTGATGTCAGGTCAGTTTTACGCCGCTGCAAAGAGTGTGGGTCGGGCGGTGCTGCAACACATTCCGCCTGTGCTTGAATTTGCGCGGCGGTTTGAAGAGCACGCCAAAGGCATGGTGACACCGGCCACTTTATTTGAAGAAATGGGTTTTAACTACGTCGGTCCGGTCGATGGACATGACCTTGAATCATTGATCCCGACTTTGCAGAATATGCGCGCCCTGAAAGGTCCACAGTTCTTGCATGTAGTCACGAAAAAAGGTCAAGGCTACAAACTGGCAGAGGCAGATCCGGTGCTGTACCACGGACCAGGCAAGTTTGACCCCGCCGTTGGTATCCAGAAGTCTACGGTACCCGCCAAGATCACGTTCACACAAGTATTTAGCCAGTGGCTTTGCGACACCGCGGCTCAAGATACCCGTTTGTTTGGCATCACACCTGCGATGCGTGAGGGGAGTGGGCTAGTAGAGTTCGAAAAGCGTTTTCCAGATCGCTATTTTGATGTGGGGATTGCTGAACAGCACGCCGTCACGTTTGCGGCTGGCATCGCTTGTGAAGGACAAAAGCCTGTTGTAGCCATTTACTCCACGTTTTTACAGCGTGGTTATGATCAGTTGATCCACGACGTAGCCTTGCAGGATCTTGACGTTACTTTCGCACTTGACCGAGCCGGTTTGGTTGGTGCTGATGGTGCTACCCATGCTGGCAATTACGACATCGCCTTCTTGCGGTGCATTCCGAACATGGTGGTGGCGACGCCTTCAGATGAGGCGGAGACGCGCTTACTGCTGTCGACTTGCTACCAGTACCCAGGTCCGGCATCTGTTCGTTATCCTCGCGGAGCCGGCACCGGAGTGGTGCCCGCAGTGTCTTTGGCTACGGTTGCGGTCGGACGTGGTGTCGTCAAGCGGCAGGGTAAAAGAATAGCAGTGCTGGTTTTTGGTACTCTTCTGGCGGCGACGCTCAAAGCGGCCGACTCCCTGGATTTGACTGTCGCCGATATGCGATTTGTGAAACCAATCGATCGCGACTTGATTCTTGATTTTGCTGCTCGGCACGAAGGCCTCGTGACAGTAGAAGAGGGCTCAATCATGGGGGGGGCTGGCAGCGCCGTCTCTGAAGTTCTGGCAGCGGCAGGCATCGTGTGCCCGATTCTGCATCTTGGTTTACCTGATCGCTTTATCGACCACGGTGATCAAGCTGGCTTGCTGGCCGAAGTGGGATTGAGTGCAGAGGGCATCAGTGCGTCGATCGTCGAGCGCTTTTTCGCCTAGCTTGTTCTGCGAAAATCAGCGACTTTTGAGTCAATAATTGCATTAAGTGCATGACTTAGTTGCTATTTTTATCTCCTTGCGTCATAATTAAAGGCTTTCCTGCTCGACCAACTGGTTTTTTCAGTATGGCGGGCTGTCACCGGCGGTCCCGGTGGGCTTTATTGCCTACCTCCACAGCCGGATATCCCTAGGAGTTTTACCCATGCGTCACTATGAAGTGGTATTTATTGTGCACCCCGACCAAAGCGAACAAGTTCCCGCCATGGTCGAGCGCTATCAGGCAGTAGTTACCAGCCAGGGCGGTAACGTGCACCGTTTCGAAGACTGGGGTCGCCGTCAGTTGGCCTATCCCATCCAGAAATTGGTGAAAGCCCATTACGTTTGTTTGAACATCGAATGCGGTCAAAGCACGCTAGACGAGCTTGAGCATTCTTTCCGTTACAACGATGCTGTGTTGCGTCACCTGGTCATTAAAACCAAGGCTGCACAAACTGAAGCGTCAATTATGATGAAACAAGTTGAGCGCGACGAAGCCCGTAAAGCCTCTGCCGACTCAGTCAGCATGGATCAGGATTCAGAATAAACCGTTCATGAATCGGCTCGATATAACGGGTCAGGTACAAGAGGTTTCGCCGGTGCGATATACGCCAGCCGGGGTTGCAGTCTCAGAATTCCTGATCAGTAGTGAGTCGGATGTGATTGAAGCAGGTCAAGCTCGCAAGGTGATGTTGACGTTACCGGTTGTCGCGATGGGAGATCTGGTTCAGATGACCGGTAAGTTGCAGTTAGGATCAACGGTACAGATACAGGGTTTTTTGGCACCAATGCGAAAAGACTCTCCGAAATTCAGGTTGCATGCGCAACTGATTAAACAAATTTGAACGAGGCACATCATGGCTTTTTTCGGTAAACGTAAAGAAAAAAAGAAGTTCACCCAGCAAAACCCACTATTCAAGCGCCGCAAATTTTGCCGCTTTAGCGCAGCGGGTGTCGACCAGATCGATTACAAAGATATCGACACTTTGCGTGATTTCATTCAAGAAAACGGCAAGATTATCCCAGCCCGTCTGACGGGTACGAAGGCTATTTACCAGCGTCAGCTCGACGCAGCGATCAAACGCGCGCGTTTCCTGGCACTGTTGCCTTTCACTGACAACCACAACTGATCCGAGGCCTATTATGCAAATTATTCTTCTCGAAAAAGTCGTTAACGTCGGCAATCTTGGCGATGTGGTTCGCGTCCGTGACGGTTACGCTCGCAATTTCTTGATCCCCCAAAAGAAAGCGCGTCGCGCAACAGAAGTCGCCCTGAAAGACTTCGAAGCACGCCGTGCAGAACTCGAAAAAGTGCAAGCTGAAAAGCTGGCTGCTGCGCAAGGCCTAGGCGAGCGCATGGAAGGTCAGTCAGTGACAATCACACAGAAATCTGGTGTTGATGGTCGCTTATTTGGCTCAGTCACTAACATGGATATCGCTGCGGCTCTGGTTAAAGCCGGTTTCGCTGGTATTGAAAAAGCTCAGGTTCGTCTACCAGAGGGCCCCTTGAAAGCGATTGGTGAATATGCGATCCAGGTTTCACTGCATCCCGATGTCGTGAGCACGATCAAAGTCGTTATCGCAGGCGATCTCGTTTAAGGACGAGCTTTTATCCTGGCAAAAAAAGCCGGCCTTCTAGCCGGCTTTTTTACTTTTAACCGAACGCGCTGACTTCATACGTGTCCGTGATTATCGAAACAAATTCTGATCAACGTCTGCAGCTTGCCTTGGCAGCCTGGTTGACTGCTCACGCCCATGATCCCAACGGTGTCGAGATCATCACGATTGCCGGGCAAAAATGCGTCGTGAAGCGGCGAATCCCCAAACCCATGGATGGACTGATCTATGCCTTGAGGTTTCTGCGGTCTTTTACACTTTCGCTACTTTGTTGGCTCGTTTGGGGCCAGCGCCCGCCCACCCGGACATTGCTTAAAAATGGATTGGCTGAAGAAGCAAGGCGCCTGCAACTACTGCATGACGCAGGGTGTCATGTCCCGAAAATACTGCATTACGAGCCGGGCATCCTGGTACTTGAGTTTGTTGGTGAAGATTTGCCGCATTACCTTCGTACCAGCGATACAGCGGGCCGCCTGCTCTGGATGCACCGAGTGGCGCTGGATTTAGCCTCATTTCATCAGGCCGGATTTGTGCACGGGGGGGCACAACTGCGCAATGTGATGTACGACGAGGACAGGTTAACTCGTATCGATTTTGAAGAGAATATCGGCGAGGCAATGGCGCGACCCCTTGGGCAAGCCTATGATTTTTATCAGATGCTGTCCTCTCTGGCTGGGATGCGTGCCGATGAAATATCACCCACCGAACGTCAAGCGCTCTGTAATCAATTGCTGCGTGAGTATTTGTTGCACAATCCTGATGTCGCCGTGAAACAACAGCTTAAAAATATGGCGATTGCATTTGTCTGGTTGGTACGTATTTTTGGCGCTCTCTTGCGCTTGATCCCTGGCAAAGATGTGCAGGGTTTTTTGTACGTAACCAACACCTTGGGGTTAACATTGACCGATGAATAATCCATCAGATCCACAGCTAGATTACTTGAGGGTGCCACCTCATTCTGTTGAAGCAGAGCAATCCGTTCTCGGTGGGTTGCTACTCGACAATAGTGCCTGGGAAAGAATCAGCGACACGCTGAACGAGGCAGATTTCTACCGTCATGATCACCGCCTGATTTGGCAACATATTTCTCGCCTGATCAATTTGTCGCGGCCAGCCGATGTGGTGACAGTTCATGAGTCGATTTCAAGCGCCGGCAAGTCCGAAGAAGTGGGCGGTCTCGCGTATTTGAATGCGTTGGCCCACAACACGCCGTCTGCTGCGAATATTCGGCGCTATGCCGAGATTGTGCGCGAGCGCTCGATGTTGCGTAAATTAGTCTCGGTTGCGGATGAAATCTCAGCGGATGCCTTTAACCCCTTGGGTAAAGAGGCACGGCAATTGCTTGATGAAGCTGAGGCCAAAGTCTTCAAAATCGCTCAAGAGGGTGCTCGCACCACGACTGGCTTTAGAGTGATTCAACCGCTATTGTCTGAGGTCGTAGACCGCATCGATGAACTCTATCACCGCGAGGGCGATTCCGACGTCACTGGCGTGCCGACAGGTTTTTCTGATCTCGACAAAATGACCTCCGGTTTGCAGAAAGGCGATCTGGTTATTGTCGCTGGTCGTCCCTCTATGGGTAAGACTGCGTTCTCTATGAACATCGCTGAATACGTCGCCATTGAGCAGGGGTTGCCCGTTGCGGTGTTCTCAATGGAGATGGGTGCCGTACAGCTCGCCATGCGTATGCTCGGCTCAGTTGGCATGCTGGATCAGCATCGGATGCGAACTGGCAAATTACTAGCGGAGGACTGGCCTCGCGTCACCCACGCCGTTCAGAAGATGCAGGATGCTCAACTGCATATTGATGAAACGCCAGCACTGACATCGGGCGAGGTTCGATCGCGGGCTCGGCGGCTGGCACGACAGTGCGGCACACTGGGACTAATCGTCATCGATTACTTGCAGTTGATGGGAGCCTCGACGTCTGGTGAGAATCGGGCAACGGAGATCTCAGAGATCAGTCGCTCTCTTAAAAGTCTTGCCAAAGAACTTGAGTGCCCGGTAATCGCCCTGTCTCAGTTGAATCGAAGCCTGGAGCAACGCCCAAACAAGAGACCCATCATGAGTGATCTGCGTGAGTCGGGTGCTATTGAACAAGACGCTGATTTGATTTTGTTTATCTATCGTGACGAGGTGTATAACCCCGATTCACCGGATAAAGGTACTGCAGAAATTATTATCGGTAAGCAGCGTAACGGTCCGATTGGCTCGGTACGCATGACTTTCCAGGGATCGAGCACAAGATTCCTGAACTATACGGGCGGCCAGGCTGGCGGCTATTAAAGTGCGGCAAGCTCCTGGCGCTGCATCAACTGGCGAATCCTGATGGCGTCCGCGACACGTGTGCCCCGGCCAATCGCATCTAGCAATACGATCGCGGTATCCCTGTTATTGATACGTGCAATCATGACCAGGCATTGACCTGCTTCGTTAATAAAGCCGGTCTTGGATACTTTGATATCCCAATCAGCCTTGGTAACCAGTGAATTCGTATTTCTAAAAACAGTCGCTGTTTTGCCAGCTGTTCTGATCTCTTGCTGATCGTCTGTCGTGAATTCTTGAATAGCGGGGCGCTGCATGGCTGCCTGCATCATTTTGACCAGATCTCGGGGGGTCGAGACATTGGCGCTCGACAAGCCAGTAGGTTCAACGAAACGAGATTGCCGCATACCCAGCTGTTGCGCCTTTGCGTTCATCGCTTGCACTAGAGCACTGGTGCCACCCGGGTAGTAGCGAGCCAACGCACTGGCCGCGCGATTTTCTGATGACATCAATGCAAGGTGCAACATGTCACCACGCGTTAATTTTGTGCCAACTGGCAGGCGAGAGCGGCTGTGCTTGAGCTTATCCACATCTTCTTGAGTGACTTCTATCATCTCCGACATGGATTGTTTGGCGTCGACCACGATAATTGCTGTCATGAGTTTAGTGACCGATGCGATCGGACGAACCTCATCATCGTTTTTTGACAACAGTACGTTGTTATTTGCCAGATCTTGGACATAAACCACGTGGGACTTGAGTGCCCCACTGTTGACCGCTTCCGGCGCGGGCTTAGCTTTGTTGGCGGTACTTGGCTTGTTATCTGTTTTCTTACTACCCGTGGCGCTCTTTGCTTTAGTATTTTGACTCTCGGAGACAGTGTTTTTTTGCGCCAAACTTGCTTCATTTGCACCCAAAAGGGCGGCACAGGCAATCAACGTCGCGACATGTTTGACTGAAAAAAAGTAAAGCTTGGATCGCATCGATGACGCCCTTTAGTAAAAATCCAACTGAATTATATACTTAGCACGCGAACTTAAACTGAAATTTACTGTCACGCGTATTAATTTTTATTAAACTTAAAGATTTACTTTATTTTGTGACAACTTACACGCCAACTCGAACGCGGCGCGCAACGAAGACGGATCCGCAAGACCTTTGCCAGCAATGTCGAAGGCCGTACCATGATCCACGCTTGTACGCACGAACGGCAGTCCGATCGTGACGTTAACACCCTGGTCGACACCGAGATATTTGATCGGGATCAGCCCTTGATCATGATACTGGGCAACCACGATATCGAATTCGCCGCGGCGAGCGCGCATAAAAATCGTGTCGCCAGGCCAGGGGCCAGTGGCATTGATGCCTAGTGCTTGAGCCTGAGAAATGGCCGGTGCAATAACGTCCCTATCTTCCGAGCCAAATTTACCATTCTCACCCGCATGCGGATTGAGCCCTGCGACCGCGACTCGAGGGGCAGCAATCCCCAGCTGCTCGCAGGCTTGCTCTGCTTGCTGAATGGTCAGCAGTTCTAGTGAAGTCGTTAATAAACGCGGCACATTGACGATGGATTCGTGAATCGTGGCCAACATCACTCTTAATTCTTCATTGACCAGCATCATCGACACGTGTGGCGTTTGTGAACGCAGTGCCAGAATCTCGGTATGCCCGGGGAAGTCCAAACCCGCCGCATGCATCGCTTCTTTGTTCAGTGGTGCAGTAACAATGCCACTCACAAGGCCGGCCATGGCATCGTCAATGGCGGCGCACAAGGCCTCGTAGGCAGCGCGGCCAGCGCGAGCGTCAACTCTACCGACCGGCAGATCCATGGGCAATGCTGGACTGGTCTGTTTGACAAATAACGCACCTGGTCTTGACAGGCCCCAGCCCTCTGAGCCTGAATCTTTGACTTCGATGATATCCAGAGTAAACGCGAGCTGGCTTGCCGCCCGTCTTAAGGCACCGGCATCTCCGTAAACGACACAAGGGGCCGCAAGCCCCTTGTTGTGTAGTTTGACGATGATCTCGGGGCTGATGCCACAGGCATCCCCCAAGGTCAGCGCAAGCGGTTTTGCGTTAAAGGACATCACCCGCGTAGTCAGCTAAACGAGATCTTTCACCACGTTGCAGGGTGACATGCCCCGCGTGTGGCCAGCCCTTGAATCTATCCACAACAAAGGTGAGACCCGAACTGCCCTCGGTCAAATAAGGCGTATCAATCTGGGCGATGTTGCCCAAACAAATAACCTTGGTACCAGGGCCCGCACGAGTAACCAGCGTTTTCATCTGCTTGGGCGTCAAGTTCTGCGCCTCGTCGATGATCAGATACTTGTTCAGGAAAGTCCGACCCCGCATGAAGTTAAGTGATTTCACTTTGATGCGTGAACGGATCAGATCCATCGTAGCGGTGCGTCCCCAATCATTGCCTTGACCATTACCGCTGCCGTTGCCCTGTGGCGCGTCCAGGTCACCCATATTGAGCACGTCCAGATTGTCCTCAAGGGCACCCATCCAGGGCAACATTTTTTCTTCCTCGGTACCTGGCAAGAAACCAATGTCATCGCCTACGGGGACCGTGACACGAGTCATGATGATTTCCGTGTAGCGCTTGGTTTCAAGTACCTGAGCCAGACCCGCTGCCAGCGCTAACAAGGTTTTACCCGTGCCTGCCTGTCCCAGCAAAGACACAAAATCACAATCTGGATTCATCAAAAGATTCATCGCAAAATTCTGTTCACGATTGCGTGCGGTCACACCCCAGACGTTATTTTTGCCATGCGTGTAATCACGTAAAGTGGCCAGCACAGCAGTTTTGCCATTGACTTCGCGCACTTGGGCATACAAGGGCATCGAGCCTTCAAAATAGACAAACTGATTGACCATGAACTGGCTGCACAGTGGTCCATTAATGCGGTAATACGTAATGCCGCCTTGCTGCCAGGATTCAACACCTTTGCCGTGTTTGTTCCAGAAGTTTTCGGGCAGTTCGAGAACACCAGAATATAAAAGATCAGAGTCTTCAAGCACCTGATCGTTGAAGTAATCCTCTGCGGCCAGACCTAGAGCAAACGCCTTCAGGCGCATGTTGATGTCTTTCGACACCAGAACGACCTGACGTTCGGGATGTTTGTCGTGCAATGCTCTGACGACACCCAGAATCAGATTGTCAGCCTTGCCAACGGGCATATCCGATGGCAACAAGTTATCGAGCGCTTTTGTTTGAAAGTGCAAGAAGCCGGTTGCGTCTTTATGACCTAAAGCATCCAGCGGCAATCCATCCGCAAGCGACTTGTTATCTCCCACAATTGAATCAAGCGAGCGGCTAACTTGTCGTGCGTTGCGAGCAACTTCCGACATGCCTTTTTTCTGATGATCCAGCTCTTCCAGCACCATCATGGGTAAAAAGATATCGTGCTCTTCGAAACGGAACAATGAGCTTGGGTCATGCAGCAAGACGTTCGTGTCCAGCACGAAGAGTTTGGCCGGTTCAGCTTTCGCCGACTTACTGGTGCTTCGTTTAGCTACCCGGGAAGTTGCCGGATTGGCAACGGTGCGTCCTGGTTTTGATGCGACCGGGATGCTTGGTGCTTTTAAAGGTGCTTTGGCACTTGAGGCGCGATTGGCTTGTTGAGCCGCCGAGGGATGGGCAGGCGCGCGGACGGGTTTGGCGTCAAACTTGATCTCCGGCGCGTCATCGTTGTCTTCCAGTCCAAGAAGCGCAGGTTGTATATCTGCGATTTTTGGCATCGTTGATAGTTTTGGGGTTTCTGCCCCGTTGAGGTCAAGGATACTAGCTGGGTGCGTGGGCAACTTCGGAAGCGGCATAAGAGGGCACTCTCCAAGTAAGGATAATGGTGTCAGTGATTGTTTAAATCTTTCACTGCTTGTAGGACTTCTTCGACATGACCAGGAACTTTGACGCCTCTCCACTCACGTACAAGCACACCCTGGGCGTCGATCAGGAATGTGCTTCGCTCAATACCTCGTACTTGCTTGCCGTACATATTTTTCATTTTCATCACCCCAAAAAGCTCGCAGAGCGTTTCCTCAGGGTCACTGATCAGGGGAAATGGCAGCGCCAGCTTTGCGCTCCAGCTTTCATGAGACTTGAGTGAATCACGTGACACGCCGACCACAGCACCACACGCATCCATAAACGCTTGATGATGATCCTTGAAGCCCTGGGTCTCAGTGGTACAGCCTGGTGTGTTGTCTTTAGGGTAGAAATACACAACCAGAGACCTTGTCCGGCAACGCTCTAGCGTGACGTCGCCAAAGGTACTCTTTGCGTTGAATTCTGGTACTGCTTTGCCTAATTGAAGTGCTGACATGTTTTTCCTTCAAGATGAAGTTGGGATCAGGGCGGCCACAACTTTGCGGCCCTCTCCCATTAAGATGTTGTAGGTTCGGCAAGCCGCCGGGGTGCTCATGACCTCGACTCCCACGCCAATGCGCAATAGCTGGTGGGTGACGGTATGAGGCAACAGGATTTGTTTTGACCCGGTGCCCACGAGCAAGACCTCGGGTTTGTCGCCTTCAATTCTGGGCGCTGAAAATTCGTCTTCGTCCAAAAACGCCATTGGATCCACAGCGGCCAGCGCTAGTCTGGTCGCTTGAAGCAGTAACTCAAATGAAATATCTTGGGGATTTTGGGCAGGCCACCGGGTGATTTCACCGAGGGGACCAAAAGCGATCGCGTGTTCGAAGCGGATCTTGTTAATCTCGACGAACCCGGTGTCATAGGCAGTCACCGCATTCATTGCCGAGTTGGTATCTGTGTGAAGCTTCAATAAATACTCCGGCAGGTTTGATTGATCATAACGTAATCAAATGCTACTTGTTTGCAAAACAAGCGGGGTTTTCTCTACAAAATTTTGCAATTGGTGCCTTAATTTTGTGTCAATTTGCCCCAAATCGCTCATTGAGCTAGATTAGTGGGTTTTTAGTTTGAAGTACGATTTGCAACGACCAAGGATTTAGTCATGAGGAAGTTCCCCCGCATCGAGCGCTTGCCGCCTTACGTGTTCAATATCACCGGCGAATTAAAAATGGCGGCACGTCGGCGTGGCGAGGATATTATCGACATGTCCATGGGCAACCCGGATGGGCCAACGCCAGCTCATATTGTTGAAAAACTCGTTGAATGTGCCGAAAAGCCAACAACGCATGGCTATTCGGTTTCCAAAGGGATACCCCGGTTAAGAAAGGCCATCACAGACTGGTATTTGCGGCGTTACAACGTCGAACTCGATCCTGACTCCGAAGCCATCGCCACCATCGGTTCTAAAGAGGGTTTAGCGCATTTGATGCTGGCAACGCTCGATGCTGGCGATACGGTCTTGGTACCGAACCCAAGTTATCCTATACACATCTATGGGGCAGTGATTGCCGGGGCTAACATTCGCTCAGTCAGGATGACGCCGGGCGTTGATTTTTTTGAAGAGCTCGAACGTGCCGTACGCGAGTCCATCCCCAAACCCAAGATGATGATTCTTGGATTTCCCAGCAATCCGACCGCGCAATGTGTGGATCTGTCATTCTTTGAAAGAGTTGTGGCTTTGGCTCGCGAACACGATATTCTGGTTGTTCATGATCTGGCCTATGCGGATATTTGTTTTGACGGTTATGTCGCCCCATCCATCATGCAAGTTGCGGGAGCCCGTGATGTCGCTGTCGAGTTCTTCACTATGAGTAAAAGTTACAACATGGCCGGCTGGCGGGTCGGTTTCATGGTGGGCAACAAGGATATGGTCAACGCGCTTGCTCGCATCAAGAGTTACCATGACTATGGCACGTTCACGCCGATACAGGTAGCGGCAATTGCTGCCCTTGAAGGTGCTCAGGATTGCGTCTCTGAAGTTGTGCAGATGTATCAGAGCCGCAGAGATGTGCTGGCTCGTGGGCTGCATGAGGCAGGCTGGATGGTTGATATCCCTAAGGCGTCGATGTATATCTGGGCCCGCATTCCCGAGCCATATCGTGCGCTCGGTTCGCTCGAGTTTTCAAAGCGTATTTTGCAGGAAGCAAAAGTAGCCGTATCGCCGGGCATCGGCTTTGGTGATTATGGTGACGAATATGTTCGGTTTGCGTTGATTGAGAATGAGCAGAGAACTCGCCAGGCAGTCAGGGGAATCAAAGAAATGTTCCGCAAGGATGGGTTGTTGTGATGGATTCAATTAAAGTCGGACTGCTCGGTTTGGGCGTCGTCGGTGGTGGCACCTGGAAGGTGCTTGCCCGCAATGCACAAGAGATCGCGCGCCGGGCTGGTCGCAGCATTGAGGTGACGCGCGTCGCGGTGAGAGACGTTGCAAAAGCGCAGCAATTAGTTGGGACTTCCGTCAAAGTTGACGCCGACCCGCAAGCGCTTGTGCGCGATCCGGGTATCGACGTTGTCGTTGAGTTAATTGGTGGCGATACGCTTGCCCTGGATTTAGTGCTAACGGCAATTGATCATGGCAAACACGTCGTGACCGCCAATAAAGCTTTATTAGCCAAGCACGGCAATGAGATTTTTGCTGCGGCCTCTAAAAAAGGCGTCATCGTTGCCTTCGAAGCTGCCGTGGCGGGCGGCATCCCGATTATTAAAGCGATGCGCGAGGGCCTGACTGCTAACCGTATTGAATGGGTCGCAGGCATCATTAATGGCACAACCAATTTCATCTTGTCTGAAATGCGTAGCAAAGGCACTTCCTTCGCGACTGAGCTGGCTGCTGCACAGTCCCTTGGATACGCCGAGGCAGATCCGACCTTTGACATCGAAGGCGTTGATGCAGCGCATAAATTGACCTTGCTGGCTTCGATTGCTTTCGGTATCCCTGTGCAATTCGCCAAGGCTTACATCGAAGGGATTTCCAAACTGGCGGCCGAAGATATCGAGATGGCCGAGAAACTTGGCTACCGGATCAAACTGCTGGGTATCACCAAACGCCGGCCAGAAGGCATTGAACTGCGCGTGCATCCAACACTCGTGCCCAAAGCATCAATGATTGCTAACGTTGAAGGTGCCATGAACGCAGTGCTGGTACGCGGCGATGCAGTTGGTCAATCCTTGTTTTACGGTAAGGGTGCCGGCGAAGAGCCGACAGCGTCCTCCGTAGTTGCTGATTTGGTTGATGTAACGCGTTTGTTGACGGCTGACCCCGAGCATCGCGTCCCGCATCTGGCTTTTCAGGCGGATGCCATGGCTGACACGCCAATATTGAGCATCGAAGATGTCGTCACTTCTTACCACTTGCGCGTGCGAGTTCTCGATCAGCCTGGCGTGCTCGCGGATCTGACAAGATTGCTCGCCGATGCTGGCATTTCTATTCAAGCGATGATTCAGCAGCCCGGAGTGCATGACAAGACTGCAGAGCTCATTTTCGTGACACACGAGGCTGTAGAACGAAACATTAATCAAGCAATTGCCAGTATCGAAGCCTTGCCTTTCGTTAAATCCAAGGTGACTCGACTGAGAATGGAATCGCTCGCATGAAGTATGTATCAACCCGTGGGGGTATGGACGCACAGGTTTTCTCGGAGGTCCTGCTTGAGGGCTTGGCGCCTGATGGGGGCCTGGCCATTCCGCAAACCATCCCAGTGGTTTCAAGCACCGAACTCGAAAGCTGGCGGTCTTTGAACTATGCAGACTTGGCAGCGAAAGTCTTAGGCTATTTTGTAACGGATATTCCTGCACAAACGCTTTCGCAGTTGACTCGTGACGCCTACACGGCCCAATCCTTTCAGACGGATGCCATCGTGCCGGTCAAGCCGCTGACGGGTGATATGTCCCTGTTAGGTTTGTCCGAAGGTCCGACGCTTGCCTTCAAGGACATGGCGATGCAGTTCCTGGGTCAGATTTTTCCCCATGTTCTCTCCGCTCGTCACACCAGTTTGAATATCCTTGGGGCAACCTCCGGGGATACCGGTTCGGCCGCTGAATACGCCATGCGAAGCAAAGCCGGTGTTGCGGTTTTCATGCTTTCACCTCAAGGTCGCATGAGCAAGTTTCAGCGTGCGCAGATGTACTCATTGCAGGATGCCAATATTCACAATCTTGCCGTTAAAGGCAATTTTGATGAGGCCCAGGATGTTGTCAAAGCGCTCGCCAGTGACCTGGACTTCAAAGCGCAGTACAAGCTCGGTGCAGTCAATTCAATCAACTGGGCCCGTATTGCAGCTCAAGTTGTTTATTATTTTCACGGTTGGTTGAGAGCCACCACCAGTGCAGGTCAACTGGTGTCCTTCGCCGTGCCTTCGGGTAATTTCGGCAATATTCTTGCCGGACATATTGCGCGCCTGATGGGCTTGCCAATCCGTCGGTTAGTGTTGGCAACCAATGAAAACAATGTCCTCGAAGAGTTCTTTCGCACCGGTGTTTATCGCCCTCGGTCAGCCGTACAGACACACGTGACATCCAGTCCTTCGATGGATATTTCGCGAGCCTCGAATTTTGAGCGTTTTATTTATCATCTGCTAGACGGTGACGCCTCTCAAGTGGCAGCCCTCTGGAAACAACTCGGACAAACGGGACAGTTTGATTTGTCTGCTCATCAGCCATTGTTCGAGAAAAAATACGGCTTTGTGTCAGGCACCAGTACTCATGCGAACCGCCTTGCTACGATTCGCTCTGTGTATGAAAAGACTGGTGTGCTCATTGATCCGCACACTGCAGATGGTGTCAAGGTTGCGGCTCAGTTTGTCGAACCAGGTATCCCAATGCTGGTGCTTGAAACCGCACTGCCTGCGAAATTCTCCGAAACAATCGAAGAAGCCATAGGGCAACCAGCACCGTTACCAAAAGGTCTGGAGAACCTGGAGTCTCTTGCCCAAAAAGTGACAGTGTTGCCCTGCGATGTCGAATCGGTAAGTGCCTATATTCGCGAGCACGTAGCGCTGTAGACGCATACGATAAACAATAGGCTACAGCTTGGCGTGTCCGCTGCGCTGTGTTTTGTAAATGCCAGATTTGCCAGAGCATAAATAGCTCATGACGCTGGCTATCGCGGCGTAGATGCCGATTTCTGCGCCGAAGAGCTCCATCGCCATAAAAGTAGCCGCTATCGGGGTATTGGCGGCACCACCAAAGACAGCCACGAAACCCAGCGCAGCCATCAAGGTAATCGGCATGTGCATCACCTGCGCCAGCGCGTTGCCGAGCGTCGCACCAATGTAAAAAAGAGGTGTGACTTCGCCACCTTTAAATCCTGCGCCAAGCGACGCAACCGTGAACACTATCTTGCATAAAAAATCATATAAAGCCAGAGGTTGTTCAAACGCAGACACAATCGTAGGTATGCCTAAGCCGATATAACGATCAGCACTAAACCACCATACACATGCAGCAATGATTGCCCCACCCACAACAGGGCGCATTGGTGCGTAGGCGATTCGCTTTTTCATCTGCCCGGACAGCGAATGCGTAGACTTTGCAAATAGTTGACCCGTCAGACCAAAGGCAATACCAGCAATCATCGTTGCGACAAAGCTCCAAAGCGACAAAGGCGGCACTGCACCAGAGAGGTAAAGCGTGTGATGAACGCCCCATAGATCACCGACTTGATTAGCAATGACCGCAGCCAGCACACAGGGGAAAATCGCCTCGTATCTCATCCGGCCAGTAGTAAGGACTTCAATACCAAAAACCCAGCCTGCCATCGGGGTGCCAAAAACCGACGAAAAACCAGCGCTTATTCCGGCCATCAGCACCAAGCGACGATCCTCATGCGTCAATTTCAGCACGTGTGTAATCTGGTCCGCGAGGGCACCAGCCATTTGTACAGCGGTCCCTTCGCGTCCAACAGACGCGCCTAGTAGTTGAGAGATAGCTGTCCCAAGAAAGACGAATGGTGCCATTCGTAGCGGGATTGTTTTTTTGGGATCGTGTATCTCATCGATCAGCAGATTATTGCCACCCTCTACTTGCTGGCCAAAACGCAGATAGAACCAGCCAACTACAAACCCACCCACTGGCAGCAGCCATATCAGCCATCGATGCTCAGTGCGCGTGTTGGTTGCCCAATCCAGGGTAAGCAGCAGCAAGGATGAGGCGGTGCCTGCCATCAGTGCGATCAGGGACGCCAGCAAAGACCATTTGACAAAGTAGCGAACGGCTTTCAAGAAGGAGGACATAAGTTCTTTTGCAAATAATCAAAGCATGAAATTAACATTTATTAACTGTTTTGCGGCGGCCTGTCCACTTCGCACGGCGCCTTCCAGTACTGCTGGATAGCCAGTGTCAGTAAAGTCGCCCGCTAAAAATAGACGAGGCCAGGCGGTTGACACGCCTGGTCGGATCAGATTGGGTTTTGCGACAAAGGTTGCTCTTTTTTCGATTATTAATTTGTGGTGGATCACTCGGGGCATGGCTTGCGGCTCGTCGGAGCGAATACTGACTTGACTGCTGATTTGCCTCGCGATGGACGCCACGAAATTGTCTCTGTCCGAACGCAAATGATCGTCTGATGCGCTGATGACCACAGTTAACTGGTCGGCATACGGCTCGCGCTTGAAGACCCATTGACCGAAGTAGCCTTGCGCTGGATCTTCGTCAAGCAGCAGCAGCGGCTGGGGTAGGCGCCAAGGTCGCTCAAGCTTGAGTGTCAAGGTTGCAATAGCGTTGTAAGTAAATGCTTGAAGGGCTTGTTTAAGTGCAGCGCTCGCGAGCGGATCAGCCTCGGTTGTCAGCGTTCTGGCAAGTGCGTAAGGCGGGATTGCGGCTATACAGGCGTCGAAGCGCTCCGCGTCAATCTCGACGCACTCGGACGCCACGTGAATGTTGCGAACAATGTGGCGATAGCGCATCTCAACCTGATGTGCAGCCGCGGCTGGCCAGAGTGTTGAGAGATCGACCTTGGGGATGATCAGGTCGCTTTGACTACTTTGTCCGCCCAGGCTGTCCCTTAGAACATTTAAAAACAGCTGAGCACTGGCTTGATGGATAGGTGTGTTGAGGGCCGCCAGGCACAGAGGCGTCCACAACTGCCGTGTTAGTTTCTCAGGTTGCTGGTAGTGTGTCAGCATCGTCTGAACGGTTTGATCACTGTCGGTCAGCCAGTTCAACCGGCGCAGGTGAACCATCATGCGTGTTGCTGCCCATTTGTCATGCAGGCTCAAGCCTCGCGCAGACCAAAGTCCCACAAGCACATTCAAGCCAGCCGGGAGCGCGGGGGGGCGCAGACGAAACGATCCATCGGCGCTCTCAAGGTGCAAGGGGATGCGGGCAAGTAATTCACGCTGCTGCCTGCCTGGGTTCAGATGCGCGATTAAAGCAAGGCAGGCCGAATAGGCACCCAGCAATAAGTGTTGGCCATTATCGAGCATGCCGAGTTGCTCATCTGCTATGCCTCGCGCGCGGCCACCAGGAGTAGGGGAGGCTTCGAATACGGTGACCTCGTGACCAGCCTCAACGAGTGCCAATGCGCTGGCAAGACCTGCCCAACCAGCGCCGACTACCGCAACCTTCAAGAGGTCAGGCTACCTTGTTTAATTTGCTTAATGACGCTTTTACCGCCCAAAACCCAGTTTTTCCAGGCTAACCAGAGTTTTCTGAGCGGGGTGAGTGAAATCCGTTGGTCTAACACCTGCCACTTTTCCAGCTGGATTTCGTCAAGTAGCGAGTAGTAGATGGCCGCCATCATCAAACCCGGTCTTTGTGAGCGACGATCCGCCTCGTTGAGAGACGCGATGGCATCGGCGTAAAGTTGCCGTGTTCGTTCGGCCTCAAACGCCATCAAGGCTTCAAAGCCCTCAGTGTGTTTACCATTCAAAATGTCAGCCGCTTTGATATTAAATTTTTGTAGATCCTCTATCGGCAGGTAGATACGGCCGCGGCGGGCGTCGTCGCCGACGTCCCGAATGATATTGGTCATTTGAAACGCCAGACCTAAATGACCGGCGTAGGTCAAGGTTTTTTCATCGGTGTAGCCAAAGATGCTTGCCGACAGTTCACCAACGACTCCCGCCACGTGCCAGCAATAATGACGCAAGCCAGTCCAGTCGAGATATCGGGTTTGATTGAGATCCATCTCCATCCCGTCCACAATAGCATTGAGCCGTTCGGACGTGATGTTGAATTTGACCAGCCAGGGTGACAGCGCTTTCGTGACAGGGTGATCGGGCTTGCCCTGAAACATGGCCTCGATCTGCGTACGCCACCAAGCGAGCTTGATGCGGGCAATCGACTCATCGCTGCACTCATCGACCACGTCGTCGACCTCGCGGCAAAATGCGTATAGCGCGGTGATCGCTAACCGCCTTTCAGGCGGAAGAAACAGGAACGCGTAATAAAAACTCGATCCGCTTTTAGCTGCCTTTTCCTGGCAATATTCAATGGGTGTCATAGTGGTTTACGTAATAATCCGCGCCATAGCAAGATGGCCCAATCGGATTTGGCCAGGGTAGGTCGATGACGAAAAATGTCGTATTGCTTCTTTTCAATCAGATCCAGAATACGCCATCCACCGTGCATGATCAGGCGCAATTCAAGACCAATCCGACCGGATAAACTTCTACCCAACGGCTCGCCCGATTTTAACAAGCTTCGGCACCGGTCAATCTGAAACGCCATCAGATTTTTAAACGACAAGTCGCAACGTTGTTGATCAATTGTGTCTGAGGTGACGCCAAAACGTTGCATTTCGTCGTTTGGCAAGTAGATACGGTCTTTTTGCCAGTCGATCGCGACATCTTGAACAAAATTAATGAGTTGTAAGGCAGTGCAGATCGCGTCAGACTGCGCCAGAGATGCTTTGTCGGTGTGTCGATACAAGTAAAGCATCAGGCGGCCGACCGGATTCGCGGAGCGTTCACAATAACGCTGTAACGCGGCAAAATCCTCGTAGCGTTTAGTTTGAATATCTTGCTCAAACGCCGATAACAGATCAAAAAACGGCACAAGCGGTAGTTGTTGCTGACTAATGGTCGCTGCCAAGGGAACAAAAATCCTTGAGAGAGAGGCGGGCAAATCAGCCACAGCGAGCGTTTGGCCTTTGGCAATCAAATGTAAGGCGTCATGAAACGCCCCAAGTGCAGCGAGTCTGTCCTCTGCGGGTGCTTGCCCCTCGTCGGCAATATCATCGGCCGCTCGGGCGAAGCGGTAGATTGCTTCGACAGGTTGGCGTAAATGCTTGGGTAAAACGATGGAAGCAACAGGAAAATTCTCGTAATGATCGACAGGCATAGGCAAATACTAAGGATTAAAGTGGGGCCAGAAGTTTGAGAAGAATGATCTGAAGTAACTTCAGTGCGTTAGACTAACACCTTAGGGTTGCTCCGATTGGCTCCCGAAAAGGAGACTGAAATTGAAAGATACTTGCGTACTGATTACAGGTGCAACCAAGGGAATAGGCTGGGCCCTGAGCCAGAAGCTCGCCGACCTCGGTTGTCATGTAGTTGGCATCGCCCGCAACACGGCAGAAATTGATTTTCCCGGTTATCTGTATGAGTGCGACCTGTCCGACGCCGGTCAAACCGAAGAGGTGCTACGCACCATCCGCGACAAGTTTCCAGTAGACGCAATCGTCAATAACGTAGGTTCTGCCATATCTCAGCCCTTGGGTAGCGTAGAGCTGTCCGTGTTGTTTGAGACCTTTGATTTGAATGTTAGAACGGCCGTTCAGGTTACCCAGGCTTTTATCGAGTCAATGAAAGCGCGGCGCACTGGCCGTATCGTCAATCTTTGCAGCCTCTCGGCGAGAGGGG
>Ga0007881_1000403_pt1 | contig 20376 bp, 20 predicted proteins | sample CryBogCBH12Aug09_FD_70959 | JGI IMG/M metagenome (GOLD analysis project Ga0007881, IMG submission 70959) | Freshwater microbial communities from Crystal Bog, Wisconsin, USA - CBH12Aug09 | ecosystem: Environmental > Aquatic > Freshwater > Lake | place: Crystal Bog, Wisconsin, USA | collected... | reverse complement strand
CATTGCGTCTATAACCCGTTCAATTACCTGCCTGACATCAGAGCCGCGTTCACGAAGGTATTCGTCCTCCATTGCAGCAAACTGCTCACCCAGAATCTGCCCTTGAGCAGTCAGAGCCCACTCTGCGTTGTAGTGACGTGCCTCGATTAGTGATAGGGCTTCATGTGCTAGCAGCGGATCCGCCAAAAGCATACTGTGCACGTCAAGCAGCGCTGCCAGTTCACGAGGTGCATCTTCGGGCAAAGTGCTAGCCAGTTCCCTCATTTCGTCCTGAGCAGCTTTTAACGCTGTGGTCAGCCGATTCTTCTCACTGTCGACGGCGTCTGCACTAATTCGGTAATGAGCTACTTCAAGCGCGGTGGCCCCCAAGACGACTGCCCGCCCGATCGCGTAGCCTCGAGCCACGCCTTTCCCGTACAAGCACATCATGGCTTGTAGCTCTTGTGGTTTTGACGAACTATTGTCCTTCGCCAAATTTGTCATCAAACAATGCCTTGATATCGTGCAATATACGGTCGGCGTCACCACCAATGGCTTCTATCGTGACAGTTGCACCCACGCCAGCAGCTAGCATCATGACGCCCATGATGCTTTTTGCGTTGACGCGCTGTGCCCCTTTGGAAATAAACACCTCGCCCGAAAACGGGCTTGCTAGCTGTGTCAACTTTGCTGCCGCTCGTGCGTGCAAACCAAGCTTATTTGAAATAACGATATCGACTTGTGGCATGATCAATTTTTAGTGGGTTCGAGAGCAAATAACAAGCAATGCTCAACTATCGTTAGTCTACACGTCTCAGGGTTTGTGTGGCACCAGCAAGTGCGCCGGTCGCGACATCTTCAAGGTTGCTTTGTCTGTAGTTGATGGCGCGGATGAGCATAGACGCATTTACCCCGCCCAGTACGCAGCAGGGCACACCAGCTGCTTGGGCTAAGTGGCTAGCCGTAACCGAGATATTGGATGGCGTTGCGCCAGGCAAATCAGTTAAAACCAATACGCCGTGACCCTGGTCCGCGGCTATAATTCGCTTCGACAAAAAGGGTGCCGAGTCAGCGGCACACTCATCCGGAAACACATCGACAGAGATGACTTCTGGATCACGACCGACAACATGTCTCGCGCAATCAACTAGTGCCGAAGCAAGCGGGACATGCGCAACAATCATGATCGAAATCATTTAAAAGCAACCTTAACGAAGCGCGGATTCAAGCGCATCCACAAAGCGAGCGGCAACATCGAACCCTGTTTGTTCGGTAATTTCGACAAAACAAGTGGGGCTTGTCACGTTAATTTCAGTCACATATTCGCCGATAACATCAAGGCCCACCAGCAATAACCCCCTGGCTGCAAGTCTGGGAGCGATCGCTCTGGCTATCTGCCAATCCTTGTCTGTCAATGGTTGGGCGACTCCTCTGCCGCCTGCTGCCAAATTGCCTCTGGTTTCTCCGGCTAATGGAATACGGGCCAGACAAAAAGGGACTGGTTCGCCACCGATCAGCAGAATGCGCTTATCACCGTCCTTGATTTCAGGAATGTACCGCTGCGCCATGATGCTGCGAGTTCCGTCATGAGTCAATGACTCCAGGATCGCATTCAGGTTGGGTTCATTCTCAGATAGTCTGAATATGCCTGTACCACCCATGCCATCCAGAGGTTTAACGATGACGTCTCTGTGCAGGTCGCGAAAGGCCTTGATTCGTGCCATGTCACGTGTGACGAGCGTAGGTGTCGTGAACTCAGGGACTTCTGTAATTGCAAGCTTCTCGGGGTGGTTGCGGATCGCATCCCCGCGATTAAAAACACGAGCTCCTTGAAGCTCTGCGTATTCGAGCATGTGAGTGGTGTAAACGTACTCCATGTCGAAAGGTGGATCCTTACGCATCAGAACTGCGTCGAAATCGCTCAAATCCCGTTCTGAGGTGCCTTCAGTAATCGAATACCATTCGTGTCCATGAAGATCAGCGCCAGGATGAAGAGTAATGGCTTGAGTCACTGCGTGAACTCGACCGGTCAGGATGAATAAATCGCCTTGCATTGCGACAGTTACATGATGACCCCGCTTGTGAAGCGCAAACATCATTGCAACAGAACTGTCCTTGTAAGCTTTTAGACCTTCAAGGGGGTCGAGCACGAAGAGCACGTTCATAAAAGCCTCACTTCTTACGCAACAGCGTCGGATTTGCCTACTGCTTTTTTGCGTGGTGCCAATACCATCACCATCTGCCTGCCTTCAAGTTTTGGCATCGCCTCAACTACGGCCATATCGGTCAGGTCATCGCGCACTCTTTCCAGAACCCTCATACCAAGTTCCTGGTGAGCCATTTCACGACCACGAAAACGCAATGTCACCTTGGCTTTATCGCCTTCGTCCAGAAATCTCTTTAGATTACGGAGCTTGACTTGATAGTCACCCTCGTCCGTGGCTGGCCGAAATTTGACTTCTTTAACCTGGATGATTTTTTGCTTGGATTTTGCTTCTGCGGCACGCTTTTGTTCTTGGTATTTAAATTTGCCGTAATCCATCAAACGACAAACTGGCGGCTCTGCGTTGGGTGCTATTTCTACCAGATCAACTTCAGCTTCCTCGGCCATTCGAATCGCATCGAATGTCTTCACTACGCCAAGTTGCTCACCTTCAAGACCGATTAAACGAACTTCAGGGATACGGATATCGCCATTGATGCGATGGGTTTTTTCTGTTGCGATGTTGACAACTCCTAGTGGTTAATCTGCTTGAGGCGCAAACGAGCCTGAATTGCGGCGAGACGCCACGTCTTCTGTAATAAGTGTAGAAAAATCGGCGATCGGCATGACGCCTACTTCAACGCCCCCTCGACCACGAACGGCAACCGTGCCCGCCTCGCGTTCTTTATCTCCGACGACGAGTATGTAAGGTACCTTCTGCATACTGTGTTCACGGATTTTACGCGTGATCTTCTCACTGCGTAAATCAGATTCTACTCTAAAGCCTTGTATTATCAGGGTTTGTGTTATCTGCGCTGCATATTCAGCCGAAGGATCCGAGATGCAGCACACTACTGCCTGCACTGGCGCTAACCAAACTGGTAAGGCGCCCGCGTAGTTTTCTATCAACATTCCGATGAAGCGCTCAAGCGATCCCAAAATTGCCCTATGCAGCATAACTGGCGCAACCCGTTGATCAGAGGAGTCAACAAACTCCGCACCCAGACGAACAGGCATCGAAAAATCGACTTGCATCGTGCCGCACTGCCAATGACGACCAATGGCGTCTTTTAAGGTGTATTCGATTTTTGGCCCATAAAAGGCACCTTCACCGGGCGAAATCTCAAACTCGCATCCGGTACGGCGCAGGCTCTCAATTAGCGCTGACTCCGCTTTATCCCAGACTTCATCACTTCCGATACGCTTCTCTGGCCGGGTCGCGACCTTGTACAGGACATCGGTAAATCCAAAATCGGCATACACGCTTTGTAGCAACAGCGTATACGCTGTGCACTCTTTTAGCATCTGATCTTCTGTACAGAAGATATGGCCGTCATCTTGAGTAAAGCCGCGCACGCGCATCATCCCATGCAGCGAGCCGGAAGGTTCGTTGCGATGGCACTGACCGAACTCGCCATAACGCAGAGGCAAGTCCCGGTATGAGCGCAGCCCCGAATTAAAAATCTGGACGTGCCCTGGACAGTTCATAGGTTTCAGTCCGTATACCCGGTTCTCGGACTCTGTCGTGAACATGTTTTCACGATAATTGTCCCAGTGTCCGGTTTTTTTCCAGAGCGAGAGGTCAAGAATCTGAGGTGCTTTGACTTCCTGATAACCGTTGTCGAGATAGACAGCACGCATGTACTGTTCTACTTGTTGCCAAATAGCCCATCCCTTCGGATGCCAAAAAATCAAGCCAGGGCCCTCTTCCTGAAAATGAAAGAGATCAAGGTCCTTGCCGATCTTGCGATGGTCACGTCGCTCAGCTTCTTCAAGCATGTGAAGGTAAGCATCCTGCTCTTCCTTGGTGGCCCAGGCAGTACCGTAAATGCGGGTGAGCATTTCGTTATTGCTGTCGCCTCGCCAGTAGGCACCGGCCACTTTCATCAACTTGAATACTTTTAGCTTGCCTGTGTTTGGCACGTGAGGCCCACGGCATAAATCAACGAAATCACCTTCACGATACAGGCTGATAGTTTGATTACCAGGAATCGCAGCGATAATTTCGGCCTTGTAATGCTCGCCAATCTCTTTGAAGTACTGGACCGCGTCGTCTCTTGCCCATTCTTCGCGCGTGACAACTTCGTCTTTTTTGACCAGCTCAGCCATCTTTTTCTCGATGGCAACGAGATCGTCTGGCGTAAATGGCCTCTTGTAAGAGAAGTCGTAATAAAAACCATTTTCTATCACTGGACCGATAGTGACCTGAGCGTCGGGAAATAATGACTTAACTGCGTAAGCAAGCAGATGAGCGGTCGAATGTCGAATAAGGTCCAGCCCGTCGGCATCTTTGGGCGTCAGAATTGCCAGGCTGGCATCACGGGTAATTTGATGTGTTGTGTCGACGACATGCGTCTCGCCGTCAACAGTAACGCGACCACCTAAGGCGACACGGGCTAGACCTGTACCGATTGATTGTGCGACCTCCGCCACCGTGACTGGGCCGGGGTATTGACGCTGAGAACCATCGGGCAGGGTAATTGCGATCATTCGTAGAAGAGATTCATTTAAGGATTAACCAGCGATTTTATCATCGCGCTGGACTGAAGGGGTGTTGCCGCTACCCAAGTCCCAATAGAGGCCTGTCATGATGCCCAGACCCTCTCTGAGCAAGGAGCTTGGCAGATGTTCATTCGGTGCATGTTGAGAACAGCCCGCGAACGAATGCGGTATCCAAACCGTGGGTAATTCGAGCACTTCCATAAAAATGTCGTTAGGCAACCCACCGCCGATATTAGGCAAGATCGCCGTCTTCTTGTGGGTGGTTTCGGTCAGCGATTTTGCAGCCCACTGAACCCAGGGATTGTCTGGATCGGTCCGCGATGCGTTGAAAAAAGTTTCTCTCGCATTGGTAACTTTGACCATATCAAAGCCATGCTTGCTCAAATGCCTTTCAAGTGCCGGGATGATATCGTAGGGATCGATACCCACCACAAATCTGAGCTGGCACCGCGCCCATGCTCTGGGCGGGATTGCGTTGACAGGGGTATCCGGGTTACCCGTTTTAAACGCCAAGACCTCGAAGGAGCACCAGCCATAGACTTGCTCGGCGGGTGACAGATCGGGTTCGCCCCAACCGGGCTCAATAACTGGACCATCATCCCCACCGCTTACCTCACAATCCGCAAGCGCTCGCCGAACCGAGGTGGGAATCGCTTCTGGTGTCCACTCTTTGATCTGGATTTGTCCAGTTCGTGAGGTAATCGTCGCGATCGCATGGGCAAGCTGAATGCCTGGGTTGGAGATCAAACCGCCCCAATTGCCGGAGTGGTGTCCTCCCGCCCTCGCCTCGATGGTCAAGTCAAAATTTGCGCCACCCCGAGATCCTAGAAAGACCGTCGGCCGTTCTGGTTGCAGACGAGGGCCATCCGATGCGACTAATAAATCGGCTTTCAGCAACGTCCGGTAGTCTTCACACACCTCCCGAAGCCCCGGGGATCCCGTCTCCTCACCCATCTCAATGAGGTACTTGGCGTTGAAGCCAAGTCGACCGCGAGTCGCGAGCACATGTTTAATTGACTCCATATTGATGGTGTGCTGACCCTTGTTGTCCGCAATACCGCGGCCGAACCAGACGCCATCAACGTCTGTGAGCGTCCATGGTGAGAGCCCGGGCTTCCACTCCTTTTCAAGTCCGCGAATAACGTCGCCGTGGCCGTAACCCAGCACAGTCGGCAAGTCGTTGTCTTCAATTCTTTCCGCAAACAAGAACGGAGCGCGGGCCTTGGGATGATTAATCAATTGGCAAGTAAAACCCATTGCCTCGAAGGCAGGAATCATTTCACCTGTCAGGTAATGTTTCAAGACCTCTGCGCGGTCGGGATTTTGGCTTTCTGTCGGAATGGCCACACGTCGCGCAATGGTTGAAAAGAAATCGCCAGAATCAAAAGATTCGTGCGCACGGTCAATAGCTTGATCACGGGTCATGAGAAATTAATCACTCAAAGAAACAAAACTAGACGGCCGAGAAAAAACTCGATCTGCAACACGTCTCCGGATAACCTGGATCCGAGTATAGAATGGGCGCGAAGCCTGCGGCAATCAAGCACCGCTCGGCCAGCCTTGAAAGGAGATATTTTTGAAACAAGATGCGCTTCAGATTGCCGTCCAGTTTGCAATTGATCATGAAACACCCTGGGACCGGCACGTAGATGGTGTGTTTGGCGTACACCCTAATGACCCACCTCCCTGGAACCGTTTGTTTGGGCCGGTGCACGACCGTGGCCCAGTATCAGGCACCATCTATGTTGGCGGTAAGCACCTTACTTCGTGGGGTGAGCCTCATCGAGCCGATCTGACGTTTAGCATTGCCAAAACTTACCTTGCCTTGCTAGCGGGCGTGGCACACGATCGGGGCTTGCTACCCGACGTAGATGAGCCAATCTCCAAACGGGTAACTGGCATCGGCTTTGATGCCGGCCAGAATGCCAACATTACCTGGGCTCAGATGCTGCAACAGACCAGCGAATGGGAGGGTGAATGCTTTGGCATCCCGGATCAAGTTGATCACTATCGGCATGTGAATTTCGCGCCCGCACCAAATGGCAAGAAAGGTGACCTCCGTCCTCGCAATCGCCCGGGAACGTACTGGGAATACAACGATGTAAGAATTAACCAGCTATCGCTGGCCTTGTTACATCTGTTTCAGCGCCCACTGCCCGAAGTTTTTCGCGAGGCGATCATGGAGCCAGTTGGCGCAAGTCAAAACTGGCAGTGGGTCGGTTACGACAATTCCTGGGTGACCATTGCAGGCAAACAAGTTCAGTCAGTACCAGGCGGCACCCACTGGGGAGGTGGTTTGTCTATTTGTAGCGAGGATCAAGCAAAAATTGGTCAAATGATTCTGGATGGTGGCCAGGCGCAAGGCAAGCAGGTGATTTCAAGTGACTGGATTCAGCGTATGCGCACACCCTGCCCTGTTGCGCCAAACTATGGCTACCTGGTCTGCCTGAACGCAAACCGTCGTGTTTTTCCGAGTGTTTCAGAAAGTAGCTTTTTCGCCATTGGCGCGGGCACCTCTTACACGTGGATAGAGCCGGAGAAAAAAATGGTGGTGGTGGTGCGATGGATTGATTCCGCGAAGGCAGACCAGTTTTTTTCACTGGTCGCCAAGGCCATCGACTAAGATTCGGCATGACAAATGAAACATACATCCCCGGCAAGGACGCCTCGTTAGAGTCCACCATCCAGACGATGCAAGCCAAGCTTGCGTCGCGTGGTTTTCAACTTAACGAATCATCGCTGCTGCATCCGGTGGATGGCATTTGGTCTGTCCACGTCAAAGACTCGGACTGCCCTATGCTGTTTGCTAATGGCAAAGGTGCGACTGAGTTGGCTGCTCGCGCTAGCGCGTTTGGGGAGTTCTTTGAACGGCTGGGGACTCATTATTTTTGGACGCACTTTTACTTGGGTGAAGAGCGCGCCAACAGAGCCTTTGTTCATTATCCTCAAGAGAAATGGTTTGCGCACACCGAAGATGGCAAGTGGCCAGAAGGACTGCTTAACCCCACTTTGCGCAAGTTCTACAACCCCGAAGACGAAATCGATACTGAAGTGTTGGTGGACTTGAATTCAGGTAACGTGGATCGGGGGGTGTGTGCCCTGCCATATCAGCGATTATCGGACGGGGCAGTGACTTGGTTTCCTGTAAATATTATTGGGAATCTCTATGTCAGCAATGGGATGGCGGCTGGCAACACAATGATGGAAGCTCGCAGCCAGGCTCTTTCTGAAATTTTCGAGCGTCACATCAAGTATCGAATCATCAGCGAGGGTTTATGTTTACCCAGTGTTCCCGAAGCCGTGATAGCACGCTACCCCAAAATTGCGGCGGGGATTAAAGGGCTGCGGGATGCAGGCTTTGGCATACTGGTGAAAGACGCATCACTCGGTGGCGAATACCCTGTCATGAACGTCACTTTATTGCACCCAAAAGATCAAGGCTGTTTCGCAAGCTTTGGCGCGCATCCGCGCTTTGAGATTGCACTAGAGCGTGCGTTAACCGAGCTTCTTCAGGGGCGCTCTCTTGACTCGCTGGAGGGCTTCCCCGAGCCTGGATTCGACATGGACGAGATTAACTCTGTTGCTAACCTCGAAATTCATTTTGTCGATTCGAGTGGCGTGATTTCGTGGGACTTTGTCAGTGACGAGCCAGATTATGATTTTCATGATTGGGATTTCAGCACGACTACTCAAGAGGATTACGATTGGCTCTGTAATCGGATCGTCAAAGACGGTTTTGAGATATTTGTTGCGGATTTTGCCGAACAGGGAGCCTACGCATGCCGCATCATCGTCCCGGGGATGTCAGAGATCTATCCCGTTGATGATCTAGAGTTCGAGAACAATAGTGCCGGCAACCTCATCCGCCCTGCCATGTCCCGGTTGTCTCAGCTTAGTCAAGCAGAATTAGCCGAGCTGCAAGACGATTTAGCGTCTATTAACGCCTCGGATGAGCGTCCGCTGTGGGAGATTCTTGGCCTCGCCATCCCGGTGGGTACCGCCTGGAAAGAGCTTCGTATGGGTGAGATCAAGACCCTGGTGGCTCTCGCCCTGGGCGATCTGGATGCAGTGTTAGACGGTTGTCAGTGGTTGCGAATGTATCAACAGATGAACCCTGCAAGGCTGGCGGTCTATCAATGTCTTGAAAATATCATTAAGCTAGAAGATGCGTCGCCGTATCTGGCAGCCCTGAAGCTTATGTACGGACAGGCTACGGTGCAAACTGCGCAAAGAGCGCTAGCAAAGGTCGACGTGTTTTTCGGCCTGGCCGATTTGGGACCTAATTTTGAGTACAGTGAGATGCATCAAGGCTTACTAGCAGCCTACGATAAGTTATTTAATTAAAATTAAAAGAGACAAAGGCAACATGAAAGAAAACACACTTTTAACTAAGCTCAAGGCTGGACAAACTGCTATTAACGGCTGGCTATCAAGCTCATCTTCGTTTACGGCTGAGGCAATGGGGTTGGTCGGTTTTGATTGCGTCACCGTTGACTTGCAACATGGATTAATCGGGATCGATACAGCTTTACCACTGTTTCAGGCGCTGTCAATTGGCAACACAATCCCGATCGCGCGGCCAATGTGGAACGACCCCGCTCAAATTATGAGATTGCTTGACTCTGGTGCCTACGGCATCATTAGCCCGCTGATTTCGACCGTTGATGATGCAGCCACGCTAGTTTCAGCATGTTTGTATCCACCTCGCGGTACGCGGTCATATGGTCCGGCAAGAGCGATCATGTATGCGGGCGCAGATAACTATTACCCGGCCGTGGATGATCAGATTCTCAAGTTTGCCATGATTGAAACCCTTGCCGGGCTAGATAATCTCGACAAGATTCTTCAAGTCGAGGGGCTTGACGGGGTATATATTGGACCGAATGATTTGTCGCTTGCAATGGGCTATATGCCAAAAACAGAGCCCACAGATAAAGAAGTTCTGGACATGATCCAGCACATTTGCGATCGTGCACATGCGCATGGAAAGTTTGCCGGGATGCACGGTACTTCAGGCATCTCTGCTGCCGGCAGTGCAAAAAAAGGATTTAACTTTGTGACCGCAGGTAACGACATTGGCCTGCTATCCGCTGCGTGTAAAGCGGCCGTGGCCGCAGTTCGTCAATCCTGATAAAAAATTAGATAACAGCCCATCAAAACAAAAATTCGGACGACAGATGATGCAGATTGATTTAAAAGGTAAGCGCGCGCTAATTGCTGGAGGCAGCCGAGGGATTGGTCTTTCGATTGCAAAGACCTTTGCAGCAGCTGGAGCGGATGTCGCCATCTGTGCACGCAGCATCCCTTCGCTTGATGAGGCAGCAGCCGTGCTTCGCGGGTACGGACACACAGTCAGTGCTCATCCTTGCGATTTGAGTGACGAGCACGCGATCAAGAAGTGGGTCGAACAAGCGGCGACTGATCTGGGCGGCGTCGATATTTTGGTAAATAACGCGTCGGGCTTTGGTCGTTCGGATGATGAGGCAGGTTGGGCACTCAGTCTTCAAATCGATGTGATGTCTGGCGTTCGGTGTAGCGCAGCTGCAATGCCTTATCTGTTGGATGGGGGCGGAAGCATTATCCACATCGCTTCGATTTCTGGCTTAAGCGCAAGCACCCGGACCCCACCGTATGGGGCTGCAAAAGCGGCCACCATTCACTACACGCGTACGCAAGCGTTAGCGTTGGCCGCTAAAAAAATTCGGGTGAACTGTATATCGCCTGGATCCATCTACTTTGATGGCGGTGTTTGGGATAATGCTCGTCAGAACAATCCCTCGCTATACGAGAGTATCAAGCACGGTATCCCAGCTGGACGTTTTGGCACACCTGAAGAAGTTGCCAACGTGGCTGCGTTTCTTGCTAGCGACCTCGCCTCTTGGGTGACAGGTCAGAATATCTCTGTGGATGGCGCACAGTCACTGGCCTAACCCCCTAACCGAATGGTGTTGTCATGGGTATTAATGAAGACTATTCGGCCTTGCAGAAAGTCATGCTTGACTATTCAAGCTGGGTAATTAGCTCAGCAGAAAAGATCTTGCCGTGGATTGGCATCGAAGGCCAGTCAATCGTCGATTTTGGTTGTGGTCGCGGAGATTGGCTGCGCGTGGCGAGGCAACTCGGTGCATCGGACGTATTAGGGCTGGATACGTTTGCCCTTGAAGGTTTTGCGGCTGATGTTCCAGTGCAGTATGTGAACCTGACGCAAGACATCGCGCTGCCAAGTCGTTACGGAATCGCAATGTGTCTTGAAGTAGCTGAACATTTACCCCCAAGCGCTGCTTCGACCATCGTCAACTCTCTGGTTAGTGCTGCACCCGTCGTGCTATTTTCTGCTGCCATACCAGGACAAGGTGGCATTCATCACCTGAATGAACAGAGCCCGCAGTACTGGTTTGATCTTTTTCAACAACACGGTTACGTATGTCTGGATTTTCGTGATGCAATCTGGACTGACGAAGATATCGAGCCTTGGTACCGAATGAACGTTCTGGTGTTTGCGCACCGTGATCATGTGCCAGAAAAACTCATTGCCTATCAAGTCGAGCAAGCGCGTCATATTGTGCATCCTGATATTTTCCAGGCTTATGCGCCGTTAGGTAAAAATATCATTCTGCATTTTGATCAAACAAAGAAACAGTGGTTTCCTGAATTTACCGATTAACGATCCAAGCCTCGACGACTCGCGATTCGGGGATAAAAGAGAGATGATGTATGTCTGACCTACCAAAACGCGTCACTATTCTCGAAGAAGGTCCCCGTGAAGGTTTTCAGATAGAAAAAAGTGCGATCCCCACTGAAAGAAAAATCGCCTTGATCGACAGCTTGTCTCAAACGGGTGTTGAGCAAATACAAGTCACCTCGTTCGTTAGTCCCAAAGCTGTACCGAACATGGCTGACGCTGTCGAGGTAGCGCAAGGCTTTACTCGCAAACCAGGTGTGCGGTATACAGCCCTATGGCTTAACGATAAAGGGCTGGAACGAGCGATCGCAACGCAACGGCTAGACATCAGAGGGTCGCTCTCGCTAACAGCTTCAGAGGCCTTTTTAAAACGAAACCAAAATCGTACTCACGCAGAGAACGTGGCAGCGGTTAGGTCCATGATAGGGACCTACAAGCATCACAATGTGATTGTTAATCGGGCAAGCATCATGGCCGCGTTTGGTTGCAATTTTGAGGGCGATATTCCTGTAAATCGAGTACTAGAGCTGGTTCAACAACTGCTCGAGTTGGCTCAGGAAGCAGGCGTCACTTTAGAACTGATATCGCTTGCCGACACGATGGCATGGGCAACCCCAGCAGCAATTTATAAGGTAGTTGGTGCGGTTCGAAATAAATACCCTGCCTTGGATTTATCTTTGCACCTTCACGACACCCGCGGGATGGGCATCGCCAATGCTTTGGCCGGACTACAGATGGGTGTTGAAACGTTTGATGCCGCTGTGGCTGGTTTAGGTGGCTGCCCTTTCGCCTCTCACTCGGGTGCCTCTGGCAATGTGTGCACCGAGGATCTCGTCTTCATGTGTCACGAGATGGGTATCGAGACGGGCATCGATCTGGAGAAAATGATTGAATCGGCCTTATTGGCGGAAGAGATTGTCGGCCATCCCCTGCCCGGCTCGGTTATGAAAGGTGGGTCATTGGCTCTGCTTAGGCAGAAAGTTAAAGCCAGTCTCCACCAGTAAAACGGGCGTTCCTGGGCTAACTGTGACTCTGCCTTAAGTGTTTGACGTTAAATCGATCATTACGCGTTTTAACCTAAGGCTGTCGAGCTGGTCATGGGTAAACCAATCGGATTGAATGTTTTCTAGTGGTTTTTTTTCTTCGACGATCTGTAAGTGATACATCAAGTCGATATGCAAATGACTTGGCTCCTTTTTGTTTGGATTAGCTGGAATTTCGTGAATATCGATATCAATGGGCATTTCTTTTCCCGGGATGGGGGCGCATAACAGCCCAGTCTCTTCGTAAACCTCACGAACAGCCGCCTGAATTGGTGTTTCCCCCGTATCGATATGCCCACCCGGTTGAAACCAGCGTTTGATATAAGGATGAAATATCTGCAGGACGCGACCGTTTTTGAGGACTAATCCGCTCGCTGTCAGGTGTCCTAAGTGGTTGGTTCGGGAAAATGGATTTTTACCATTAAGGATCATATTGACGAGCTCTTTGTGGGGTGACCCGGCACTATGATTTGTTACGATTGTTAAGATGTTCATCAAAATCCTAAAATAAACCACAAATACGCCAATTGGCGGATGCGGTCGGCTCGGACGGGACTCGACAATGACCACTAGTCTAGTGTCGAACCTGGTTTCACATAGGTGAGGGTCTGATATTGTTAACAGGTAGGTAATATCGACCGTAGTAACCCTAGTATGTTAATTTGCGCTGAATCCTGACCCAGGGGTCAGTTTTCGGTGCAAATCAACACTGCGCTAAAAGGTCAAAAAAGGATGGACGAATTGAACGATTCGCTTGTGAGTGAGGGTAAGCCCAAGCTTAGAGCGCGTATCGGAATCCACTCAGATGCAGTGCTAGTGGGTAATATCGGGTCGACAGAGCGTTTGAGCTACACCGTCATGGGCGATGGCGTTAACGTTGCCGCGCGGCTTGAAGGTGTTAACAAGGATTACGGCACACAGATTTGTATCAGCCACTCTGTTTACAAAGAAACCGGTGAAAAACTTTGGGTTCGGCCTATTGATCAAATCACGGTCAAGGGACGTAAAGGCGAAATTATTATCTATGAGCTAGTTGGAACTCGTGACGAGGATCCAGAGACGGCTCCGTCCAAGAGTCAAATCGAGCTATGCCAGGATACTCAGCGAGCGTTTAATTACTATGTGAGCGGTAACTATACGAAAGCTGCTGAGGAATACCAAATCATCGCTGATCAGTACCAGGATCAGGTTGCCAAGATTATGGCTGATGTTTGCAGCAAACGTGCGCCGCAAAGTACCGCTAAGGTAATTGCTTACGAAGCGTAGTTGTCTCGATAAGATTCGGTTAGAAATAAAAAAAGCCCCGATCTCGGGGCTTAATTTTTTAGATTTGGTAGGCGGTATTGGAATCGAACCAACGACCTCCACGATGTCAACGTGGCGCTCTAACCAGCTGAGCTAACCGCCTGCAAAGACCAAGAGTATAGCGGGAAATTACCACTCATGTCAATGTACGCATAGAATCGCAGACCAGAGGGACTACGCTGTGTTCACTTGATTCACTGCGTGAATAAAAGCCTCCATCTTCGAAGCGGATTTAACACCGGGCTTGTCCTCTACCCCACTACTCACATCAACAGCCCAGGGCTTGAAACGAGTCAAGGCCTCAGCGACGCTGTCAGGTTTCAGTCCTCCAGACAGAATCAATGGCCGTGCTCTATCACCAAGATCCCTGACACCGTTTAGCAGGGTATGGTCGAAGGACTCACCGCTTCCACCATAGGCAGGTGTGTAGGTGTCAAATAGCCATCCCGCTGCGTGCGGGTGCGATAGGCAGGCCTCAGTCAATCGTTCGGGGTTATCCATGCCGGGGCCACCCACCCGAAAAGCCTTGATATAAGGCAAACCATATGAGGCACACTGGTCTGGTGACTCGTCACCATGAAACTGTAAAAGGCTCGGCGATACGATAGCAATAACGGTTTCAACCTCGTCATCCGTTGGATCCACAAATAGCGCTACGGTGCTGAGGAATGCCGGTGCCTTACCACTTAGCTTTCCAGCTTCCGTAGGCGACACATATCTTTTACTTTTTGGATAGAAAACGAAACCTACTGCATCAGCACCAAGTAATGCGGCTTGTTGTAAATCCTCTTCTCGCGTGATGCCGCAGATCTTGATGCGAGTGCGTTGAGAGGTTGAGTAATTAATTCTCAAAGGGCATTTTCCTTGGTTTTGGTAACACGACATCCGGGTAATGCACATCCGTCAGGTAAAGGCCATCAGGGGCAAAAGTTGGCGCAGCAAGTTTTCGATCTCGAGCGCTTAGCGTATGAGCTAAAGAATCGACCGGTTGCCGGCCTTGTCCGATCTGCAGCAAGGCGCCCACGATGTTTCTGACCATGTGGTGTAAAAATGCATTCGCTTGCAGAGTGAAAACAATAATATCGCCTGATCGCACCACATTCAAATGAGTCATCGTGCGAACCGGTGATTTGGCCTGGCATTGAGACGAGCGAAAACTGGTGAAATCGTGTTCGCCAATGAGTACTTTAGCGGCCTGTTGCATCGGTTCGACCTCTAGTGGCTGGAATACCCAACCAGCTTTGCCAGCCCACAGAGGGTGGCGAACTCGGCTGTTTAGTACGACGTAAGTATAAGATCTTGATACGGCGGAGAACCGCGCGTGAAAACTATCGGGCACCACTTGGGCCCACTGAACCGAGACCGAATCTGGCAACTGACTATTCAGGCCTCTGACCCAAGACTCGGTCGGACGATCTATGTTTGTGTCGAGATGAACTACCTGCGCCGTTGCGTGAACGCCAGTATCAGTTCTGCCTGCGCAAACACTAGAGTGATGAGAGCCTGTAAACGACCTGATGGCTGATTCTAGACAATCCTGCACTGTCAGTCCGTTGGGCTGGGTTTGCCATCCTTGCCATGATCGACCATCGTAAGCAAGACCCAGTGCCATCCGCAGTGTCACAACGACGCAACCTTAATTAATCAAAGCATCAGCCAAGATTTATTTGTTTGGGTTGGGCTTGCTTGAATCGGCAGCGGTATTCAATGTGACAATATCATCATCGGCAGCAGTGTTGAGATCCAGATCAATTCTATTTAAGGTTTCAGCGGCTTCCGCCTTGACGAACGCATCGTGGTGATGGCCGTCCGCTGTCTCGTGGTCGTGCAGTTGCGCGTTCTTAAAGTAAGTAGCGACTGCATCGTCAATTTCGCTAGATACCTCGTCATCTTCAACATCATAGTCATCGCGCATACCGGCGGATCTCATCGCCCACGCAATCACAATTGCAATCAAACCAAGAGCACCTGCGATGACCAGCAGCAAGTTATCCAGTACCCAAGCTGACAGCGCTTGATAATCGAAACCACCTTTTGCCTTTTCGTCCCTGGCGACGACTGCCTCTGCGGCTTTTGGCGCAGTGTCACTGGGTTTGTTTGCTTCTGCTGCAGGCGCAGCTGAAACTGGCTCCGGTGCCGTACTGTTAGGTTGGGCTGCGGCTGTCGCTTCTTTTAATTGCTTGATGTTCTGCTGCAAAGCATCCAGCCGTGCCTGTTCTTCCTGCCGCTGCTTCTCAGCGACTGCACGAGCATCTGCCGCTGCATCTGCCTGCGATTGAGTACTCAGACTGACCTTGTCTTCGCCCTGCTTCGCTGCTGTGGGAGCTGGACTTACAGGTTGGACTGAACCGCTCTGTGAGTTAGTTGGGGTCAGCTTTTGGGGCTTGACGTTATTTGATCGACCACGCATCGCGTTGAATACTTGGACTTGCTCGGCAAAGGTGTTACGCGCTAGCTGACGGTCTATGGCCTTTACGGTATCTGCATCCGGGATCTCAAGCGTCACCCCAGCTTTAAGCAGATTCATATTCTGATTAATGAAGGCATTCGGATTTGCTTGAAACAAGGCAAGCAACATTTGATAAATGGTCGTGCCGGGCACCGCGTTATTTTGAGCAATAGCAAACAAGGTATCGCCTTGCTTGACATTGGCTGTACCAGGCGAACCCACTACCGTTATCTTTGTGCCATTGCGAGCAGTAGCGGGCTGATCAGACAGAGGTAAAGTTGGGGCTTGAACCGAGCCACCGACAATGAAGCTCAGTTGAATCACTTGACTGCTTGATGCAGTGGTGACCTCAAGCAAAAAATCTACAGCGGCAGCTGAAACAGGCTCACTTGATGTGATCTGGATATCTCGCTTGTTGATCCCACTGTTCGGCCCTAAGCGAACAACAAGTGAATCCAGTCTTACTGGTGGTTTCAGGCCAACCTTGTCCCACTGGTCTTGATCCGCGATTTTGACTTTGAGGCTGGAAGAATCTTCGGGAGACAAGGAACCAATGGTTGCGGTGACCGCTAACGGTTGACCTGCAACAGAGGTGAGCCTTGAATTACTGATTGTCTGCGCGTGAGCCCACGTTGCAAGCCCGCCTGTCATAGCCAAAAGCGTTGCGCCGACCAATGCACGGGATTTGAATGACCGCTTGGGTGTTGTTGTTTTCTTGGCTAGCACGGCGTTCTCCAGAATATGCTTAATACCAATTAAATAATTGGCCAATCACAGTTCACCTAAACTAATACGAAGCATCCGGCGCAACGGTTCAGCTGCCCCCCAAAGTAACTGATCGCCAATCGTAAAAGCACTTAAAAATTGAGAACCCATTGACATCTTACGCAAGCGTCCAACGGGGATATCCAGCGTACCCGTTACAGATACCGGCGATAACGCTGCCAAGGTAGCCTCTTTAGTATTGTCCACAACCTTAGCCCAAGACGTGCCTTGAGCCAAGATATCACTTATCTCGTCAACGGGTATGTCTTTCTTAAGTTTGATCGTTAATGCCTGACTGTGGCAACGCATTGCACCGATGCGGACACACAAACCATCAATTGGTGTCGAAGCGGTGTTAAAGCCAGGCCCGCGACCCAATATCTTGTTTGTTTCGGCCTCAGCCTTCCATTCTTCGCGCGACATGCCATTACCCAGATCTTTGTCAATCCAGGGAATTAAGTTACCCGCGAGCGGTATCCCGAAATGCTCACGTGGCAAGCTGCTTGACTGCTGCTTGGCTAAAACACCGCGATCAATTTCCAAAATAGCAGACGCTGGGTCATCGAGCAGCGATTTGACGGATTCGTTCAATAACCCGAACTGCACCAGTAACTCACGCATATGTTGCGCACCACCACCTGAGGCGGCCTGGTAAGTCATGCTGGTCATCCAGTCGATCAAATCATGCTTGAAAAGCCCCGCTAAGCCCATCAGCATGCAACTGACGGTGCAGTTACCTCCGATGAAATCTTTGACACCTTTCGTCATGGCAGCGTCAATGACGTTTCGGTTTACGGGGTCAAGGACGATGATGGCGTCGTCTTTCATCCTTAGTGTGCTTGCCGCGTCGATCCAGATACCAGTCCAACCGGCAGCTCGCAGTTTCGGATAGACCTCAGTCGTGTAATCACCACCTTGTGCCGTCAGGATAATTGGAAGTTTTTTCAGGGTATCGACGTCGTAAGCGCTGTGCAGCGCAGTCGAACCTGCCCAGGCTGGTGATTGCCCGCCTGCATTACTCGTGGAGAAAAATACCGGATTAATCAGGTCAAAATCACCCTCATCACGCATACGTTGCATGAGCACCGAGCCAACCATTCCTCTCCAACCAACTAAACCTACCGATTGCTTCATCTGAACGTACCACAGCCTATAAATGAAATTAAGCTAAGTTTACAATTACTTAGTGCACAATTATGCTAAAAGAGGCTAAAAAGACTCATAAAAGCGGATAAACGCGCCTAAAAAGCACCACTTTTGCGCCAAATCCCTGAAACTTCTGATTGCAGACCGCTTTTAGGCATCACGAGTGTGCCCTAACGCTATGGAATCAGGGAGTTAAACCGGCAATTTAAGTCAACGCCTTAACGACCGCATCACCCATTGCGTCGGTCCCTACCCGAGTGGTACCTTGCTCGAAGATGTCTGCTGTTCTCAAGCCTTGCGACAATACCCGCTGAACAGCTTGTTCGATCTGGTCGGCGGCGCCGGAATTGTTCAGAGAGTAACGCAACATCATGGCTGCAGACAGAATTGTTGCCAAGGGATTGGCAATACCTTTACCAGCAATGTCAGGCGCCGAGCCGTGGCTGGGTTCGTACAGACCCTGCCCTGACGCGTTAAGGGATGCAGAGGGCAACATACCAATTGAGCCAGTCAGCATGGCTGCTTCATCTGACAAAATATCACCAAACATGTTGCCGGTCACGATCACATCAAACTCTCTCGGTGCGCGCACTAACTGCATCGCAGCATTATCAACGTACATATGTGAGAGGGCTACGTCAGGGTATTCAGCGGCGACTTCGCTGACGATATCACGCCATAACTGTGAGGTCTCGAGTACGTTTGCCTTGTCAACACTGCAGAGCTTTTTGCTCCGTTTCTGTGCCGCTTGAAAGCCAATGTGCGCAATGCGGCGGATTTCGGGCTCGGCATAACGCATCGTATCGAAGCCTTCGCGTGTACCAGCAAATGCACCGTCTGGAGCTGTTCGAATACCTCGAGGACTTCCAAAATAAATATCCCCCGTCAGCTCGCGCAAAATCAGAATGTCCAAGCCAGATACGACCTCTGGCTTAAGCGACGATGCGTTTGCCAGTTCAGGGTACAAAATGGCAGGACGTAAATTTGCGAACAATCCGAGGGCTTTACGCAAACCTAACAAAGCCTGCTCTGGCCGATGTTCTCGGGGTAGTTTGTCGTATTTCCAGTCGCCGACAGCACCAAACAAAACGGCGTTAGACTCCTGAGCGAGCTTCAGGGTTGCGGGAGGTAGAGGATGGCCATGCAGATCAAATGCCCTACCCCCAACTGGTGCTTCTTGCATATCGAGTGATAGGTCTAAAGCGCGTAATACCTTGACGGCCTGCTCGATAATTTCTGGTCCGATTCCATCGCCGGGAAGCACTGCTATCGTGTGTGTCATATCTAATCTCAATGTGATGGAGCCGGTTTAAACCGGCTCCTGGGTAATCAATTTATTAATAATAAACAGGCTTTAGTTGATCACGACCGGTCTGACGTCCAGCCACGGATGCGTAGCAAGTCGCTCAGCTTCAAACGCCTTAATTTTGTCGGCATGTCTGAGGGTTAGCCCAATTTCATCTAATCCGTTCACCATGCAGTACTTGCGATGTGCGTCAATATCGAACCCCATTGCGCGACCATCTGGTGCAATTACCACTTGCTTTTCCAAGTCGATGGTGAGTTTGTAGCCAACAAATCCCCTGACTTCGTCAAACAGCCTTGCCACTTGTAATTCTGACAGGATGATGGGCAAGAAACCGTTTTTGTAGCTGTTGTTAAAGAAAATATCAGCAAAAGATGGCGCAATAACTGCCTTGAACCCATATTGCTGCAACGCCCAAGGTGCATGTTCGCGGCTAGAGCCACAGCCGAAATTTTTACGTCCCAATAGAATGGACGCGCCCTGGTAGCGCGAATGGTTCAACACAAAATCCGGGTTACGCGGTCGCTTGGTGTTATCCATGCCCGGCTCGCCGTGGTCGAGGTAACGTAATTCGTCAAACAAATTGGGACCGAACCCCGATCGTTTGATCGATTTCAGGAACTGTTTTGGGATAATTAAATCGGTGTCCACGTTCTCGCGATCGAGTGGGACAACCAATCCCTCATGTGTAATAAATTTATCCATGTTTTTCTACCGGAAGTTGCGTATGTCAACGAAGTGGCCTGCACAGGCAGCAGCTGCGGCCATGGCAGGGCTAACCAGGTGAGTTCTACCCCCATGCCCCTGTCGGCCTTCAAAATTACGGTTTGACGTTGACGCACAGCGCTCACCTGGCTCAAGACGGTCGGCGTTCATCGCCAAGCACATTGAACAGCCCGGTTCACGCCATTCGAAACCGGCCTCGATAAATATCTTATCGAGACCTTCGCGTTCAGCTTGCAGTTTGACAAGACCCGACCCAGCAACAACCATTGC